>Ga0182095_1384119_pt1 | contig 42067 bp, 40 predicted proteins | sample 041ome_19_FD_127784 | JGI IMG/M metagenome (GOLD analysis project Ga0182095, IMG submission 127784) | Metatranscriptome of coastal salt marsh microbial communities from the Groves Creek Marsh, Georgia, USA - 041412BS metaT (Metagenome... | ecosystem: Environmental > Aquatic > Marine > Intertidal...
GGAATCTTGCTGTCCCGGGTCAACCGAAAACTCCGGTTGAGTGAAACCGATGTAGTAAAGATTCCTGTTAGCAGATTTTCGCAGGTCATAGGAAACTTGCTGATCTTCAACGGGAATCCAAGCGGATAAAAAATACCGCTCAAGAAGAGCTACCCAGCCAGAATCGACGTTCTCGCGGTAGCGGTTTTTCTCAATATCCTCAAATTCAACTTTCTTGTAACGCTCCTCAGGAGTCGTGATAGCTGCACCAACATAGGGTGCAGCACCAAACATGGAGTCGACATCGGGAATAAAGTCATCGCGATTAATCTGGCCATAGAAAGCCGCGCTCCAGCTTGAACTAGACTGGTTATCAATCAGGTACTCAACATCGATAAGGTAATCTTCACGATGAAAGGTAAAGCGTTTGGTAATGTCGATACTACCTTGTTGATAATAGAGGTCTATGCTGAGCTGATCCTGGCTCTCGGATAAAACATAGGAATTAGCTTCAGAGGAAAAAAGCGGCCTACCCTGGGCTGTATCAGTGGCATTTGTTCCAATCAGGCCGCTGCGGGCAACATAAGTTTGGTTGTTGCTATTAGTCAGCAGCTGGTATGGCGTTTCATCACTGCTCGAGTGAACGTGTTCCAATAGTTTGGCTGAAACAAGGTCACCACCGCGGGGATCAATTTGGACATCGAGGACATCTGTAGTTACCTGAATCAGGGATGAACTACTTGATGTCCCAGAGCTTGGTTCCGGGCTTTGTGTTTCCGGCCGTTGTATCTCCGGCAAGCTATTATCATTTAGCGCAAATTGGGGTTCTGGCAGCTTGGATGAGGGAATGGGTGATGATGAAAATGATTCAGACACCTGGCTATCAAGTGCGTCACGTGACAGCTTAAATTCATCCCACTCACGGAAGAGAAGGAGTACACAGATGCCCATGCCGAGCAGCAGGGCAGACTTTACCCAGTCGATATCTTTTAACATCAGGTCGTAGTTTCCGAATCTTGGTGTTTGCAGTTTTTAAGTAAAGCTTTCTGATTTCCATGCTTATGGTTACAGGACGAGCTTTCTGGAACGGGATCATAGCCTCCGGCGTTGCCGGGGTGGCATTTTAAAATGCGTTTAAGACTGAGATAACCCCCTCGAAGTATGCCTTGTTGTTGCAAGGCTTGCAGACTATAGGCAGAACAGGTTGGATGAAATCGGCAGCTAGGCCCAAGTAATGGGCTTATGAAATAGCTATAGGCGCGAATAGGAAGCAAAATAAGCCAGACAAACCAGTGGTTGATGGTCTTGGGATTTAATTTATTTGGCATGTCGCTTAGCCAGAGACTCAAAGAGTTCCGCAACCAGAGCGGAAATTTCTGTATTTGTCTTTTGATCTGAATTACCGCGGTTAATGAAAATTACATCCAGGTTGGGCAATAGATACTGCCGCATACGAAAATTTTCCCGTGCCAATCGTTTAAGAAGGTTTCGGTCAACAGCACATTTTAAAAACTTCTTGCGAATAACCAAGCCAAGACGAGGGTGCTCGAGCTGGTTAGTGCGGCAGAGTAACAGATACGGCCCTTTGCTGATGCGAACGTCAACCTGTTCGAATACGGTAGAGTAATCGTGTTTGGTGAGGAGCCGATGATGAGGGCGAAAACTGAAATTTTCCACAGCCTGTCTCGACACGAAAGACGCCGGGTCTGTTCAGGCAGGAATGAGATGGCTGATGCGAGCATAAACGCAATCAGCCAGCCGCATCTTAAACAGAGAGGCGTTTACGACCTTTAGCACGGCGACGCGCTAGAACCTGACGACCATTTGCGGTTGCCGATCGTGCGCGAAATCCGTGAGTTCGTTTACGTTTCAGGTTGCTGGGCTGAAATGTGCGTTTCATTGTTCCGAATCCAAAATCTTTTCAGTGAGGCCCGGTATGGCAATCTTGAGTTTGGAGCCGTCCGGAGCGGGTGCGCGATTCTATAGGAACGCCATTGGTAAATCAACGAATTGAAATAGGAGCGTAGTGAAAAAACTAACAATAAATTAAAGCTATCGGTTTTTGTTTAATTAATTAATAAAAACTAAAAAAATAAAAATTTGAACTAAAAAGGGGCGTTTTAAGCTCTTTATACAAAGTATCCACAAGCTACTAAGTGGATGTTCATCATATGCCTGTGGATAAAGATTTTTTGTTGTAAGTTTGACAGATGGTAACGTGCTGAATATAAAGGATATTTATATTTATAACCCCTGCCTTTGTGATATAAAAATGTGTGGATAAAAAGACATTTAACTGTTTATAATCTCCACACCAAAACTAAGTACTCACAAAATAATTATAAGAGGAAGGGGAGCAACATGGCTGCACCTCACTGGCATCGCTGTGCAGATTTCTTACAACAAGAGTTATCTGAACAGCAGTTCAATACCTGGATACGCCCTTTACAGGTTGAACAAATGGGGCAAGATCTGTACCTGCTAGCGCCTAACCGTTTTATAAAAAACTGGGTGGAAGAAAAGTTCCTTTCCCGTATCAAAGAAATTTATTCAGAGATTGGCAGCACTACACAAGTCTGCCTTGATCTTATTTCTAATCAAGACCAGATTGGCCACCAGGTTTCACCAGCGGAGACACTGATGGAGCCGGCCAACCAGGATATCCAGCAGGACCAGCACCGGGAAAGTACCTCCCTGATGGCCAATGGCATGTACGGTCAATCATCAATTAGTGCTCCCAGGGGGCTTGGAATAGTTGAGTCCCCGTACAGTCCTTCGCCAATGCCCGCAGAACCTTCGCAAGACAATACGAACAGAACGAATAATTTCAGGAATGATGCCGGCAGCTCTAATATAGGAAATCGGGGCACAGCGCTTAATAGCTTGTTTACTTTTGATTCATTTGTAGAAGGTAAATCAAACCAGCTAGCCTTGGCAGCAACGATTCAGGTAGCAGCGAATCCCGGGGGTGGTTATAACCCACTCTTTATATATGGGGGTGTAGGCTTGGGTAAAACCCATTTAATGCATGCCGTGGGTAATGCGCTCAGATCGCGAAAGCCCGATGCCCGAATTGTCTATTTGCATTCCGAACGGTTTGTCGCTGACATGGTCAAGGCACTTCAGCTAAATGCGATCAATGACTTTAAACGGTATTATCGAAGTGTAGACGCACTGCTAATTGATGATATTCAGTTTTTTGCCAACAAAGATAGATCACAAGAAGAATTTTTCCATACATTTAATTCGTTAATGGAAGGTGGTCAGCAGATGATCTTTACTTGTGATCGCTACCCCAAAGAAATCGATGGTCTTGAAGAGCGCCTCAAATCGCGCTTTGGTTGGGGGTTGACGGTTTCGATAGAGCCACCAGAGCTAGAAACCAGGGCAGCGATTTTGATGAAAAAAGCAGCCCAGGCGAAAGTGGATTTGAGCTCCGAGGCAGCATTCTTTATTGCCCAAAGAGTTCGTTCTAATGTTCGTGAGCTAGAGGGAGCAATAAAAAGAGTGATAGCAAGTGCTCACTTTACCGGTCGCTCTATAACTGTTGATTTGATTAAGGAATCATTAAAAGATCTGCTAGCCTTGCAGGAACGACTGGTTACGATTGATAACATCCAGAAAGTGGTTGCCGAGTATTACAAAATAAAACTTAGCGACCTGCTTTCGAAGAAGCGTACACGTTCACTGGCGCGACCAAGGCAATTGGCGATGTCGTTAGCCAAAGAGTTAACTAACCACAGTTTGCCTGAGATAGGCGATGCTTTTGGCGGTCGAGATCACACCACGGTATTACACGCTTGCCGAAAAATTCATGAGCTAGAGGCGAGCAATTCGGACATTCGAGAGGATCTTAAGAATTTATATCGTATTCTTAGTACCTGATTGCCCTTTAACCTTTTAAGATTAGGGCCTTTAATATGAATAAAAATCTGAGCTGTAAGGAAATCCAAGAGAACCAATAATGAAATTTTCTATTGCCCGCGATACTTTTTTAAATGGCCTACAGCTGGTAGCAGGTGTGGTCGAAAGACGTCAGACCTTGCCGGTACTTTCCAATGCGCTTTTTGTTCTGGATGAAACCGGCCTCTCTATTACCGGTACCGATCTGGAAGTTGAAGTTGTCAGTAAGATACAACCTCAATCAGTCGAAGAGACGGGAACGATTACGATCCCAGCCCGAAAGTTGTTCGATATCGTTCGTTCTCTGTCTGACGAAGCACAAATTGAAGTTGCCACTGAAGAAGAGCGAGCCATAGTAAAAAGTGGTCGCAGCCGATTTACCCTCAGCACGTTACCCCCCAGTGAGTTCCCGAATGTAGAGGAGGGCGCGCAAAGTTGTCAGTTTGAAATTGCCCAGGGCCAACTTAAGTCTTTGATCGATAAAGTGTCGTTTTCCATGGCCCAGCAGGATGTTCGTTATTACCTTAATGGTATGTTGTTTGAGGTTTCGCCAGAGCACTTGCGTTTGGTGGCAACAGATGGCCATCGCCTGGCAATGACAACACTGGACACCTCGAACCTGAGCACAGAAAGTTTACAGGCAATTCTGCCCAGAAAAGGTGTGCTGGAGTTATCTCGTATGCTATCCGATGGCGATGACAAAGTTAGCCTGAGTCTGGGCTCCAATCATATTTGTGTCACAGCGCCTGGTTACAAGTTCACCAGTAAACTCGTTGACGGTAAATTTCCTGACTATGAGCGCGTGCTTCCACGCAATGCAGAAAAGACAGTTGAATCCAGCCGTGAAGGTTTGAAGCAAAGTTTTTCGCGAGCAGCTATCTTGTCCAATGAAAAATATCGTGGAGTTCGCATGCAACTTGAACAGGGCCTGATTCGCATCACTGCTAACAATCCTGAGCAAGAACAGGCTGAAGAGGAAGTTGCGGTTAACTACGACGGGGAATCATTGGAAATAGGATTCAATGTTTCTTATATGATTGAAGCACTAAATACACTTAAGTCTGATGATGTTCAAATCAGCCTGGCGGATCCTAACTCCAGCGCTTTAATGCAAGCCAAGGAAGATGGCTCTACCCTGTATGTCATTATGCCGATGCGACTATAAGTTATATACGCATAACGCTAATGCCAATAACATCTATATCTGTTTGTGCGTATTAAGCGGCTTGGCCTAACCAATTTTAGGAATATTAAAGGGGCTGATCTGGATACAGACAGCCCCTTTGTCATTATTTCTGGCGATAATGCGGCAGGTAAAACCTCAGTCCTTGAGGCTGTGCACCTTCTTCTGGCCGGGCGTTCTTTTCGAACTAGGGAATCCTCCAAGCTTATTTCCCATGGTGAAACTGAAACGTTCGTTCAAGCACGTATTGGCCCGAACCAGTTAGGCACCAGACGCTCGACTTCGGAGCCGGCTACCTATCGTCTGGATGGCCATAACTCCACTATCCCTGAGATTGCGCGCCAATTCCCGGCCCAGATCTTCGATAATAGGATGTTTGAGTTATTTGAGGGGCCGCCGAAGTTGCGGCGTCAACTGTTGGACTGGGGAGTGTTTCACGTGAAACATGATTTTTATCTTCAGTGGCAGACCTATCAACATGCGTTAAAACAGCGCAATGCATTACTAAAACAAACCCGGATGGATAAACAGCAGATTGACGCTTGGAACCAGGAGCTAATTCGCTACGGGACGCTGCTACATGAGCAAAGAAACAACTATGCCGAGCAGCTAGTAGATATGTGTAAAACGAGTGAATTACTTGAAGATATGCAGCTGGGTTTTTCCTATTTCCCAGGTTGGAATATTCGAGAATATAACGATTACGAGTCAGCCTTACTTTCTGCTTCTTCCCGTGATTATCAATATAAGCGAACAACTGTTGGTCCGCACCATGCGGATTTTCGAATTCAGCTACAATCCAAGAAGGCTGGAGATGTGCTTTCTAGGGGCCAAAAAAAATTGGCCGGCTTTGGCGTCAAGTTAGCGCAAGTAAAGATGTATAATGATGCAACTACTAATAAGTGCATTTTACTTTGTGATGATTTTCCTGCTGAGCTGGATGAGAATAATCAAAAACGCATTCTTGCCTATATGCGCCAATTGGGAACACAGGTGTTCATAACATCTATCGAATCAGAAAAAATACAACAATTTTTAACCGGTGGCCCGGAAAACCAGATTTTGTTTCACGTGAAACAGGGTGAAGTAATTTCTGAATCTGCAAGGGCTATCTAGAGCAACCTATCTATTTGGAGAAGGTATGACCGAGGAAAAAAATTACGATTCCTCCAGTATTAAAGTACTCAAAGGCCTCGATGCTGTTCGCAAGCGTCCAGGAATGTATATCGGTGATACCGATGACGGAACTGGGTTACACCATATGGTCTTTGAGTTGGTGGATAACTCTATTGATGAGTCACTGGCAGGACACTGTTCAGAAATCAGGGTGGTTATTCATCCAGATGAATCCGTAAGTGTTTCTGATAACGGTCGTGGCATACCGGTTGATGAACACGAAGAGGGCGTCAGTGCAGCTGAAGTCATCATGACCGTACTTCATGCTGGTGGTAAGTTTGATGATAACTCCTACAAAGTGTCGGGTGGGCTTCATGGTGTAGGGGTGTCGGTAGTTAATGCACTTTCCTCCAAATTAAAATTGACCGTTCGACGTCAAGGGCAGGTGCATGAGCAAACCTATACCCATGGTGTGCCAGATGCCCCAATAAAAGTGATAGGCAAGACGGAGAGTTCGGGGACGGAAGTCCACTTTATCCCGTCTCCCGAGACATTTGCCAATATTGAGTTTCACTTTGATCAGTTAGCTAAACGCCTTCGGGAGCTTAGCTTTTTGAATTCTGGTGTACGAATAGTTCTTGAAGATGAGCGCAATGGCAAAGAAGAGGTCTATCAATATGAAGGTGGGCTCGGAGCTTTTGTTGATTATCTAAATACCAACAAAAGCACCATCAACCAGACTATGCATTTCGTTAAAGATGATCGTGAAGATGGCATTAGTGTTGAAGTTGCCTTGCAGTGGAATGATGGATTTCAGGAAAATATTTTCTGTTATACAAACAATATTCCGCAGCGAGATGGTGGTACTCACCTAGCGGGTTTCCGCGGTGCGCTGACTCGCTCATTAAATCAATATATTGATGCTGAGGGTCTGGGGGCCAAAGCCAAAGTCGCTACATCGGGTGACGATGCAAGGGAAGGGTTAACAGCAATCATTTCTGTAAAAGTCCCGGACCCAAAATTTAGCTCGCAGACCAAGGACAAACTGGTTTCTTCTGAAGTTAAGAGTGCGGTCGAACAAGAGATGGGCTCGGCGTTATCAGAATACTTGCTGGAAAATCCCCAGGAAGCCAAAGCGATTGTCTCCAAGATGCTTGACGCAGCCAGAGCAAGGGAGGCTGCTCGCAAGGCTCGTGAGATGACCCGTCGTAAAGGGGCGTTAGATATCGCTGGGTTGCCTGGCAAACTGGCAGATTGTCAGGAGAAAGACCCTTCAAAGTCCGAAATTTATCTGGTGGAGGGTGATTCTGCGGGTGGTTCTGCCAAACAGGGCAGGGATCGTCGTACACAGGCTATTCTGCCCCTAAAAGGCAAAATTCTAAATGTGGAAAAAGCGCGCTTCGATAAAATGCTGTCCAGCGCTGAGGTCGGCACCCTTATTACGGCTTTAGGCTGCGGTATCGGTAAAGATGAGTATGATCCGGAAAAACTGCGATATCACCAAATTATCATTATGACGGATGCGGATGTTGATGGAGCGCACATCCGAACCTTGCTACTGACCTTCTTTTACCGACAAATGCGAGAGCTGGTTGAGCGAGGACATATTTATATCGCCCAGCCACCGCTTTATAAGATAAGTCGTGGTAAACAAGAAGAATATTTAAAAGATGAAGAATCATTGGCCGAGTATCTAACGAACGGCGCGATCGAGAGCACCAGTCTCTATGTCAGTGATAGCGCACCGCCACTTGGTGGGGCAGCACTGGAAAGCCTGATCAGGGAATACCGTGCGGTTGATGCGATTAGTCAACGGAGGTCGCGGGTTACCCCTTACGAAGTAACCCAGGCGTTGATATATGCGCCGGTTTACACCGAAGCGATGCTTGCGGATCAAGCCGCAGCAGAAGGCTGGTGTGCTGAACTGTCAGAGCTTTTGGTTAAACACCACACCAACGGCAAAAACTATACTGTTGAAGCAGTTAGAGACAGTGAGCGAAGCCTGTGGTTACCGGTGGTAAAGATTCATCAGCACGGTAGCTTTACTGCCTATTCTATAAGCGGCGATTTTCTTTTATCCGGCGAATATAAGGCAATCGTGACTTTGGGTGAGAAGCTACAAGGCCTGCTAGAACCCGGCGCTTATATCCAGAGAGGTGAAAAGAAACAACCTGTATCTGACTTTGGCGAAGCCCTGGATTGGTTGATGAAGGAATCGCGACGTGGTTACAGTATTCAGCGCTACAAAGGTCTTGGTGAGATGAACCCGGAACAACTTTGGGAAACAACCATGAACCCGGAAACCCGCCGGCTTTTACAGGTTGATGTGGAAGATGCGGTCGCGGCTGATCTCATGTTTACTACCTTGATGGGGGATCATGTCGAGCCTCGACGCGCTTTTATTGAAGCGAACGCCCTTTCAGTAGCAAACCTCGATGTGTAAATAATAAAATCGAAAGTGAGTGCCCACTAACTTTGTTTTTGGGCCTCACTTGAGAGAGTTGTCTGGCATCTGTATGCCCTACCTGCCTACCTACATAGCTGCCAAAGTTTCCCTGGTCCAGCGTTCAACTTCCGTGGTCATCTGATCGGCCGATTGGCTTGTATTTTTGCCCAATGAATCACCGATAACTATTTTTATAGTGCCTCGGACAAATTTCTTTTTGCCCCAAATAGTGCCTGAATTGTGAACGATGGGAACCAGCGGAACCTGGTTGTCAATGGCGAGCTTAAATGCTGTCCGGGCATACTTCTTAATTTCGCCGGCATTAACTCGAGTGCCTTCAGGAAAGATAAGTACATTTATACCTTCCTCTAATCTGGTTGTTCCCTGGCTAACTATGGCTCGGATTGCAGCCCGGGGTGAGCCTCGGTCAATTGCAATCGGCTTAAGAAAGCGTTGTCCCCAGCCATAGACAGGTATCCTTAACAGGGCTTCTTTCATCACAATAGCAGAGGGGCATAGCAAGCTGGCTAAAAAGAGTGTTTCCCACTCGGACTGGTGGTTACAGACGGCGACAAATGGCTTGTTAGGTAGCTTATTTTGTCCAATAACCTCGATTTTGACACCTGTGGCCAAACGCAGCCAGGAAGTTGCCATAAATTTAGGCCACAGAGAGGCGACACGCATGCGGCGCTCGTATGGCACTGCCCAGCCAATCAATAGCAGGAAGAGAACGACAAAAATCAGTGTCAGGCCATAACCTGCAAAATAAAGTGTGCGTCCCTGAATAAAAGCCATAACTGATAGAACTAATCGTTGTTGGACAACAACGAAATGTCAGCGACGCTCAGAAATAACTGGCGCATTTCATTTAGCAGGCTCAGTCGGTTAGCTCGAACGGCCTTGTCCTCTGCATTTACCATGACTTGATCAAAAAACTTATCAACAGGTGTTCTCAAGCTGGATAGCTCGGCTAACGCTGCCTGATAGTTGGCCGATTGAAGTAACGGCGACAATGCCATGATAGTTTGATCGATCGTTGTTGCCAGTTCATTTTCAATGTCCGATTCAAACAGGTTCGCATTAATAGGACCCAATTCAACATCAGCTTTGCTGAGGATATTGGCAACCCGTTTGTTGGCTGCCGCTAGCGCATTCGCATTATCCGATTTGGCGAAATCGGCCACCGCCCTAACTCTTGCGCTGATATCAGTTGCATCATCAAGGCCCAGGGCTCGAACGGCCAGAAAGTTTTCGGTAGCTATACCATCGTCATTAAACCAGGCGGAAAACCGATCCAGAAGATAATTAAGAAGATCGCTAATGACCCTATCCCGGTCTTCAGTGGTTCCTGAATGAAGATCGAAGGAAAATTCCAATAATTCGCGAAGAGATACGTTATATCCACCTTCTATCAAAATGCGCAAAACACCCAGACTTGCGCGGCGCAAGGCAAAAGGATCTTTGGAGCCAGTAGGTTGTTGGCCAATGCCAAAAATACCCGTTAGGGTGTCCAGACGATCTGCCAGCGCCAATGCCTTACCTGTCGCCGTCGTCGGAAGTTCGTCGCCAGCATAGCGGGGCAAATATTGCTCAAACATGGCGGCTGAGACCTCAGCATTTTCGCCACCTTGTTCGGCGTAGTATCTGCCCATGATGCCTTGCAGGTCATCAAATTCCATAACCATCTCGGAGACCAGGTCACACTTGGCCAGTTCTCCGGCTCGCTTTGCGTCTTCAGGTTTCGAGCCCACATAGGGGGCAATTTTTTGCGCTAAGGTAGCCAGGCGCTCAGTTTTATCAAAAATTGACCCTAGCTGGTTTTGAAAGACAATCGGTTTTAAACGATCTCTAAAAGAGTCAAAACTGGTCTTTTTGTCTGTATTGTAGAAAAAAGCGGCATCGGCCAGACGAGGGCGAATAACTCGTTCGTTACCATCGATAACCCTCGCAGGGTCTGACGAATCAATGTTGGCTACGGTGATGAAATGCGGTAGCAGCTGGCCGTGTTTATCGATGACATGAAAATACTTTTGATGTTCCCGCATCGAGGAAATTAGTGCTTCCGGGGGAACGTCCAAAAAGGACTCATCAAAATTTCCCGCCAGTGGCACAGGCCATTCAACCAGTGATGTGACTTCTTCCAGCAACGCATCACCAATGACAGCTTTACCCTTTAGTTGCTTTTCGGCAAGAAGGGCGACAGACGTTTTTATGGTTTCCAATCTGGCACGATAATCTACATCGACTTTACCCTGTTCACGGAGCGTGGAGGCATAACTGTCGGCACTGGAAATTTCGATTTCACCAGGTGCGTGAAAACGATGCCCGCGGCTGGAATTGCCACAATGTAGCCCAAGTATTTGCCCCTTTACAACTTGATCTCCAAGCATCATCAATACCCAGTGAACCGGGCGAACAAATTCATTGCGCTTGGCTCCCCAGCGCATGCGCTTTGGAATAGGCAGGCTATCGAGAGAGGCGCTGACAATATCTGGTAATAAATCAATCGTCGCTTTTCCAGGCGTTTCCGAAATATGGGCGAGGCGAGGGCCTTTGGGGCCATCTACCTGCTGTAGTTCGCTTACATCAACACCGGCCTTGCGTGAGAATCCAATGGCTGCGTTTGTGGGTGCGCCCGATGCATCGAAAGCGGCAGAAACCGCTGGGCCCAGCAATTCTGTTTTTTGCCTGGGCTGTTGTAATTCGACATTTTTGATGAGTACGGCCAGTCGACGGGGTGCCGCCATTTCGCCTTCTGGTGAGGAATATCCTATGCCCTTTTGGGTTAATCCGTTACAGATACCCTTTTCAAAGGCTGACCGGAGTGATCGAAGTGCTTTTGGCGGTAACTCTTCGGTACCAATCTCGACGAGAAAGTTAGCAGTCGACATTAGCTGGAGGTCTCCTTGTTGTGAAGAGCGATCACCTCATCGGCGAGCTCTTTGGATGCCAGGGGGAAGCCAAGTGCCAGTCGGGAATTGAAGTAAGCCTGGGCAACGGAGCGCGCCAAGGTGCGAACTCGCAGTATGAATCGTTGGCGCTCGGTTACAGAAATGGCATGACGGGCATCAAGCAAATTGAATGCATGAGAAGCCTTCATCACCATTTCGTAAGCTGGCAATGGCAGGTTTTGGCCCAATAGTTGGCTACACGTGCTTTCGTATTCGTCAAAGGATTTGAAAAGAAAATCCACATTGGCCTGCTCAAAATTATACGCAGACATTTCTTTTTCATTTTGCAGAAAAACATCGCCGTAGGTAACGGGGACTCCATCAGGGGATCGAGCCCATACCAGATCGTAAATGCTGTCCACGCCCTGCAAGTACATGGCAATGCGTTCCAGTCCATAGGTGATTTCACCACTCACTGGAAAACACTCCAGGCCACCTACTTGCTGGAAGTAAGTAAATTGTGTGACCTCCATGCCATTCAGCCAGACTTCCCAGCCAAGCCCCCAGGCGCCAAGGGTGGGAGACTCCCAGTTGTCTTCGACAAAACGGATGTCATGCACGGTTGGGTCGATACCAAGCATCTTCAGGGAATCCAGGTAAAGTTCCTGAATGTTCTCCGGAGAAGGTTTCAGGATGACCTGAAACTGGTAGTAGTGCTGCAGACGGTTAGGGTTTTCACCATAGCGGCCGTCCGTCGGGCGACGACAGGGTTGGACGTAAGCAGTGTTCCAGCTTTCGGGGCCAATAGCTCTCAGGAATGTAGCCGGGTGAAAAGTACCTGCGCCAACCTCCATATCAAGAGGTTGAAGCACCACGCAGCCGTAATCTCCCCAAAATTTTTGCAAGAGCTGTATTAGCCCCTGAAAGGTTTTGGCGCCTTCCATAATTTCTGTTTCAGTATTCACGTTATCTCAGTAGCCCTTATAGCGTTATATTTCCGGGCTTTATCTTGACAAAGGTCGGACAAAGGCGGCGATTATAGCCGCTTGTGTGCTTGTGTATAAGGGCATGAAGCAGCTGACTGCGTATAATGCGCGCTTAATAATTAAGGTATTCCTATGCGTTTGTTTTTTGTCCGTTGCTTGATGGGTTTCTTTTCCCTGTTACCACTGGGTTTAAACCGGACGATTGCGGATGTTTTGAGCCGAATACTTTTTGCCCTGAATATTCTCGAACGAAGAACAACGGAACGCAATCTTGAGCTTTGCTTTCCCGCGCTAACCACAATTGAAAGAAAGAAAATCGCGCAAGAAAGCATGGCCCAGTCGGCACGTTGGGCACTGGAAACCAGCTCGGTTTGGTTGCGGGGCGAGGATTGGCGGCAATCCAGAATACTAAAATTTCATAACCGGGATCTCTTTGATAAAGCCGTTTCCAGCGATCGCGGCATACTGCTGCTGATTCCTCATTTTGGCAATTGGGAAATGGCAGGCATGTGGTCTGGAGATCAAGCTAAAACAACCGCTATATATAGAATGCCCAAATTGGAGCAACTTGACCCCTTGGTTCGGGAGGCGCGATCTGCTTCAGCGCTTTCGACTCTTGTGCCCGCGACTTCTCGGGGTGTGATGTCCGTATTGAAAGCATTAAATCGCGGCGAGCAAACCATAATTTTGCCTGATCAGGTTCCGGTTTCAGGAAGCGGAGTCTATTCAAAATTTTTTGGTGTTCCAGCCTACACATTAACCCTCGTGCATAACTTGATAAAAAAAACGAAGCCAGAAGTTCTTTTCAGTTATGCGCTGAGGGTTCCTGGCGGCTTTGAATTGGGGTTTCTTGAACCGCCAGAAGATATCTATTCAGAGGATGCTCAGGTCTCGGTCGATGCTATGAATAAGGGAATAGAGGATCTTTGTCAGCTTGATATCACCCAGTACCAGTGGGAGTACAAGCGATTTAAAAACCAGGCAGATGGTCGAGATTTTTATAAAGAATCGTGAACCAGTGCTGTGGCTTAATTTAATAGCCTAACTACGCCAATACATGGGCACGCACAGTACGATCAAAGTAAATAACTCCAGCCGACCCAGAATCATACAAAAGCAAAGCACCCATTTGGCGATATCATTAATTTCAGAGTAATTCAGTCCCACTTCCCCAAGCCCGGGTCCCAAATTATTTATGGTTGCGGCAACTGCTGACCAGGCGGTTACATAATCCAGGCCTGTGGCTAGCAAGATAATGACCATAACGTAGAAAATAATCAGGTAGGCGCCAAAAAATCCCCAGATGGCGTCGGCAATTCTGGGGTTAACAGGGCGCTTGCCCATTTTTATCGGGAAAACAGCATTGGGGTGAATCAAGCGCGAGATTTCCCGAATGGTTTGCTTTCCCAAAATGACCATCCGGCCAATTTTTATACCGCCTCCAGTGGAGCCGGCGCAGGCACCAAAAAAAGACAAAATGATCAGTGAAAAAGCAATATGTTGGGGCCACACCGAAAAATTATCGGTTGTGAACCCGGTGGTTGTCATGATGGAAATGGTATGAAAAAAACCTTGCCGTATACCGCCATTGAAGTGGTAGGTATTCCAGATGACCAAGCCCATTGTGACAAAAACCATGCTGGCAGCAAGCAGGCTGAAATACACTTTGGCCTCAGTGTCTTTGAAATAGTGTCGAAGGGTGTGGCGAGAAAAGGTGTAGTAATGCAGCGCAAAGTTTAGGCCCGCAATCACCATAAACACCATGCAGACAACCAGAATAAAATCGCTGTGCATGCCTGGTTGCTGGGTAAACCAGGCCATGTTGTTATCGTGTGTTGAAAATCCGCCAATAGATACTGTTGAAAAAGAGTGAGCTATGGCATCAAAGGGGCTCATTCCGCCTGCCCAATACAGACCCGCACAACTGACGGTCAGGGTGAGGTATATAAGGAACAGTGCTTTAGCCGTTTCCGCAATTCTGGGTGTTAGCTTGCTGTCCTTAACCGGGCCCGGAGTTTCTGCGCGATATAGCTGCATACCACCAATACCCAGCATGGGAAGAATGGCTACGGCAATTACGACGATCCCTATACCGCCCATCCACTGCGTGAGTTGCCGATAAAATAATAATGACTTGGGTAGCGTATCCAGCCCTTGAATAACGGTAGCACCGGTGGTGGTAAGACCAGAGATTGATTCAAAGACAGCATCGGTGATGCTTAAGTCCGGTGCTGCGCTTAGAAGGAAGGGTAGTGATCCGGCGAGGCCAAGCACAAACCAGAATAGAACCGTAATCATAAAACCGTCGCGGGCACGTAATTCGTCGGTATATCTGGCACAGGGCATCCAGATAAGGGCGCCCAGGCTGAAGGTGATCAGGAAGGCGTAGGTAAAAACCGGCAATTTACCATCGTTATATATCACCGAAACCAACATAGGCAGCACATAGCTTGAGCTGAAGAGCATCAGCAATAAGCCGAGAATTTTGAATATAACGCCAGATCTAAGCATATGAACGACCGGAGGTTAAAAGAAACCAACTCCTACCTGGAACAGTAGTTCCACTTTGCGGATTTGTGACTTATCTGAGAGAAACAGAATGACATGATCCTGGTCTTCAATAACCGTGTCTCCGGCACCCATTAATGCGACTTTGCGGCCGTTATTCTCACGCACGATGGCGCCGATGGTTGTCCCTTCGGGCAAGTGGATTTCGTCAATGGTACGTCCCACCACCTTGGAACTCTTGCTGTCTCCATGCGCGATAATCTCCATGGCTTCAGCGGCACCTCGTCGAAGTGAGTACACACGTACAGTGTCTCCGCGTCGAACATATGTGAGCAATTTACCTGTAGTGATCTGGGCGGGAGAAATGGCAATGTCCAGGTCAGATGTTTGCATCATGTCTACATAGACAGAGTTGTTGATTAGGGTAATAACTTTCCCTGCTCCCAGTTTTTTAGCCAGCATGGAAGAAATAATATTTGCCGCATCGTTATTGGTTAACGCGAGAAATACATCTGTGCTGTCAATGTTTTCTGCCAACAAAAGGTCCTGGTCAGACGAGCTACCATTAAGAACAATCGCCTGACTCAGGTTATCTGCCAAAAATTTACAGCGCTCCGAACTCAGCTCGATTACCTTGGTGAGATAATCTTTTTCGATGGCTTCAGTAAAACGAAAGCCTATGTTGCCGCCGCCGGCGACAATAATCTTGCGATAGGGTTTTTCCTTGTCCGCCAACTCGGCCATCACTTTTCGGATATCGCGTTTTGACGCCAGGAAAAATACCTCATCTCCTTCATGGATCACGGTATCTCCCGTAGGGATGATGGCTTCTGATTGTCGGTAAACAGCAGCAACTCGAACATCTACCCCTGGAATATGCTCTTTAAGGGCCGATATTTTTTCATTGACCATCGGCGCGTCAGATGAAGCTCGTACGCCGATAAGCTGGACTTCACCGTCTGCAAATTCAAGAACCTGGAGGGCGCCGGGCTGGCTGATTAGTCGATAAAGATGCTCGGTAACCAAAATTTCGGGTGTGATAACGGTATCTACCGGCAGGTTTTGGGCGCCAAAAAGTTTTTTACTGATGTGTGGGCGGGTATACCCCTCCGAACGGATGCGGGCTATTTTTTGGGGTGTTTTATACAGTGAGTGAGCAATCTGGCAGGCGACCATGTTGACTTCGTCATGGGTAGTCACGGCTACCAGCATATCCGCATCTTCAATCCCTGCCTGTTCCAACACTTCTGGATGTGAGCCTTGACCGTGAACAATGCGAATATCGAGTCGATCCTGAAGCTCGTTCAGGCTTTGCTCGTCGAGATCAATAAGCGTGATATCGTTGTCCTCACTGGCGAGATTTTCTGCCAACGTACTTCCGACCTGGCCGGCTCCGATAATCACTATCTTCATTTTTATTCCTCAGTTTCCGCGTCGTTTTTTTAACAAGGCGAAATAAAAGCCGTCAGCCCCCTGATCCCCGGGAAGAAGTTGCCTACCCAAAGGAAGACTGGTTCCCCAATCAGCATTAACAGGCAGTACTTCAGCTTCAGGATGTCTCTCAGAGAACTGCTCAATCTGTACTTCATTCTCAGCAGGCATTATTGAGCAGGTGACATACAGCAGCAACCCGTTTTCTGCCAGAGTTGGCCAAAGACCCTCGAGCAGGCGTAATTGTTGTTGTCGAAAACCGTCAATATCGGTGGGCCGGCGCAAAACCTTAATATCCGGGTGCCGACGAATGACGCCTGTTCCGGAACAGGGAGCGTCGAGCAAAATGCGATCAAACGGTCGTTTATTCCACCACTTGTCAATTGCGGCTGCATCGGCTGCCTGCAAAACGGATTTAAATCCTAGGCGCTCCAGATTGGATTGAACATCATTGAGTCGCTTGGCGGAGTTGTCCAGAGCCAGAAGTTCAATGTCTGGACAGGTTTCCAGTAGATGACCGGTTTTGCCCCCGGGGGCAGAACAGGCATCCAGAACATGCATGCCAGGCTTAAGTTGAAGCAGTGGGGCACAGAGTTGGGCGGCTTCATCCTGAACACTGCAACTGCCCTCAAAGAATCCCGGCAGTGCTGAAACCGCAACGGATTGATCCAGTCTTATGGATGCATCGCCCAGACTTCCGGCCTGAGCCTTGATCCCGGATTCTGCTAGTAAATTGAGGTAGCCCCCGCGAGTGTTTTTTTGGAAATTAACCCTGAGACACATGGGTGGGTATTGGTTAGCTGTTTCGACGATCTGATCAAGCTTTTCAGGCCACGCCGCTTGCCACTCCTTAAATAACCATTCCGGGAGGGACGTCTTGTACGCTAATTCCTCTTCAAGTGATATATCGATTTGGTCTTTCTGTCGCAGGTAATTGCGCAGGATGGCGTTGGTTAGGCCGCGGGCCCAGTTTTTTCCAAGACCTGACACGGCCTCAACAGTTTGATCTAGGGCGGCGTGATCCGGAATACGCATAAAAGCTAACTGATATAGGCCAATCAGTAAAAGCGCCCTGACATCTGCATCCTGGGATTTAAGATGATTTTTTAGCAAAACGCCTAGAATCATATTTAGACGGGGAAATTGCCTTAGCGTGCCATAACAAAGCTCCGCATATAGCCCCTGATCTGCGGGATCTTCCATTTTAGCTAGCTGTAAGGCGCCTTTATGATTCAGAACCGGGGCAAGAGTCTGAGCAGCTCGGGCGCGAACGCTAAATGGTTTCAGGGCATCTTCTCCGGAATAGAACTGAATTGAGAACTGGGTTTAAACAAATCGGGATAACCCCGCAGAATATCATCCACAGGTAATACTTTTTTACCGGGCATTTGCAGGTACTTGATACGTAAAGCCCCCCGACCGGTTTGCACATCCAGGCCATGTTGGGTCGCTGCGATAATTTCCCCAGGCTGGTTGGTAGAGTGCGACTCCAACACAAAGGCCTGGTGTATTTTGATACGCAGGTCATTTAAATCAGAATAACAGATAGGAAAAGGATTAAACGCCCTTATTTTACGGTCGAGGCTGGCGGCATCCATTGACCAGTCAAGCTGGCCTTCCGGCTTCTGGATTTTGTGTGCGTAAGTGGCCTGGGAATCGTCCTGAGGCTGCGGATGTAATTGCCCTGTTTCGATCAGCTCCAAAGTTTTTAACATTACCGGTTTGCCAATATCTATTAGTTTGTCATGCAAGTCGGCGGCGTTATCTCTTGAATCGATAATACAGCTGGTTTTTAGCAGCATATCACCCGTATCCAGACCCTGATTCATTTGCATTATGGTAACTCCGGATGAGGAATCACCAGCTTCAATGGCGCGCTGAATTGGCGCCGCGCCGCGCCATTTTGGCAGCAGTGACGCGTGAACGTTGATGCACCCATATTTGGGTGTGTCTAGAACCTTCCCTGGTAAGATTAGTCCATACGCGGCCACAACCATTAGGTCTGGGCGAAGAGATTCCAGCTGTTCAATGCTGTCAGAAGTCTTAAAGTTTTCTGGCTGGTAAATCGGCAGTTGATACTTGATAGCAAGCTGTTTTACCGCGCTTGGCTGGAGTTTTTTTCCGCGGCCTGCGGGTCGGTCGGGTTGGGTATAGACCCCAACCACATGCTGGTTATTTTCGATGAGCCCCGCCAGATGTTGCGCGGCAAATTCTGGTGTACCAGCAAAAACAATACGAAGAGAGCCGCGATTAGCAGGTTTGTTCATGGTGTGCGGCCCAAAGTTCGGAAATTAAGGTGATTAGGCGCGCTTGCGCTGTTGTTTTTCCAGTTTGGAGCGAATCCTCTGGCGCTTTATGGGCGAAATGTAGTCGACAAATAATTTTCCATCCAAATGGTCGATCTCATGCTGGACACAGACCGCCAGCAGGCCCTTTGGCTCCATCACGTAGGGCTCTCCATCAAGCCCTATGGCATTAATCCGGATATGAGCCGGTCTGTTTACCTCTTCAAAAAATCCCGGAACGGAGAGGCAGCCTTCTTCATATCCCTGGGTTTCCTGATCCAAAACCTCAATTTCCGGGTTGATAAAGACGTGAGGATCAGACTTATCCTCTGAAACATCAATCACAAGAATACGTTCATGGACATTAACCTGGGTAGCAGCGAGACCAATGCCAGGTGCTGAATACATGGTCTCCAGCATGTCTTTAGCAAGTTTTCTGATACGGTCATCGACCTTCTCCACAGGCTTGGCTACTGTGCGTAAACGGGGGTCGGGGAACTCTAAAATTGGTAAAAGGGCCATGGTCTGTCCGTTGTACTGAGACTTAGGTCTAAAATATATGCGGTTTTTAATGCCATAATTCAACTGGCACTACCAAAGACTATATTATAACCTGCTGGCATAAGTGCTGTTATCACTGGGTTCTCTGGATGAAAAAAAGACAAACAATTTGCAGCCGAGTTATTTTAATTGCAGCCTGTGCTTTACATGCAGGGGCAGTTAATGCTCAGGTATTAAGAACCGGGCACCCGGAAACCTATGTTGTTCAGCGTGGGGACACCCTTTGGGATATATCCGCCCGGTTTCTCGAAGATCCCTGGTTATGGCCCGAAATTTGGCACATCAATGAACAAGTGGCCAATCCGCATTTAATTTATCCCGGAGACGTTCTGCGGTTGATATACGTTAATGGAAAGCCGCAATTGGTACTTGATCGGGGTGAAGTTAAGCTGAGTCCGCAAATCCGCGAAACAGCCCATCCGCAGGCGATTGCTTCAATTCCTCTTGATGCCATCCGAGATTTTTTCTCCAAAAACCAGGTGGTCACGGAAGAGCATCTTGAGTCTGCTCCATACATGGTCGCAGGCCCTGATGGACGAATCATGGTCGGTATGGGAGACCCGCTTTATGCACGTGGTAGCAGTGAACCGGGCGTAAATGTCTACGGAATTTTTAGTTCCAGTGAAGAATATCGCGATCCGGAAACTGGTGATTTGCTTGGTGTAAGGGCAGAAGCTAAAGGCACAGCACGATTTATGAGTAGCTCTAGTGACGTTATGCGGCTAAATGTTCTCGAGAGCTATGCTGAAATATCACTTGGAGACCGTTTCTTCCCATTGGAACAGGATCAGCTGGATCCACAAATCTTCCCGGCAGTTCCCGAAAATATACTGTTTGGTGAAATTATTTCCGTTGAGGGAGGTGTTAGCCAAATTTCCTCATACGATGTCGTGGCGATCAATCGTGGGCGCGATTCCGACCTTGAAGTAGGCCATTTACTGGCGATTATGGAAGAGGGAGAGGTTGTTCGCGATAGAGTAGAAGGGGGCACGGTGAGATTGCCTGATGAACAGGCAGGCGTCTTAATGGTGTTCAAAATCTATGAGCGCATGAGTTTCGGTCTGGTGCTTTCTGCAGATAAGGTTCTATCCGTAGGGTATCCGGTTACCAGCCTCTTTTCCCAGCAAGCGTACGAAGAACACCGAATGGAAGAAATTCAGCAACGTAGTGAGCGCGGGACACTATTTGACGTAAAAATGCCAAAAATATTCAAACCAATATCAGAAATGTTTGATCCGGGCACTCGACCCAGCGAGTAAATGTAGAGAATTAAGCCTTATGCTGCGTTAGCAGGCATATCGACACAGGATGTGTTGATAAAGCTTATCAGGGAAGATATATGAATTTTGCACTTCTAAGTAAAATGATGGCGCTGTCGATCCAAAGCCTATGCTCTGCAATAAAGGCGCTTGGATCCATAGAGCTGATATTTGATGCACATAGGGATGATCTGGGTCTTTGGTTCAGCCAAAAAGACACTCAGTTGATTCAGCAGTGGCGCCAATCCACCCGCCCTCCAAAAAAGTACCCCGAACTTGAAGCAATATTGTTAGCTGAGGGTGCCAGCCAGTTGGTTCTGGGAGACGGCGACTATCCTTCTACACTTGCAGAAATCCCTGATCCTCCGGCTGTTCTCTTTATTAAAGGAGATGCCAGCAAGCTCAGCTTTCCGCAGATTGCTATTGTTGGCAGCAGAAACTGCACAGTCTCGGGTTATCGAGTTGCACAGGATTTTGCCGAGGAGTTGGCATCTATGGGGTTTTGTATAACCAGTGGATTGGCTTTAGGTATTGATAGTGCTGCGCATCGGGGAGCGCTGCGGGCCAAGGGGAAGACCTGTGCGGTGATGGGTGCCGGACTGGATGTGATTTACCCGGCACGAAATAAAGCCCTGTCCCGGGAAATCATTGATGCAGGAGGTGCGCTGGTTACCGAATTTCTTCCAGGAAGCCCACCGAATGCCTGGCATTTTCCGCTAAGAAATCGAATAGTCACCGGATTGAGTTTGGGTGTACTTGTTATTGAAGCAAGCGAGCGGAGTGGTTCTCTGATAAGTGCCAGGCTCGCTGCGGAACAGGGGCGGGAAGTTTTTGCCGTGCCAGGCAGTCCGTTGTCACCGGTCTCGGCAGGATGCAACCATTTGATCCGGGAGGGAGCGACCCTGGTGACCAAACCAGAACATATGGTTGATCAGCTAGGGCCAATGTTTGGGTTTCATAGCCAAGCGCAAGAGCTTCAGGCGCGTAACAAGCAGGATACCAATACCAGGGAAGTACAACCTACAGAAGTACACTGGTTAATAGATCAAATGGGCTTTGAGCCAGTTAGTGTAGATGAACTATGTATTCTCTGTGAGCGTCATAGCTCGGAAATAACTGCAATACTGACTGAGCTAGAACTGGATGGAAAAGTAGTGCAAACGGCATTTGGTTATCAGCGCTGTATTTAGGCGAAACAAATTCAGCAATTTCAACGGTTTAAGTTGAGTCTGATAAGGGCCTGTTGTATCGTGCGCTGCTTATTTTTCCTTGTAAATAGAAGAGAGGCATTAAGCATGTCAGACACTTTTGTCGCTGTACTTATGGGATCGGATTCTGATCTTCCAATTATGGAATCGGCATTGGAAACCCTTACCAAGCTGGAGATTCCTTTCGAAGTTAAGGTAACTTCCGCTCACCGCACACCACAAGCTACCCATGCATACGTTACTGAAGCAGATGCGCGGGGCTGTGGAGCCTTTATCTGTGCTGCCGGCATGGCTGCACATTTAGCTGGTGCTGTCGCTGCCGCGACTACCAAGCCAGTGATTGGTGTGCCAATAGACGCCTCACTTGATGGATTGGATGCATTGCTTTCTACGGTTCAGATGCCTGGTGGTATCCCTGTAGCTACTGTAGCGATTGGTAAAGCTGGCGCTAAAAATGCAGCCTATCTGGCAGGACAAATTTTAGCCACTGCAGATCAAGCACTAGCGCAGCGCATCCGAGATGATCGTCAGGCCAATGCTGAAGCAGTGATAGCCAAAGATGCGGCATTGCAAGAACGTTTTAAATAAGTCTCGCTTTTTCTGCAAATCAGATCATCTATGCAAACCGTCGATATCGACACTGGGTTGATTCGTCGGGCAGCCATCAGTCTGTCCCAAGGTGGCGTTATTGCTTATCCAACCGAAGGCGTTTGGGGTTTGGGCTGTGACCCCGCGAATGAAGGAGCGGTAAGGCAGCTTCTACAACTTAAATCGCGTCCAGTTGAAAAAGGCTTGATCCTCGTCGCAGGAAGCCTCAATCAGCTATCTCCTTTTTTTGCCTCACTGCCGGATATAAAAAGTCTACTGGTAGAGCATGATCGACCAGTAACCTGGGTTGTAAACCATGGTGGTTATTGCCCGGATTGGCTTTCAGGGGGGCGTGATACACTGGCTATTCGCCTGAGCAGCCACCCCGTAATTTGTGCTTTGTGTCAGGAGTTCGGCGGTCCCTTGGTGTCGACTTCGGCTAATCCGGCCGGCGCGGCCCCGGCGCTGACGGCAGAAGAAGTAAAAAACTATTTCGGCGATTTGATCGATGTCATGGTCGAAGGTGAATTAGGCGGTGAAAATGGAGCCTCTGAAATTCGAGATTTCCTTACAGGAAAAATACTGAGAGAGGCTAGTTCATGAATGCTGTAATCCCCTCCCAAGCGTGCACAAAAGCAAATATGGAATCAGTAAGCCAATATTTAAAACAGTTACAAGACAACATTTGTCGAGCACTTTCCGATTTTGATGGCGTAGAGTTCACTGAAGATCTCTGGGAACGAGATACTGAGAAGCTCGGTGGTGGTGGTCGTACGCGAGTTATCGCTGATGGCAACCAGATTGAAAAGGGCGGCGTAAACTATTCACTGGTTACCGGTGAGTCATTACCCGCATCCGCTACAGCTCATCGGCCTGAGCTGGCAGGGCGCTCCTACAAAGCCATGGGCGTTTCCCTGGTTATTCATCCCCGTAATCCCTATATGCCCACCTCTCATGCCAATGTGCGTTTGTTTGTGGCTGAAAAAGAAGGTGAAGAACCGGTCTGGTGGTTTGGCGGTGGCTATGATTTGACACCCTATTATGGGTTTGAAGAGGACTGTCGACACTGGCACCAGACAGCCAAAAATGCCTGCGAACCCTTTGGTGAAGATATTTACCCACGTTTTAAGGAATGGTGTGACAAATATTTTTATCTGAAACACCGATTTGAACCGCGCGGTATTGGTGGTCTGTTTTTTGATGACTTTAATGAACTGGGGTTTGAAAAAAGTTTTGAGTTCCTTCAGGCGGTTGGAGATAGCTATATAGATGCTTATTTGCCTCTGCTGGAAAAACGCAAAGACATGCCATACGGCGAGCGAGAGCGAAGTTTTCAGGCGTATCGACGAGGACGCTATGTGGAATTTAATCTGGTCTACGATCGTGGCACTATTTTTGGACTGCAGTCTGGAGGACGTGCGGAGTCGATCTTGATGTCTCTGCCTCCCAAAGTGGAATGGCACTATAAGTGGCATCCTGAAGCAGGTTCAGATGAAGAGCGGCTTTATACTGATTTCCTTCGAGCCCGGGATTGGGTATAAAAGACCCAAAGGCAAATCGGGAGAAATTGTTTGGATCGCTACGCTGTATTTGGAAATCCAATACATCATTCAAAATCGCCACAAATTCACCAATGGTTTGCTGAAAAAACAGGGCAAGTACTTGAATACAAGGCTCAGGAAGTCGAGCTTGGGCAATTTAAACAGGCAGCCTTGGCTTTTTTTGATTCTGGCGGTTTGGGATTAAATATCACGATTCCATTCAAGCAGCATGCTTTTGAGTTTGCTGATAGTCTGACGGAGCGTGCACGGCGGGCTGGTGCGGTAAATACCCTGGCACGGCAGCCCGATGGGCAAATCCTTGGGGATAATACCGACGGCTATGGCCTGGTTATGGATATCCGCGATAATTTATCCTGGCAAATAAACACAGCTCGTATTCTGATTTTAGGTGCGGGCGGGGCAGTCCGAGGGGTGTTGAGTCCAATATTTGCAGAACAGCCCGCGGAAATAGTGATTGCGAACCGGACCATTGCCAAGGCTAAAGAGCTTGCCAACGAATTTAGTGACCTTGGTAAAATTACTGGTGTCGGGTACGAACAATTGATGCATCGTTCTGAACCTTTTGATCTGGTTATCAATGGAACCAGCCTCAGCCTTACGGGTGATTTACCCTCTGTCCCAGAAAAGCTTTTGACCTCTGAAACCTGTGTATATGACATGGTGTACGCCAATGAGCCGACGCCCTTTATGTCTTGGGCAAAAGGCTTTGGTTGCCAGGTATCCGATGGCCTGGGGATGTTGGTTGGACAGGCGGCGGAGTCTTTCTACATTTGGCGCGGGGTTCGCCCACCCACGCTGGAACTGATAAAAATACTCAGGGAAGAGGTCTAGGCAAATAGAATTGGGAGGTCAGGATGTTCAGTATCTGGCCTTGTCTATAGAATTGCTGCTCTTATCCTGGTTTGCTCGAGGAATCCCATGAAACGACTTATAAACAACACATTGCTCATCTTCTTTTTGGCCGCCAGCCATCAGGCTTTTTCCCAACTTGCGACGCTGGATAATTCCAATTCCTCGGTAAGTTTTGTCACGACCAAAGTACAGGATATTCAGGAGGTCATGCGGTTCGATCGCTTGTCAGGGGAAATTTCGGACGAAGGGCAAGTCGAAATACAGATAGAGGCCACTAGCGTAAATACGGCGATTGCTATCAGGGATGACCGAATGAAAGAGCACCTGTTTGAAGTAGCCCAATTTCCGGAAATCAGTGTGCTGGCTGACATTGATGTAGCCAACTTGCCAGAACAAACCGGGATGGTGCAAATCCCTGCGACCTTGCAAATCCTGGGTATGAAGCATGGTGTTGAGCTAAATCTTTTGGTTTCTGTGACGGAAGAACAGATCCTGGTCGTTAGTGCCGAGCCTGTTCTGGTAAATGCTGGCGAGCTGGGCCTGGCGAAAGGCCTGGATACCCTAGGGCAATTGGCCGGTGGCATCTGGATTGGCCAATCCGTCCCTGTCAGTTTCGCCCTGACCTTTAATCTTGTCGAGTAAAATCAGATCTACTTTGCTTCCTGCAAATACTGGTCTTTCAGTTTGATGTAATTCTGAGGGGAGTAGGGCAGGAAGTTGCGTTCAGCCTCACTTAGCGGACGCAATTGTTTTACGGGGTTGCCGACATAAACATAGCCGGAAGACAACCGCTTGCCTGGTGGAACCAGTGCGCCGGCGCCCAGAATGACATCATCTTCAATAATGGCACCGTCATTTACTATGGCGCCAATTCCAATAAGTACCCGGTTGCCGATGGTGCAGCCATGCAGAACGGCGGCATGGCCAATAGTAACGTCTTCGCCAATGTTCAGTGGAAAACCATCCGGACTAAAATTTTCACTGGCATGGGTAATGTGCAGAACCGCATTATCCTGTACGTTGCTGCGGTGGCCAATACGAATAGAGTGCATGTCGCCGCGAATGACGGCACAAGGCCAAACAGAGACGTCGTCGCCCAGAATGACATCGCCAATGACCACAGCGCTGGCATCAACATAGACATCTTTCCCTAGTTGGGGAGTGATACCATTATAAGGACGAACAGAATCAGACATAGTTATTGCTCTTTTAGTACCTGGAACTTAAAAATACTAGCATGAAAAATAAACGATTTATTGCCGGCGCTGTATGCCCTAAATGTGGTGAAGTAGACAAAGTTTTCACTTATGAAAAAGTGACCAAGAAGTTTCGTGCTTGTACCCGTTGTGATTTTCATGAAGAAATGCGCTTTGAACAGCATCGTCAGGAGCTGCCAACTCGGGTGAATGATTCGTCCAAGACCGAAGCAGAGCCGGTAACTGTGATTCAGTTTCCCGGCTCAAAAAGTGAGTAAACTGGGCCGGATTAATCAAACAGGTAATTCAGCGATACCGTAATGTACTTGTCAGTATTTTCTGTGCCGACGGGAACGTCTGTATTATGTTTGATGAGGTAGGAAAGTTTGATGCCCAGATTGTCAGTCATCAATACACCCAGTGCAACATTGCCTTCCACATAAGTATTTTCTGCGCCGGATTCAGTAAGCACCCTGGATTCAAACCGTGTCGATTCAGTTAGAGCTCGATTGTATGAAGCGCGCGTGGTCCAGATAGATTCACTTTCTTCGCCCATTCCACCCAATAATTTATCTTTTCGATAACCAACACCTGTTTGTGCCCGTAACAATGAAATGCCGTCATCAAAAAACGTCTTACCGAGACCGATGGAGATAGACGCCTGATAGTCATAGCCACTAAAGCGATCGTCCAAATAACGGACATTGCCAAATGCAAAAGAGCGCTCACTGATTTTGTAATCTGTCTGCAGCTTAATGCTGTACGTTTTGGCCGTGGTTTCTTCGTCCTGAGATGCGCTGTAGGTATCAAACTCCGCCATGAACAACCAATCACCCAGAGTATCGTAGTTAGCCGAAAGTGCAGCAGCAAGCGAGTCTGATTCAGAGTTTCCGCTTACAGAGTTATAGCCTAGATCGCCGCTACCGGACCAATCACCGGCAAAGGAATGAAAACTGGTGAACATTAGGCACAGGCCAAGGGAACGAAATAGGAAGCTCATAGGTTTTTCCGAAAATTTGGCTGCACTATAAAGAAGCAACTACGGGTTTCAAGTTTGAAAAGATTAAAAATTGATAAAAAATAAAAAACGCCGCTTTAAACAGAAAACATTGAGATATCTAACCTTTTCCCCCACTGCCGTCGCATGATTCGGGAAAAAGGGTATGCCAATCCAATAATACGAGCGACATGAAAACAGGACATCGTGGCCCAAAGTCCCGTGTTGCCTAAGGAGCGGGTCAACCACCAGACCGGTAAAAAGACAACAACTGTGGAGAGCAGCATGGCATTTTGCATGGTACGTGTATGACCAATACCGATAAAAATCCCATCTAGCTGGTAACACCAAATGGCAATTAAAGGCAAAAAAGCCAACCATAAATAATCTTTCTGTGCGGCCAATAGTACGTTCTCCAGATCTGTATAAATGGTGATGATTGGCTTTTGCCCCAGGAGCAATATAAGCGTACATAAAATAGCCATTGTGGCTGCGAGCACAGATGTCCCTTTGCATGCCTCCACAAAAGCAGATCGTTTTCCGGCCCCCCATGCCCTGCCGCACAGTGCTTCGGCGGCGTGGGCAAAGCCATCCATGGTATATGCGGTTAAAGCAAGAAGATTCAGAAGAATTGCATTGGCGGCGGCTGTTTCCGGGCTGATTAGTGCGCCCTGACTGGTAAAGAAAAGAAAGGTAAAAAGCAGGCAAAGTGTCCGAACAAATAAATGTCGAGAGCTATGGAACATTTCGACCAAGGATGTCCAGTCGATCTCTGGGGCTTTTATCAAAATCTGTAACCCTGCAAGTTTTTTTACTACAAGAACAGCGCCTAATAAAAAGCCTAGGTATTCAGCAGTTAGACTGGCCCAGGCAGCGCCGGCTGAGTCCAGGCCCAATTCCACGATCAGCACATAGTCGAAAAGAACATTCAATACATTAGTGGTAACCAGTATCCACATAACAGACCGCATTTGCTGTAGACCAATTAGCCAGCCAACAAAGGCGTAGGTAGCCAGTGCAGCCGGAGCTGCCCAGATTCTTATACTGGCGTATTCCAGTGACAGTCCTGAAAGCTCACTGGATGTATCGCTGAGAAGGGCAATTGCTGGTTCAAGTACCCAAGGATGAATAAGCAGTATTCCCAGCCCAATACCGACACTTAACCCCAGTGCTTCCAGCAGGCGGCGATATACTGCCTGATGGTTATCAATGCCATAGGCCCTTGCGGTAAAACCGGTTGTACCCATGCGCAAAAACCCGAATGCCCAAAAAATTATGCCAATTAATTGAGCCCCCAAGGCGGTGGCGCCCAGATAAACGGCATTCTCCTGGTGGCCTAGCAACGCGGTGTCAACGAGCCCAAGCAAGGGAATGCTCAAGTTCGCGAACATCATAGGGGTCGCAATTTTGATTATCTTTAGATAGCTACTTGAATTGTCCTGGCTAGCCATAAAAAATGTTGTAAAATCAAGAAGATGTAAGCATCTTGCTGTGGAGCTTTAAAAATGTCTAGGTTATACTCTCGCAGCTTTTTTTAGGCTGCTCGCCAGTCGAACTGAAAGCTTAGAATCAAATAAATATCGGAGAAAAGTGCAATGCTGAGAAAAGCGATGAAGCTTTTCGCACTCGCTCTTGTAGCTCTACCCGGTTTCGCTTTTGCGGCCGAGGGTTCTGCCGGGCAATCAGTGCTTAATATGACGAGAGGCGTTACCCCGGTTTCGCACGAAGTCTACGAAATCCATATGTACATGTTTTGGATATGCGTAGTCATCGGAATTGGGGTTTTTGGATACATGTTGTGGGCGCTGGTTTTCCATCGCAAGTCCGTAGGCCACAAGTCTGCCCAGTTCCACGAACATTTGGGGGCCGAAATTGCATGGACAGTCGTTCCCTTCGTGCTGCTTATTTTTATGGCAATCCCTGCGACCAAAACCCTCAAAAATGTTTACGACTTCTCTGAAGCAGAGATGGATGTCAAGGTAACTGGTTATCAGTGGAAATGGCAGTATGAATATTTAGGTGAAGGGGTTGATTTTATGTCTGAATTAGCTACGCCTATAGATCAAATCTATAACGTAGATGATAAGGGAGAAACTTACCTTCAGGAAGTAACCCAACCTTTGGTTCTCCCTGCTGAAACAAAGGTACGCTTCCTAGTGACTTCAAAAGACGTAATTCACTCCTGGTGGGTACCAGCCTTTGCAGTGAAGCGTGATGCGATTCCCGGATACACTGTTGAGACTTGGGCCTATATCAACGAGCCCGGCACTTATCGTGGTGAATGCGCTGAACTCTGCGGTCAGGCCCATGCCTTTATGCCGATTGTTGTGGAAGTGTTGCCCAAAAAAGAATTTGCTCAATGGCTAGAAGAAAAAAAGGTTGAAGCTCAAGCGCTGGCAGCACTCTCAGAAAGAACATTCTCCATGGATGAGCTAATGGAACGAGGTAAAGCTACCTATGATCGCTCTTGTGCGGCTTGCCATGGGATTGATGGCCAGGGCCTTGCTGGTGTTTTCCCGCCGATGGTTGGTGTTGCAGATCAGGTAAGTCTTACCGATCACATTGATATTTTGCTAAACGGTTCTCCCGGCACATCCATGCAGTCATTTGCCTCCCAGCTTAGTGAGGTAGATATCGCAGCCGTGATTACATACGAGCGCAACGCTTTCGGCAACAATACCGGTGATCTGGTTCAGCCGATTGACGTTTTCAACTTTGCTAACGGCCAATAAGAGGTATTAATTAATGGGACATCACGCTCCAAAGGGTATTGGCCGCTGGCTCTTTACCACAAACCATAAAGATATCGGCACACTCTACCTCTGGTTTAGCTTTACAATGTTTATTCTTGGCGGCTTTTTTGCCATGGTAATTCGCGCTGAGCTTTTTGAGCCAGGCATGCAACTAATTCGCCCTGAATTCTTTAACCAAATGACAACAGTGCACGGCTTGATAATGGTGTTTGGCGCCATTATGCCCTCGTTTGTTGGACTGGCTAACTGGTTGATTCCGATGATGATCGGCGCCCCAGACATGGCTCTGCCGCGGATGAACAACCTAAGCTTTTGGATTTTGCCATCGGCATTTCTTCTGCTTGTTGCAACTATGTTCATGGAGGGCGGTGGCCCCAACTTTGGTTGGACATTCTACGCGCCGCTGTCCACGACTTATGCACCTGACAGCGTAAACTTCTTTATTTTTGCAATGCACATTATGGGCGCGTCTTCCATCATGGGCTCCATCAACATTATTGCTACCGTGCTGAACATGCGTGCGCCCGGCATGACTTTGATGAAAATGCCCCTGTTCGTTTGGACATGGTTGATTACTGCCTTCTTGCTGATTGCCGTTATGCCGGTTCTGGCTGGGGCAGTCACCATGATGTTGATGGATATTAACTTTGGCACCAGCTTCTTCGATGCAGCAGGTGGCGGTGACCCCGTATTGTTCCAGCACATTTTCTGGTTCTTCGGTCACCCAGAGGTATACATTATTATTTTGCCGGCTTTCGGCGTGATCTCCGAGATCATCCCGACCTTCAGCCGCAAGCCTCTATTTGGCTATAGCTCTATGGTGTACGCGACGGCGTCTATTGCCTTCCTGTCATTCATTGTATGGGCTCACCACATGTTCACCGTGGGCATGCCTGTTGGAGGCGAGTTGTACTTCATGTACGCCACCATGCTTATTGCGGTACCGACAGCGGCCAAGGTGTTCAACTGGATTACCACCATGTTCAAGGGCGCCATTACTTTTGAAACACCCATGCTTTTTGCTATTGCTTTTGTGGTTCTGTTTACCGTGGGCGGATTTACTGGCTTGATGCTGGCGATTGCACCTGCAGATATTCAATACCATGACAGCTACTTCGTTGTGGCGCACTTTCACTACGTGATGGTAGCGGGTGCGGTATTCAGCATGTCTGCTTCGGTTTACTACTGGTTACCCAAATGGTGTGGTCGTATGTACAGCGAAGCCATGGGTAAAGCACATTTCTGGATTTCTTTTATCGGGTTCAACATTACCTTCTTCCCGCAGCATTTCCTCGGCCTAGGTGGTATGCCTCGTCGTTATGCAGACTACGCGCTGCAATTTGCTGACTGGAATATGGTGAGCTCAATCGGTGCGTTCATTTATGGCGCGTCGCAGATCCTGTTCTTGTACAACGTGATCGCGACTATCCGTAACGGTAAAAAAGTTGATGATCCACAAGTGTGGGAAGGAGCGCGTGGTCTGGAGTGGACTGTTCCAACACCAGCGCCTTATCACACATTTACCACACCGCCTGACGTTAATCAGAAAGCGGAAGAGCTCCACTAAGGAGATAAGTAACGAAAATGGCAGATAACACAGGCCGCAACGAGAGGAAGGTTGGCAAGACAGTCGTTAAATCAGCTGTCGGTGCGGTGTTGATGTTTGCTTTTGCGGTGTTTGTGATGCCGCCTCTTTATGACATGTTTTGTGAGATCACCGGAATTGGTGACAAGACAGCAAGCAAGTATGAAGGGGCGGTTAGTGCTATCGATGAGTCGCGCACGATCAAGGTGCAGTTTATAGCGACGAATGAAGCCACCATGTCATGGGATTTTGAGCCTAATATCTTTGAGGTAGAAGTTCATCCCGGGGAAGCTACCCGAATTACCTATTTCGCCAAAAATCGAACCAGGCGGGATATGGTGGCTCAGGCTATCCCTAACATTGTGCCGACTTCAGCAGTGAAGTACTTCCATAAAACGGAGTGTTTCTGTTTCGATCAGCAACCACTGCAAGCAGGGGCAGAGGCTAATATGCCTTTGGTGTTTATTGTTGATCGGGATCTTCCCAAAGCAATTACCACCATCACGCTGTCGTACAGTATTTTTGATGTCACCGATATGTTTAGCGATGGCGTCGCAGGTATTAACTAGATTGGGCTAAAACCCAAACAACAAAACCGGAGAAAAAACAAAATGGCAGCTGAAGGTACTTATTACGTTCCTGAGCAGAGCAAACTGCCCATCATTGTTGGTTTGTCACTCGGCCTTTCCGCCTATGGCGCAGGCAAGATCATGATTGATGGTAGCTACGGCGCGCTTCTGGTGGGGATGATCCTGGTATGGGGAACCCTCGCTTATTGGTGGAATCTAGTTATCAAGGAAAACATGCAGGGATTGGTAGATGACCAGCTTAAGCGCTCATATGTTTGGGGTATCGGCTGGTTTATCTTTTCCGAAGTCATGTTTTTCTCTGCATTCTTTGGCGCGCTCTTCTATGTGCGTAACGTGGCATTGCCAACACTGGGTGGTTGGGAAATGGGCGAAGCTAACCCGGAAGAGTGGGGTGGTTTCAGTCCGTCCTGGCCTTTAATGGTCACTCCAGATCAGTCCCTTAATGGTGATTCGGCCGTCATGAAAGGCCCAGAGCATGCGTTTACTTTTCCCGGGTGGAGCAATATTTTCCACTGGTTGCCATTGTGGGGCACTCTTATCCTCATGACCTCAAGTTGGACTGTGCACGTTGCTCACCATGCACTCAAACATGGCGATAACCGCAAGAAATTTAATATCTGGCTGGGTATAACCGTTATCCTCGGTTCTACTTTCCTTTGTTTGCAGGCCTATGAGTACTTTGAGGCGTATCACCACCTCGGCCTGACTTTGAAATCCGGCATCTATGGTACGACGTTCTTTATGCTGACAGGTTTCCACGGTGCGCATGTGACCATGGGTACCATCATGCTGCTCGTACAGCTGATTCGCTCATTCAAGGGTCACTTTACCGAGAATGATCATTTTGGTTTCGAAATGGCATCCTGGTACTGGCACTTTGTTGATGTGGTTTGGGTGATGCTTTTCTTCTTCGTATATATCCTTTAAGAAGGGTACTTTCCCACTTATTTGTTTATATAGGGAAGAGATAAGAAACGGCCAGTTGTACTTGGCCGTTTTTGTCTGGGAAGAAAACCGAAGGGGTTATTCGTCGATGATTCTTTCAGGGTGTAATTCACGATCCCAGGGCGCTTGGCTACCAAGTTGGCCAGTGCCGATGCCATAGGCGATAGTGCCAACTAGCGCAGTTGCCAGGCTGATACGTATAAACAAGGCATAAAGTACGCGTTTGCGCTCATTGCCCTTGTCTTTGACCAGAAACCAAAAACCGGTGAAAAGACTGGCAAGCATGGCAATGAGTAAGATGAAGACGATCAGTTTTAAAAGCATGGTCGATCTGAAATTAAAATTGAGTGGCTATTTAAACACAGTGGCGTGTTTGGTTGATCATAAAATCAACCAAACATAATCAGGCGGAGGTGCCAGGCACTTTGTCGAATCAGGTCAAATTCAAATGGCATTGGGATATTAAATTCCTGCTTTTGGTGTGTGCAGTATTGCCGCTCACTATATCCGCCATTTTTTGGCAGTTGGATCGTGCTGGGCAAAAACGGGAAATACTTCGACAGCTCGATGAGGGCATGGCAAGTGCCCCGGTCAGTCTGGAATCCCTGCCGGCAAGCCCCCAAAACTACACGCAGGTGATCGTGGAGGGGCGTTGGGCGGAGCAAGTATTTTTATTGGACAATCGAACACGCTATGGCCGAGTAGGCTATGAGGTAGTTGGACTAATTGAGCGCACCAACGATGTGCCGGTTTTAGTAAATCGAGGCTGGATTGCGGCTGGCAATGACCGCAGTGTATTGCCGGAAATCGATATTTCTCCTGGAAATCATCGTGTCGAGGGATACCTATATCGATCAACCCAAAAGCCGATTGTGTTTGCGGAGCAGCAGTGGTCGGGTAAGTGGCCTGAAAGGATACAGGTAATAGATTTTGAGTTAATGCAGCAACGACTGAGTGGAGATCTTTATCCTTCTGTAGTGCGGATTAGCCCAGAATCTCCTTTGGCCTATCAGGCCGATTGGCATGTTGAGCGCAAGGGGCCGGGAATGCATATTGGCTATGCTATCCAATGGACGTTGATCTCCTTGTTGATTGTCATCATGTGCCTTTTTGTAAACAGCAATTTGAAGGATTGGTTGAAACAACGCAGAAGAAACCGAAACCAGTAAAGATATGAACAATACGACAAACCACCAAAAAACCAGCAAACCATGGCCACTCTACGTAATTGTCGGCATGGTCACTGGCGTCTTGTTGCTGGGTTATCTGCTCGCTCCAAAGACAGAAGAAGGCAAGCTCGCCTGGATAGAAATACTGGGAACCACCAACAACGGCATGCTATTAAACCCTCCAGTTGAAGTATCGCCTGGTCAAATTCTGGGCCTGGATGGCCAGCCCTGGGCTGCCATGGACGACGGCACCTGGAAAATGGTACTGCTGGTTCAGGGCGACTGCGGTGAAACCTGTATCGCTCGTATGAACGAGCTTCATGCCATGCGTATTCGTTTGCAGCGTGACGCGAGTGAGTTAACGCTGGGATTACTGGTGCAAGACGCCGAACATTTGCCGAGCGTACCGGTTGCCGATGATATCCATGAACTACAGCTAGGAGGCACAGCACTGTTAGAGAATTTGAAACAGACGAATGTCGCAGACTCGCAGCAGCCTACGGTTCTATTGATGAACCCGATTGATGTTTTCATGCTGGCCTATATGCCAGAAAACTCAGGTGTCGAAATCCTTGAAGACTTTGAGCACCTTTTAAAACTGGCACACTAAGCTTTTACTCCAAGAGACCCTAATGAAATCGCTATTTTCCAACTCCCTCCCTGGATTTCGCCTTGCTTTGATTGGCATCGTGTTGGCCGCCGGTGTTGTAGGCCTCGGTGCCTTTACCCGTCTGGTGCATGCGGGTTTAGGTTGCCCCGATTGGCCAGGTTGTTACGGGCATTTGCTTTGGCCCAATGAGGCGCATGAGATTGCTGCAGCCAATGAAGCGTTTCCGGATATGCCGGTTATCGACGGCAAACCCTGGCCAGAGATGGTTCATCGTTATTTTGCCGGCACACTGGGCCTGCTGATTTTCGCCATGGCTGTTCTGGCGATCCGGAATCGTCAGGATAAAAGCTATCCATTCCGGCAACCGCTATTCATGCTTTTCCTGGTGATATGGCAGGCGCTGTTTGGAATGTGGACGGTAACCTTAAAGCTATGGCCACAAGTTGTGACGATTCATCTGATGGGAGGATTCGCGACCTTTGTACTAATCGTTGTTATGGCTCAAAGGCTGTCATCATACCAATGGCGGCTTCCAGAGAAACAACTTGATAAAGTTCTCTCACTGAAGCCGTGGCTTATCTTGGGAATAATCATTGTTGCCCTGCAGATCACATTGGGTGGCTGGGTGGCCTCAAATTATGCGGCGCTTGCGTGTCCGCCTAAAGAATTTCCGACATGCTTTGGTTCCTACTGGCCGGATATGGACTTTGTCCATGGATTTAATTTTGCCCAACATATCGGGCCAAATTATCTTGGGGGATTGCTTCATAATGAAGCCCGTGTGGCTATTCATTATATGCATCGCGTGGGGGCCCTGATCACGACGGCTTATCTGATCTTTCTCGCTTTCAAATGCTTATTTATCGGTTTCAAACCCCTGTCATTGCTTACCAAATTGATGGTTACTGTATTAGCCATTCAGGTGATTTTGGGCATCAGCAACGTTATGATGGCGCTGCCTTTGTTCATCGCTGTGGCGCACAATGTAGTTGGTGCAATTTTGCTGGCTGTGGTCTGCAGTATGGCCACACAATGTCTGCGAGCACAGAGGCTGGAAACTCGGGAAATACAAGGGGAATAGGATGAGCACAGAGGCGAGCGTCTCCTCTACCTTCAGTGATTATCTGGAGCTGACCAAACCCAGGGTCGTTGCTCTTATGATTCTCACCTCCGTTATTGGCATGATGTTGGCAGTCCCCGGCATGGTGCCGCTGGATGCCCTGATACTTGGCAATCTCGGCATAGCCCTGTGTGCAGGCTCTGCGGCTGCTATCAATCATCTGGTCGACCGTCAGGTTGACCAGATGATGGCTCGAACTCGCAATAGGCCCGTGGCAACTGGTCGCGTAGACCCGGTACCAGCAAGCTTGTTTGCCTTTGTCATAGGCGCTTTAGGCACCTACATACTAGTCGCTTATGTCAACATGCTCACCGCTGTCCTGACGATACTCTCACTGGTTGGATACGCCGTTGTGTACACCCTCTGGCTCAAACGCGCGACCCCACAAAATATAGTGATTGGTGGATTGGCTGGTGCGGCACCGCCCTTGCTTGGCTGGACTGCAGTCACAGGTGAAATTCACCCGCATGCCTTGCTACTGGTGCTTATTATTTTCGCCTGGACTCCTCCGCATTTTTGGGCGCTGGCCGTTCATCGACTGGATGATTATCGGGAAGCTAAAATACCTATGCTGCCTGTCACTCATGGTGAGAAGTACACAAAGCTCAATATTTTGCTCTATACCCTCATCATGTTTGCCGTAACCCTGCTGCCTTTTGTTTTTGGAATGTTTAGCTGGATTTACCTGGCCGGGGCAGTTGTTCTGGGTGGGATTTTCCTCTACTGGTCCGTCATCATGATTATTGGTAAGGATCCCGAAGCGGGGATGAGTACCTTTAAATATTCCATTCTGTATTTGATGTTGCTGTTCGTGGTCATGTTGGCAGACCACTACATATTGCCACCCACTTATATCGCCCAGGCGTAACCTATGTCACATGTAAACGACGAGACAAGAAAAGCCATCCGGAAAACAGCGGCTATTTCTGTTGCTGTTATTTTTGTACTGGTGTTGGCATTCTTTTGGAAAATTACCCAGCCTCGTGCACTGCGGATATCCGAAATGCAATCCAATGGCTTGATGTATTTCGAAACCCCACGAGAAGTCTTGCCATTCGAGCTGCTGGATGAAGACGGTCAAACTTTTACTCGTGAGGACCTGAAAGGCAAGTGGACCATGATCTTCCCCGGGTTTACCCACTGTCCCGATATCTGCCCAACCACCATGGCGCAACTGAGCCAGATGTGGGGTTATCTTGATGAGAACCCAAAAGAAGATTTGCAAGTCATAATGCTTTCGGTCGATCCCAACCGTGATACGGTCGAAATTCTCAACCAGTACGTTAATTACTTTAACGAAGATTTTATTGGGCTAACTGGCGATTTGGGCACCATTGCCGACTTGGCAGCACAGTTAAATATTGCCTTCGATATCATCAACCCCGATAACGCAGCAGACGACTACGATGTTGCCCATAGTGCCAATATTGTTTTGGTTAATCCGGCGGGAAATTATCAGGGTTTTTTTCGGCCGCCGTTTGATCCGGCGATTCTTAAACTCAACTATCAATCCGTTTGGGTTCAGAATTGACGAATAACTAGCTTACTCTAGGCGCTGTTGTTGTTTCGCCGTCCAAAATAAAGGCGCCCTAAGGCGCCTTTTTAGTTAGTGAGCCGGCATTTCCGGCCTTTCCGGTATTACCCCGCCTAAAAAGTGGAACATGCGACTGACCCAAGTGTAGTCGGACTCGTAGCCCATAATGCCAATAAAAACCAGCAGGCACATGGGCGGCACCAGAATTGCCGTGACCAGTGCTAGCCTTTCCCAGGCCATATGCATAAAGATCGCGATGATGAAGCCCGCCTTGAGAAACATAAACATCAAAACCAGTGACCAGCGCAACCAGCCCTGGAATTGCATGTAGTCCACCATGTACGAAAAAAAGCTGAGCACAAATAGTAGTAACCAGATCTTGAAGTAGATACCCAGTGGGTGTTGTTGGCCTTCAGCCGTTGTTGATGACATAGCGAACTCTCCCTACCACAAATAAAAGAATGCGAAGATAAATACCCACACCAGATCCACGAAGTGCCAATAGAGCCCGGCAATTTCGACGATGCCGTAGCCCCGCTCTTCGTAGTGCCCCTTCATCACCTTGATGGCGACAATAGTTAAGTAGAGAACGCCGATGCTGACGTGAAAACCGTGGAAGCCGGTCACCATAAAGAACACAGCGCCAAATTGCGGTGCTCCCATGGGGTTGCCCCAGGGGCGAACACCTTCTTCCAGAATCAGTTTGCTCCACTCAAAAGCCTGCATGCCGACAAACATCAGGCCGAAGAATGCGGTGATCAGCATAAGGATCCCGGCAACTTTTTTATTGCCGCGATAGCCGTAGTTCACTGCCAGTGCCATGGTGCCGCTACTGGTAATGAGCACAAAGGTCATAATGGCAATCAGAATCAGGGGGATATGGTGGCCAAACAGGGTAAGGGCAAAAACCTCACTGGTTGGCGGCCAGGGTACCGGGCTGCTCCAACGGACGGTCATGTAGGCAATCAGGAAACAGCTAAAAATAAAGGTATCCGAGAGCAGGAAGATCCACATCATCGACTTGCCCCAGGAGACATTTTTAAATGCATCCTTATCCGATGACCAGTCCTGGGCAATGCCCTTCATGCCGGGTTCCAAGGTAGTACTTACACCAGACATAATCAGTCTCCTAAATGATGTCGCAGTAACTGGCTAGCAGCGCGATGGTTTCAGGCGGCCCTGCCAATATAAAAAATAAAAGTAACCAGAGCGCGAACAAAAAATGCCAAAACGTGGCACACATATCGGTAATTTTTGCGACCCGCTCAGGTGAGCTTCCTGACCATGCGCGTCCCATGGTGGTTGACCAAAAGGTCAGTCCCAAAATCAAGTGGGCGCCATGAAGGGCAGTGAGTACATAGAAAAAACTATTGGCCGGATTGGTGTTTAGGTAATAGCCGTGATCAATCAGTTGCTGCCAGACGCTTATCTGGCCGATCAGGAAAGTAATGGCGAATAGCCCGGCAAGCATCAGTCCGCGCAAAATGCCCGCCTCATTGTCTGATCTAACCATGCGCCGAGCGTACTCAAAAGAAATACTGCTGCATAACAGCATGGCGGTGTTTAGCCATAGCTGGCTGCGGTTAGAGAGCGGATTCCAGGGTTGTGAAAGCGTTTCCCAATCGCCCACGTTGGAGCGAATCAGGTAGGCCAGCATAAACAGCATGAACAGGGACGAGACGACGCCCAGCATGACGTAGAGGGCTATTTTTTCTGTGCTTTGCCCCATAAAGCCACTGCTCGACAATGCCGGCGCAGTTGAGTTTCTGCTGAAGTTCATCATGGATCTATTTACTGTCTTATCCATCAGGATGCTCCTAGGCTTCAGACGGTTGGTGGCCGTCGCCGTGTTGTTCCATTAGCTGATCATCTGTTTCTGACTCTGAAGCCACTTCGTCAGTGGAAACCGTCTGCAGTACGAAATCATCCGGTGCGCCTGGTACGCTGTAGTCATAGGCCCAACGATGCACCACGGGCAATTTCTCGCGCCAGTTGCCATGAATAGGTGGTGTATCCGGTGTTGCCCACTCCAATGAACAGGCTTTCCACGGGTTGGGGGAAGCGACCCTGCCTTTGAAGTAGCTCCATATCATGTTGAAGATGAACAGGAACTGGGCCGTACCCAGGATTAATGCGACGACGGTAATAAAGACATTCAGATCATGGGCAGACTCCGGCAAGAAATCGTAGCCCTCGTAAGCGTAATAACGCCGCGGCATCCCTAGTACGCCCAGATAGTGCATAGGGAAGTAAATCAGGTAGGTGCCAATAAAAGTGATCCAGAAATGGATATGTCCGATGGTGTCATTGAGCATGCGCCCTGTGATTTTGGGGTACCAGTGATAGATTGCCCCAAACACCACCAGAATAGGCGCAACGCCCATCACCATATGGAAGTGTGCCACCACAAAGTAAGTATCGGACAGGGGAACATCGACAATCACGTTGCCCAGAAATAGTCCGGTCATTCCCCCGACAACAAAGGTCAGGATAAAAGCCACAGAAAACAACATGGGCACGGTCAAGTGCAGATTGCCCTGCCACAGGGTAAGCACCCAGTTGTAAACCTTGATGGCGGTAGGGACCGCAATAATCAGGGTAGTAGTGGCAAAGAAGAAGCCGAAGTAGGGATTCATCCCGCTCACATACATATGGTGCGCCCAGACCACAAAGCTTAAGCCACCGATAGCTACAATGGCCCAAACCATCATTTTGTAGCCGAAGATGTTTTTACGAGCGTGCACACTGATGATATCGGAAACGATGCCAAAGGCGGGCAGGGCAACGATATATACCTCGGGGTGACCAAAGAACCAGAACAAATGCTGAAACAAAATTGGTGATCCACCGCTGTAATCAAGTTGTTGGCCCAGAGATACCATCGCCGGCATAAAGAAGCTGGTATGCAGTGTCCGGTCGAGCAACATCATGATGGCGCTGACGAAAAGAGCGGGGAAGGCAAGCAGTGCCAATATGGTGGCAACAAAAATGCCCCAGACGGATAGCGGCATACGCATCATGGTCATGCCATGTGTACGTGCCTGCAGCACGGTGGTCACATAATTTAGGCCGCCCATGGTGGCTGCAACAATAAATACGGCCAGGGAGATCAGCATCAGGATGATTCCCCAGTCAGACCCCGGCGTGCCTTCTGTAATTGCCTGCGGTGGGTAGAGCGTCCAGCCAGCGCCTGTTGGGCCGCCCGGAACAAAAAAGCTGGCAAACAGGATGATCACGGATAGCAAATACGCCCAGTAGCTAAGCATGTTTACAAAGGGGAACACCATGTCCCTTGCACCGCACATCAAGGGAATCAGGTAGTTACCAAAGCCACCAAGAAACAGGGCAGTAAGCAGGTAAACAACCATGATCATGCCGTGCATAGTGACGTACTGGTAGTAGGTCGCCGCGTCCATATCAATGACACCCGGCAAACCAATTTGCATGCGCATCAGCGCAGACAATGTGAGTGCTACCAGGCCGGCGACAATGGCGGTCAAGGAATACTGGATAGCAATGACCTTATGGTCCTGGCTCCAGACATATTTTGTCCAAAAACTTTGTGGCTCGTGGAGCTCTTCGCGTTCGGCATCATCTGCGTAAGTCATATTGCTATTCCCCTTCTACACTTAATGATGAGTTGGCTTTGGCATAGGCCACCAGAGCATCGATCTGTTCTTCCGATAGAGGCACTGGCGGCATAACAGGCTGGAATCCTTCGACGACCTTGGCCGTTGGATTCATTATGGATTCTCGTATGTAGGCTTCGTCAGCAATTGCTGTGGTGCCATCCGAGAAAGTACGTTGAGATCCATATAAATCTTTCCAGGTTGGCCCGATAACCTGACTGCCGTCGATACTGTGACAGCCATTGCAGGCATTCTGGGCCGCGACCTGGGCGCCCAGTTCCTCCAAACTCATATCGTCAGAGGATGAAGACGCATCCGAACTACCCATATCATCTTCGGATTCAGGCGCTGACGAATCCGAATTGTCTGACTCCTGACCGAGGGACTGGGCATAGGCCACAATGGCATCGAGCTGTTCTTCACTAAAGTCATAGGCAATCATGACGGGGGGGAATCCGGCAACAAGTTTGGCCTGTGGATCAATGATGGATTCCCTGAAATAGGCTTCGTCAACAATAATGGTGCTGCCGTCGGCGAGACTAGTCTCACGACCAAAAATTCCCTGCCAGGTTGGTGCCAGCGAGGGGCTGCCGTCGACGCTATGACAGGCGACACAGCCCTGTCCGTTTACCAGGGCTTCGCCCTGATCCACCAGTCCGCCGGTGGTGCCCAAAGTGAGCGATTCGGCAAAGGTTGGTTTTGATTCCAGCCATGCATCAAATTCATCTTGCGGCGCCATCACCATGTGGCCGCGCATATTGTAGTGTCCTACACCACAAAGCTCCGCACAGAGAATTTCGTAGCGGCCTTCGCGTGTAGGGGTAAACCAGAACCAGGAAACAATGCCTGGCACCAAATCCATCTTGGCGCGAATCTGGGGTACATAGAAATCGTGTAGTACGTCGACCGACCGAAGCAGTGCTTTCACTGGTCGATCCATGGGGACATAGAGTTCGTTGGAGAGGATGATGCGATCATCCTGACCATTGGGGTCATCGGGGTTCAGCCCCAGGGGGTTTTGCCCGTTAATAAAACGGGGTTCGCTGGTGCCAAATACGCCATCGTCGCCCGGGTAGCGGAAGGTCCAGCGCCATTGGGTACCCACTGCTTCAAATTCGTGGGCATCCTCGGGGACGGTCACATAGTCGTTGTAGACGATCAGTCCGGGAGCAAGCATGGCA
>Ga0182095_1107741_pt1 | contig 38641 bp, 36 predicted proteins | sample 041ome_19_FD_127784 | JGI IMG/M metagenome (GOLD analysis project Ga0182095, IMG submission 127784) | Metatranscriptome of coastal salt marsh microbial communities from the Groves Creek Marsh, Georgia, USA - 041412BS metaT (Metagenome... | ecosystem: Environmental > Aquatic > Marine > Intertidal...
AATAATTTCGACGACCGTTGGAATGACATTGAACCCAGTTACCGTTTCATGGGCGGACAGGTGGCCTATCACGTCAACGACGTCGGTGGGCAAACCAATTTCTTCGTGCGCTTCACGGATCGCAGCCGCGGTTTCGTCGGCGTCGCCTTGGTCCATTTTACCGCCAGGAAAGGCAATCTGACCCGGGTGATGTTTCAAATGCGATGCCCGTTTTGTCAGATAGACGACCGGTGCGCCCGCGTTGTCATAAATCCCGATCAACACCCCCGCAGGGCGCAAAACACGATTAGACGGCAGGCTAATTTCTGGGTTCAGATCATAATCAGACGACGCGCCCGCGGGTGCGTTTAACGCGGCGTCGATGCGATCGCGCCAGTTATACATGGGTCATTACCGCGCAATCAATGACCGCCCGACGGGGGGTTAACAGCGTGCGCAGAACGCCCCCCAGATTGGGTCGGGCAGGCGTTGATTGCGCTCCACTGTGGTCGAACTGCGTTCGACTGGGCGTAATCTGGTTTATACCAAAGTCCGCGCTATTCACCGTCTTTATTCGCCTCAAACCCAACGGTCGCAGGGTCCAAATCGTAATGCGCGCTGCAGAATTGGCAATCGGCGGTGACACGACCTTCTGGCGTTGTCATCTTTTCGATGTCTTTGGCGGAATAAATCGACAAAGATTGACGCACACGCTCTTCGGAACAGGTACATCCGAATTGAACGGATTGTGCGTCGAACACGCGCGGTTGTTCTTCGTGGAACAGACGGATTAACAACTCTGTCGGTGCAACCGATGGCCCGATCAATTCTAAATCTTCAACCGAGTCTAACAAAATATTGGCACGGTTCCAATTTTCTTGGTCATCACCGTCGACCAAATCTTGGGCGGTCAGCAACCCATCATCGCCCGACCCCCCTTCGCCTGAGGCAAAGGGGCTGGCTTTGGGCATGTGCTGTAGCATTACCCCACCCGCACGCCAATGTTCGGCGACGCCGGGTTCAGAGGATTTTCCAAAGCTCAAGGAAAAGCGGGTTGGTAATTGTTCGGATTGTGCAAAATAGGCTTCGGCACAGGCCGATAATGATCCGCCTGTCAAAGGCGTGATCCCTTGGTAAGGTTTCATCCCGTTGCCTTGGTCGATCATGATGGCAAAATACCCGTCGCCCACTTGGTCAAAGGGCGCACCATTGGTCAACCGATCGGCATCATAACTGGCATAAGCACGGATTCGTGCGGGTTCGCCGTCGTCGGTCGGACCGTAATAATCCGTTGCGATCATACGTACAGGACCGCGTGATTGCACCTGAAGCGACAATTTCCAACGCAGTTTGATCGACTGCCCAATCAAGGCGGTCAACAACGCCATTTCGGCAACCAGCGCCTCGACCACAGCAGGATAGGCGTGTTGTTTCAACACACCGCTCAGAACGCCATCCAAGCGCGCAACACGCCCACGAATGTCGGCGCGATCCAATTGGAACGGCAATACCGTGTCGTCCCATGCAATTTTATTTACCATCGTCATCATAGATTCCTATTCGCGACTTTTCTGTCGCATACAGGTTCTATATAGGTGGGGCAAGTATTGAACCAAGGATGATTTAACATGAAACGTTTTGGCGAATGCATCGTAGCAGGACAAAAATACATCCGTAGACCCGGATCATACGTGATTTTACCCTATGGCGATCGCGTTATTTTAACCCTGCAAGATGGGCCAGAGCCAGAGTTTCAATTACCGGGTGGTGGCATTGAGGCCGGCGAACACCCCATCCCCGCCCTGCATCGCGAAGTTTTAGAGGAGACAGGCTGGATCATCGCGCAACCACGCAAAGTCGGGATATACAATCGATTTGTATATATGCCCGATTATAACATGTGGGCGGAAAAAGTGTGTTCCATCTATGTGGCGCGTCCCTGTTACCAACTGTGTGATCCGCTTGAACCGGCCCATTCGGTCCATATCCTTCCACACGCAACCGCCCTTGAGGTTACCACTGACGAAGGGCAAAATGCATTTCTGCGCATGGTTCTGACGCAAAGTTAAACACATTCCACCATCAGAATCGAAATATCATCGGGAAATTCCACCTTATTACGATAAACACGCAGATCCTGCATAATGGCATCAATCAATGCATTACCTGATTTTTCACGATGCTGTGAAAGGATAGATTGAAACCCGGTTTCTTCGAGCAAAGTGCCATGCCTATCAGGACATTCGGTGATCCCTTCGGACGCGATGAACAATCGATCACCTTTGGTCAGCATGAATTTGACCGTATCATACCGCGTATCATCAATTAATCCAATCGAAACACCTGTTGAACCGCACAAAGAAAACGCGCCATCGCCATGTTGAATGATTGGGAGGGGGTGACCTGCCTGTGACAATTCAATCTGCCCCCTCTCTAGATCTAAAACAGCCAACGACATGGTAAAGTATAAATCAGTCTCCATCTCATCCAGAACCCGTGTATTCAAGGTCGCAAGCACTTGCGCGGTGGGCAACGGCCTAATGACGCCATCCGTACCTGCACCAAGTGCGATGTTATGCTCTGCCGAGCCAGAGGATAAATAGCCTGCCAAACGCGCCGTAAAGAGAGCCGAGCTGATGCCATGGCCCGACACATCAATTCCAAACAATCCCAAATGTCGCTCACCCGCGGGAAACAGGCCAACCAAATCCCCCCCACATGCCCAGCGCTTTGTAAAAATTGGGTAATCTTATAGGATCCTACACTGACATTCGGTTCGCGGATCAACGAATGTTGTAGCTTTTTCGCCTCGATCAAATCAATGTCGATGGCGTGATATAGCTTGCGCAGCTCGCTTAATGTGTCTGTGATAATCGCATTACGGGAATGCAATTCACGTTCCATAGATAAAATGCGTTCGCCTGCGGTGATGCGTGCGCGCAATTCATGCGTATTTACAGGTTTGGCCAAAAAATCATCCGCACCGGTTTCTAAACCCTTTGCGATATCATTTTTTTCCGATTTCGATGTCAGCAATATGGATAAGCTGTGATGATCCGGATGCAGCTGCCGAAATTGTTTGCAAAACTCCAATCCGGTTAAACCGGGCATCATCCAATCCGAGAACACCAAATCTGGATAAGTCTCTTTACAAAGAGACAACCCTTGAAATGCATCCTCTGCCTCGAAAACCTCGAACCCCCAGCGGGTCAACATGGATGACAAAATGCGCCGTTGCAATCGACTGTCATCCACAACCAAAACACGGCGAATAGCGTTTGATGTTGTAGTATGTTGCACTGCTTGTTGCACGAAAACCTCTGAAACGAATAACGCTTTGGGTATAGGGTCTGTATGCTTAACAGACACTGAATAAGAATAATTCGATTTACTAAAATCTGAAATTTAGCGCCCTGTTTACACTTTCGATGTCATCTCAGTTGTGGGAAACACAGGAGGGTGCCATGATTAATTGGGAACGCGTGGAAGAATTGCGCAACGAAGTCGGACCAGAAGATTTCGAAGAAGTCATCAAACTTTTTTTAGAAGAAGTGGATGATACAATCGGTCGCCTTGGTCAAACCGAGGCAGAGCCATCCTTGGAAGAGCAATTGCACTTTCTCAAGGGCACCGCTCTGAATATTGGCTTTGGCGTTTTTGCTGATCTTTGCCAAAACGGGGAAACCGCCGCAGCAAAAGGACGTGCCGGCGATATTGACCTCGACGCCATCCGTATAGCCTATGCAGAGGCGCGACAAGAGTTTTTAGACAAAACGCATCGCGTCAAGGCCGCTTAACAGGTGTCATTTTCTGTCCAAAAATATCCTCGCCGAAGGCATGCGCGATCGCCCGCCTGACACGGTTCGGATCAGCCAGCCTAGATTAACAAATGAATCTTTTCTGGATGGGTCGATCCCGTTTGATCCAACGCCTTGCGCCGCAATTTACGCATGCCCTTGATCCACCTGTCGTGGTCAGATGCCTTATGCGCCACAGATGATCTGACAATTTCATGGGGCAAGATCAGGAATGTTTCTTTCACAATCCCTTCGATCACAGTTTCAGCCACCTGCGCAGGCGTTATCAGCCCGTCGTGAACAGGTGCGGCCGAGGGGTCAGAATATCCCAACATATCTGACGCAACATATTGCGGACAAACTACGGAAACCTTGACCCCATCTTCCCCATGAGAAATCGCAAGAGACTCGGCAAAACTGATGGCGGCGGCCTTGGACGCGCTATAAGCTGCATCACCAATCTGACTTAATAACCCCGCAGCAGAGGCAACATTAATCAAATAGCCGCTTTTGCGTTTTATCATATCAGGCAACAGATTGCGCGCGGCCCAGACATGGGCCATAACGTGAATATCCCATGATTTCTGCCAGATCGCATCATCGGCGGATGCCGCATGATGGGGCTCGCCCCCGACAAATCCGGCATTCGAAATAAAAATGTCAATTGCCCCGATGTTTGCCTGAACCGTGTCAATCATATCTTTGATCGCATCGGGCTTTGACACATCGCAGCGGATCGCCGTTGCGCCGATCTCTTTGCCGGTCTTGCTGACCTGTTCCAAGACCAAATCACAGATAACAACACGCGCCCCGCCTGCAATCAGAGCTTCGGCAATCGCGCGGCCAATCCCGCGCGCAGCCCCTGTAACAACAGCTATTTTTCCAGAAATTTCCATTATATCACAAATTGAGACAACAGTTCATCATTGGTAATGTCGGTGTAGGTAAAACCCGCCTCTTTCAAACGATGAAAAAATCCGTCAAATTGTTCGGGGGTTTTCGTTTCGATACCGATCAGAATCGACCCAAAGTTGCGTGCAGACTTTTTCAGATATTCAAAGCGGGTAATGTCATCCTCGGGCCCCAAGAAATTCAAAAATTCCTTCAAGGCACCTGGCCGTTGTGGCATCCGCAGGATCAGGTATTTTTTCACCCCAGAAAAGCGCTGTGCGCGTTCTTTGACTTCGGGCAGACGCTCGAAATCGAAATTCCCGCCTGACGTGACGCAAACGACGGTGCGCCCACGGATGGCTTGGCCCAAGTCCTTAAGCGCATCAACAGACAACGCCCCCGCCGGTTCTAAAACGATGCCTTCGACGTTCAACATATCCAACATGGTTGTACATATGCGATCTTCAGGAATACGCAGCACATTAGCCAAACCAATCCCTTTGAGTCTGGCAAATGTCTTGTCCCCAATCCGCCCAACCGCTGCGCCATCTGCAAAGGTGTCCACCTTATCCAAATTCACAGGTTTGCCTGCAATCAAGGCCGACCACAAACATGCCCCGCCTAACGGTTCAACCAACGAAAAGTGGCACGCGGTATCAAAATAACTGATCACCCCAGATGACAACCCGCCACCGCCCACAGGCAGCACAATATGATCGGGCACAGTCCCCAGTTGTCGTTCAATTTCAACGGCAACGGATGCTTGGCCTTCGATGACATCCTCGTCGTTAAAGGGTGGCAAAAAATGCGCCCCTTCGGCATCGCAAAACGCTTGGGCCGCACGTAAACAATCGTCAAAATAATCGCCAAACAGGCGGATTTCGATATTGTCCCCACCAAAAATCTTGGTTTTTTGGATCTTTTGCTGAGGGGTCGTAACAGGCATGAAAATAACGCCATGCACATCAAAATGGCGGCACATATAGGCCACACCTTGGGCGTGGTTGCCCGCAGAGGCACAAACAAATTTATTCTGTGTCGCGACCACCTTGCGCATCGCGTTAAATGCACCGCGCAGTTTATAGGATCGCACCGGGCTTAGATCTTCGCGTTTAAGCCAAATATCAGCGTCATACTTCGCGGACAAATGTTCATTGCGTTGCAATGGTGTTTCATCAAACACGCCACGCATCGCGGTTTCTGCAGTCTGAGCAAGGGATTTAAAGTCTGTCATGCCAAATGTGTGGCTCAGGATATGACGTTATGCAAGGGAATAAGATCGTTCCGCAGAATATACTTTTGCATACAAAAACCAATTAAATTGGGCAAAACCAACAGGAATCTGCGGCCTTATCCTTGCCCCCGTTTCGAAAACACGGTATCGCGCGTGACAACGCAAACTGGGGGATTCCGCATGTCCGCACCGAAAAAAGTTGTCCTGGCCTATTCTGGTGGCCTTGATACATCAATCATCCTAAAGTGGCTACAAACCGAATACGGTTGCGAAGTCGTGACCTTTACCGCCGATCTTGGCCAAGGCGAAGAGCTTGAGCCAGCGCGCCAAAAGGCAGAATTGTTGGGCATCAAGCCTGAAAATATCCATATCGAAGACATCCGCGAAGAATTCGTCCGTGATTTCGTATTCCCCATGTTCCGCGCCAACGCGGTGTACGAAGGGCTTTATTTGCTGGGCACATCCATCGCACGTCCATTGATTTCAAAACGTTTGGTGGAAATCGCGGAAATGACAGGCGCCGACGCTGTGGCCCACGGCGCAACGGGCAAAGGCAACGACCAAGTGCGGTTCGAATTGTCGGCCTATGCGTTGGACCCAAACATCAAGGTGATCGCACCTTGGCGTTTGTGGGATTTGACCAGCCGCACAAAGTTGCTGCAATTCGCCGAAGAAAACCAAATCCCAATCGCCAAAGACAAACGTGGCGAAGCACCGTTTTCAGTGGACGCAAACCTGTTGCACACCTCTTCCGAAGGCAAGGTTTTGGAAAACCCTGCCGAAGAAGCACCAGATTACGTGTATCAACGCACCGTCCACCCCGAAGATGCGCCAGATACGCCCGAGTATATCGAAATCAACTTTGAACGCGGTGACGCCGTGGCCATTAATGGCGAAGCAATGTCGCCTGCGACTATCCTGACCGCATTGAACGAATACGGCCGCAAACACGGGATTGGCCGTTTGGATTTTGTTGAAAACCGCTTTGTCGGTATGAAATCACGCGGCATTTATGAAACTCCAGGCGGGGATATCTTGCTTGAAGCACATCGCGGCATCGAACAAATCACACTAGACAGCGGTGCAGGTCATTTGAAAGACAGCATAATGCCCCGCTATGCGGAATTGATCTATAACGGTTTCTGGTTCAGCCCAGAACGCGAAATGCTACAAGCCTTGATTGACAAAAGCCAAGAAAACGTCACAGGCACTGTACGTTTGAAACTGTACAAAGGCTCTGCGCGCACCGTGGGTCGTTGGTCAGATTATTCGCTCTATTCCGAAGCACATGTGACTTTCGAAGAAGACGCCGGCGCATATGATCAAAAAGACGCGGCAGGGTTCATCCAATTGAACGCCTTGCGCTTGAAATTGTTGGCTGCACGCAAACGTCGCGTGGGTTAACCCTGCGCAATCATCGTTTCAAATGGGCCGCATCGTTCAACGACGCGGCCCTTTTTTCTGAGAGGTAACCCACATGCAACCACTCTACGTGATTGGCGACATTCATGGACATTTGGACAAACTGGCCAACGCGGTTAATTTGATTGACCAAGACGGTGGCAAAGACGCCAAAATAATCTTTATCGGGGATCTGGTTGATCGCGGACCAGACAGCAAAGGTGTTGTTCAATTCCTCATTGATGGTATCGCACAGGGGCGTGATTGGACCATACTCAAGGGCAATCATGACCGCATGTTCGAATGGTTCATGCAATCCCCCCCACGGCACGACGCGCATTTTTTGGTAGGTATGCATTGGTTTCACGAAAAGATAGGTGGTGTTGAAACACTGGCGTCATACGGTATTACGGTGACGCCGATGATTGATCGTTTGTACGAAATTCACACACAAGCGCTTGCTAATGTTCCACAGGTGCATGTTGATTTTCTTAAATCACAGAAACTTCTGCACTGTGACAATAATTTCATCTTTGCCCACGCGGGCATAAATCCATCACACCCGATGGATGCCCAGAACGAAGACGACCTTTTATGGCTGCGGCCACCTGACAGGTACTACCCAAAGGATATGCCTTTTTTGGTGATCCACGGCCACACTCCCATTGAGGAGCCGACCCATTTTGGAACCCATATCAACGTGGACGGCGGAGCCGCGTTTGGTCGCGCACTTATCCCGGTCGTGATATGCGACGCCGGTACATATACGATAACCGCGCGCGGTCGACAGCCAATAAAAGTGATATGATTATTCATTTGCGCTAGGGGGCTTTGCCACTCTTGGCCTATGGCCAATTCACCCCAGGATATTGACCTGACAGAAAATGATCAGAACCTAACTGACATCATTTTCTGTCCCAAAATATCCTCGCCGAAGGCATTTGGTCTTTGGCGTGGCAAAGACCAAAATCAGATCATATTGTTTTCATCTCGCGCACGATCGCCTCAGCTTCTGCGCGTGGGTCTGTGGCTTGCCAGATTGGACGCCCAACGACAATATGATCAGATCCGTTTGCGATTGCTTGGGCTGGCGTCGTAATACGCTTTTGATCGCCCTTGTCTGCGCCCGCAGGGCGCACGCCGGGCGTTACGATCAGGCGTCCCTCGGACTCGGGCAGGGCGCGGATCAATCCGGCCTCTTGGGGCGATGCGATGACGCCGTCTGCACCTGCATCAAACGCGCGGCCTGCCCGTTCAACAACCAGATCCTGGACATCACCCGATTTGTACATCGACCGGTCCAAATCGTCGCGATCCAATGATGTCAGGATCGTCACCGCCAGTATTTTCATATTGCTGCCTGCGGCACCTTGTTTGGCCGCTTTCACCACATGCGGGTCGCCATGGACGGTCAAAAAGTCGATATCATATTGGGCGATACCGCGCACTGCAGCTTCGACAGTGGCACCGATATCGAAAAACTTCATATCCAAAAATATACGCTTGCCATGTTCCTGCTTAAGCTCATTGGCAAGGGCGAGACCTCCGCCTGTTAACATGCCAAGCCCAATTTTATAAAACGATACAGATGACCCTAGCCGATTTGCCAAATCCAATCCCGTTACAATATTCGGGACATCAAGCGCTACAATCAGGCGATCATCAGACATAGTATTCTCCTTGGATAAAACGCTGCGTGTCTGACACTTTTGACTTGGCCAGTCAAGCAACCCGAGACATCAGCATGTCATGGACCGTGACGCTTTTGACTTCTTTTGGAATATGTCCACTACGGCGCACTTTTGCCTTTGCCGCAGCAAGCAAAAGGGGGTGCGGGTCCATAACATCACGATGTTCGTGTGGGACAACGGCACATTCAACATGAATCGGGCCTTGTTCGGTTTCAAAGGTCACTAAACCAAAAATGGTTTGCGCAGCGTGGCCAACGCGCACATTTGAAACACGGGTAGAAATGATATGCATAATTGATTCTTTCGTATTGTTAACTATTTATAAGTATATAAACGTATATCTAAGTATCTATTTTAGTCCGCTGGGATATAATTTTTGAAATTCTCTTGAATTTTTTCGTCTCGACCCCAAAATTTTAGGCAAGGTCACCAAAAATCGTGCCGATAATCGGGCGAATTTACATGTGACGCTTATGAAAGGAGAACGACCATGGACTTGACTAGGTTCACGGAGCGCGCCCGCGGTTTCATCCAAGCGGCGCAAACCATAGCCATTCGCGAAAACCATCAACGCATCCTTCCGGAGCATGTTTTAAAAGCTCTTCTGGATGATGATCAGGGATTCGCGACAAATCTTATTCAAAGATCTGGCGGAAATACTGGTGCAATTAAACAGCATCTGGATCAAACGATTGCCAAATTACCTCAGGTGCAAGGTGGCGCGCAGGCCTATATCGATACGCAAACCGTCAAGGTTTTGGGCGATGCACAAGATATTGCCAAAAAGGCGGGTGATCAATTTGTCCCCGTCGAACGATTGTTAATGGCATTGGCGATGGTGAAATCGGGTGCAAAAGACGCGTTGGACGCAGGCAAAGTATCCGCACAGGCATTAAACAGTGTGATCAATGACATCCGCAAAGGCCGAACAGCCGACAGTGCAAGCGCCGAAGACAGTTATGAGGCATTGGAAAAATATGCCCGCGACCTAACCGCTGCGGCGCGCGAAGGCAAGATCGATCCAATTATCGGGCGTGACGACGAAATTCGCCGCGCGATGCAGGTTTTGTCGCGGCGGACCAAAAACAACCCCGTTTTAATTGGTGAACCTGGTGTCGGGAAAACCGCGATTGCCGAAGGTATGGCATTGCGCATTATTTCGGGCGATGTGCCTGAATCCTTGCGTGACAAACGTTTGATGGCGTTGGATATGGGCGCATTGATTGCAGGTGCCAAATATCGGGGTGAATTCGAAGAACGCCTAAAGGCAATTTTGGACGAAATCTCGGCCGCCGCGGGCGAGGTAATTTTATTTATCGACGAAATGCACACCCTTGTTGGCGCGGGCAAAAGCGATGGCGCGATGGATGCGGCAAACCTAATCAAACCCGCGTTGGCACGCGGTGAATTGCATTGCATTGGCGCCACGACCCTGGATGAATATCGCAAGTATGTTGAAAAGGACGCGGCCCTTGCGCGGCGGTTCCAACCGGTGATCGTATCTGAACCAACGGTCGAAGACACGATTTCCATTCTGCGTGGGATCAAGGAAAAATACGAATTGCACCATGGCGTGCGCATTTCGGATAGCGCTTTGGTTTCGGCGGCGACTTTGTCAAATCGTTATATCACGGATCGGTTTTTGCCTGACAAGGCCATCGACTTGGTCGATGAAGCCGCCAGCCGTTTACGCATGGAAGTTGACAGCAAACCCGAAGAATTGGACGCGCTGGATCGTGATATTTTACAAAAGCAGATCGAAGTCGAGGCGCTGCGCCTAGAAGACGATGCAGCGTCACAGGACCGATTGGCCACGTTAGAAAAAGATTTGGCGGACTTGCAAGATCGCAGCGCGACCTTGACCGCAAAATGGCAATCTGAACGCGATAAATTGGCATCCGCGCGTGACATCAAAGAACAGCTTGATCGCGCCCGCGGCGATTTGGAAATCGCAAAGCGCGAAGCGAATTTGGCGCGCGCGGGGGAATTGTCCTATGGCATTATCCCTGCACTGGAAAAGGAATTGGCCCAAGCAGAGGATCGCGAAGACGAGGCCGCAATGGTCAAAGAGGCCGTACGCCCCGAACAAATCGCCCAAGTGGTCGAACGCTGGACCGGCATTCCAATGTCCAAAATGTTGGAAGGCGAGCGTGAAAAATTGCTGCGCATGGAAGACGAATTACATCGTCGTGTGATCGGTCAGAAAAAGGCTGTGACTGCGTTGTCAAACGCCGTGCGGCGCGCGCGTGCAGGTTTGAACGATGAAAACCGTCCGCTTGGATCGTTTTTGTTCCTTGGACCGACGGGCGTCGGCAAAACCGAGCTGACCAAAGCGGTAGCTTCATTTTTGTTCGATGACGATAACGCGATGGTGCGCATTGATATGTCCGAGTTTATGGAAAAACACGCGGTTGCGCGTTTGATCGGGGCGCCCCCCGGTTATGTCGGATATGATGAAGGTGGTGTTTTGACCGAAGCTGTGCGCAGACGTCCGTATCAAGTTGTGCTTTTTGACGAAGTTGAAAAGGCCCATCCAGATGTGTTCAACGTTTTGTTGCAGGTGTTGGATGATGGTATCTTGACCGACGGCCAAGGCCGAACAGTGGATTTCAAACAGACCTTGATCATTTTGACGTCGAACCTTGGGGCGCAAGCGTTAAGCCAATTGCCCGAAGGGGCAGACACAGCCGCCGCGAAACGCGATGTCATGGATGCCGTGCGCGCACATTTCCGGCCAGAGTTTTTGAACCGTCTGGATGAAACGATCATTTTTGACCGTTTGGCGCGTGATGACATGTCTGGCATCGTGGACATCCAGTTGGCACGTTTGCAAAAACGCCTGTCGGGTCGCAAAATAACCCTGGCGCTTGATACGGATGCGCGGCAGTGGTTGGCCAACGAAGGGTATGACCCTGTCTTTGGTGCAAGGCCTCTAAAGCGGGTTATCCAACGCGCATTACAGGACCCATTGGCCGAAATGCTGTTATCAGGCGATGTTCTAGACGGAGACACTGTGTCTGTGTCGGCAGGGCCTGATGGGTTGATCATCGGGGATCGCATTGGCACAAGCAATCGTGAAACCCCGGACAACACAGTAATCCATTAATGAATTAACCCCGCCAAGCGCGGGGTTAATGCCTCCGGCGGGGATATTTTCAGACAGAAAATGACCCTGCCGCCAAGGCGCACAAAGTGCGGTTTAACAATTATGACTGTGATTGTTTTTCGATATAAGTGCGAAGTTCTTCGGCTTCGAGGCGGGCCTCGCGTAGACCTTCCATCGCGGCGCGCAATTCAGCCTCGGTTTGATTAAGCTGGCTTGTCAATTCGGCTTCGCGTTGTTGTAGATATGTGATGGCTTGATCACGGGTTTCTTCGGCTTCGTGCAGTTCTTGGGCCATCCGTTCAAATTCACCCAAGTCAGCCTTGGACACACGGGTAAATCGGTGCAACAGCCACCGCGCAAACCACCCAAGGGCAAACGCAACAAACAATACAATTGCCGTTGCAATGATGAATTCTGTTCTATTCATTGTTTTGTGCCTTTTGCTGCTCTTGTGGTTGGTCCGCAGTGTTTGCTTTTTCAACCAGCATAAATTCGATGCGGCGGTTTTTCTCACGACCTTCTTCGGTATCGTTGGGGGCTATGGGTTGATCCTCACCATACCCCTTGGCCACAAACTTTGATGTCAGGATACGCCGCCGCTGTAATTCCATCAACACTGCATTTGCGCGCGATTGGCTAAGGGCGCGGTTCATCTCTTCGCGACCTTGACTGTCCGTATGACCGGCAATGACCAAATCAAATTCGCCACATTGCGACAAAATATCAGCAATATCATCCAAAAGCTTTTGACCTTCGAGATCAACGCGATCAGAACCCGGTTCAAAATTGATCTTGCGCGTTTCAAGCAACGCGTTGATTTCTTCGATACAATCCTGCGGCGTGGTTTCATCTAGCGCGCCAATCTCGGGGGCTTGATAGGTGATATCAAATTTTAACGCCTGTGTGATCGTGGGCTTTGTCGCATAAAGCACAGCCAATTCTGATCCCGCCTCTTGATTTTCAGAGGTCCCAGAGATCGCAATTGTTTGCTGTGAAATGATCGCCTTACCCTTTTTCAAAACATCTATCGCATCAAGAGATGTCAAAATCTGTGGCGTCCAATCTGGACTGAGGTCAGGATCAACCTTGATTGAAAAATGTGTTTTATCCTGACCAAAATGTGCCACAGCAACGCTTTTGACCATATCCAGCGCAATGTCAGAATTGACATAACCCCAAAGCTGGACCAAGCCCTCTGGACTACGCACAAGGGTGAAATCTTGGCTTTCGGATTTGTCATCGGACGTCACAGGAAATTCAGCGACAAGACTATATTCGGGTGGCAATAGGGATTTCAAAATCCCACTTTGACGTTCAAATTCCGCCTGATCGGTTCCATCACCCGCAACCAATTTTACGACCGTATCAGTCATCGTTACCGCCCCATTCGGCAAGTTTGACAAAGTTCGGACCGCTTTGATCACAACCTGCGGCCAGGCATCTGTTGGGCGGCCCAGCGCAAGTTGGCAGCTAAGTTTACCGTCAAATCCCAATTCAGCGGCGGCTTTTGCGATCTGCGCACGGGACACGGCCGTTTGTGCCGTACACGCATCAAATTTCAACGCTTTCCCATCCTTGACAGCGCGAAACGTATAAGGGGATACGACCGGCCGCGGCGCGTTTAACGTTATCTGATACACAAGGTCATCTGGTTTGCGTTTTGACCATTTGGTTTCCAGTTTTTTCTTTTGATCTTGGCTTTCAACGACCGCATCGCCGGTGATCCGACTATTGACGACAGTGAACTTTGCACTTGGCACATCGGCGATCATCGCCAAGGCAAAGCGCACAGTTTGCGCCCAATTATCTGGCGCGGGATATTCAACAAGCTCAAGCAAATCTGACACCCGTTGATCGGGGCCGACGACCTCTTGTAGCTCTGAGATCAGATCTTCGGTACCAAAACGACGGGGCAAAACACCAAATACCGACACCCCAGTCGCAGAACGCAACAACTCTAATCGAAATTCGGGCGGTGCGACATCGCGGGTTTCTATAACAGTCATTTGGTCAATGACACGCGCCGCATCGACAACAGTGCCAGCAACGCTTTTGGCCGTAAACCGGGTTGCTTCGTCTGGGGCATAACCGATCAAAAAGACCTGTAAGCCATCCGCATCAACATCAGCCCAATTATAACCTTCGGCGCTTAATACACGCAGCACGTCAGCGCGCGAAATGTCTTCGATGGTCTTTACCGCAACCATTGCGGTGATAACGCTTAACCCCGCCGCCGCAACAAACAAAAGTGCGGAGTATACAAATGTCGATATGCGCATAAAATCTCTGAATCCCCGAATTTGCATCTTTGATATGCAGTTCTTTGCAGTGATGCAATCACAGCAACATAGCAGCGGCGAAAAACAGCACAGGGATCAACCCGGCATCACGATTGGACCGAAACAGCGTCAAAAGCACTTCGGGGGAATTGATGTTCAAATTGCGCAATTGCCAGACCAAATGCGCACCAAATGCAGGCAGGGCACTGAACGCTATAATCTGCGACAGAGTGCTGCGATTTCCGACAGCCCCCAAAAGCGCAACGGTCACCAATCCTACGCTCATCACACCAAAACCAATCAACCAATACCGTGTCGTATTCCCGAACAAGCGAGCGGTTGATTTCACGCCAATCATGGCATCATCTTCTTTGTCTTGGTGGGCATAAATTGTGTCATAAAACAAAGTCCATGCTATGCCCGCAGCATAAAGGGACAGCGCCACCGCGTCCAACGCGCCAGTATGTGCGACATAGGCCAAAAGCGCACCCCAATTAAAAGCCAAACCCAAAAACACCTGCGGCCACCAGGTAAATCGTTTTGCAAACGGGTAAATCATGACCAAGCCCAGTGACAGAATTCCCAATTGAATCGCCGCCCAATTATATGAAAACAGGATCAAGGCTCCGCAAAGGGCCTGGATCACCATCCAGACGACAGCCTGTGCAACGCTCACTTGACCAGATGGGATTGGACGTGAACGTGTCCGTTCGACAGCACCGTCAAATTTGCGATCGGTGATGTCATTCCATGTACAACCCGCACCACGCATCAAAAAGGCCCCCAAAGCACAGGACACAAAGATCCATAAATCGTTGAGGCTGGCATCATCTGTTGCCAAAACACCCATTAAAACGCCCCACCAACACGGGATCAGCAAAAGCCATGTCCCGATGGGACGATCTGCACGTGACAGCCGCAAATAGGGCCGCGCCAAAGCAGGCGCCCAATTGTCGACCCAGTTTCCACGTACGGCGTCAGAAACTTGGCCTTTGACCTCTGGCTTTGTCTGTTGTTGAGACATAAGATGCACCCCATGACAGCGAATATTCGACTCTTTGTAGATCACCCGCTTGGTAAAGCGCAATCCGTTCCTTTGGACCGCGATCAAGCGAATTATATTTTTGCCGTAATGCGGTTGTCAGTGGGCGATCAGATATTGCTGATCAATGGCCGCGATGGCGAATGGTTGGCAACCTTGAATGAGGGCAATAAACGCAGCGGCGAAGCGCTATGTCTTCACCAAACACGGCCCTTGCAAACACCCCCCGATCTGTGGCTTGTCTTTGCGCCCATTAAAAAAGCGCGCACCGATTTTATTGTCGAAAAAGCGACCGAGCTAGGCGCAGCGGCGATTTTTCCTGTCCAAACAGATTACACAAATTCAGATCGCATCAAACAAGACCGGCTGCAAACCCATGCGATTGAAGCGACCGAACAATGCGGTGGCACCTATGTACCGCAGGTTCATGATCTGACGCCGATGAAAAAGCTGCTGGACACATGGCCAAAAGATCGGCACATCCTATTTTGCGACGAAGCTAAAGTGGGCGAGACACCTACACCAATCAACACATTGCCGCGTGGCAAATGGGCGATCTTTATTGGGCCTGAGGGCGGATTTTCAGATACCGAACGCGCGCGGCTATCGGCACATCCTAACGCGCATTCTATCAGCCTTGGCCCACGCATTCTGCGTGCAGATACAGCAGCCGTCAGCGCGCTAACACTGTGGCAAATGGCGCTGGGAGATTGGATATGATCCGCGCAGAAGCCAAAGACACGCTTTGGCGATGGCGTGAACTGGGGTTGGCTGCCGCCTTGGGGGCGCTTGGGTTATATTGGGCCAGTGCAAGCTATGGCTTAATCCAAATAATTGGTTATGCGCTAAGTGCGGTTGCAATCCTCTTGGCAATCATCGGGATCCAGCGGGGTCGGTTTCGAAATTCGGCCCAAGGTCAAGGCGTTGTCACCTTTATCGAAGGACAAATCACATATTTTGGCCCCTATTCGGGTGGCGGTGTGACAATCGAGGACATGTCCCGTATTAGTTTGAAAACAGTTGCCGGCGAAAAAAGCTGGATCATTGAACAACCCGCAAATGTAGCGTTGATTATTCCCGTGGATGCAAAGGGCGCAGATCAGCTTTTTGATGCATTTGCTGCCTTGCCCGGTATCAAAATCGAATACATGCTTGCCCAATTATCACATGAGCGTGAGGCATCTGTTATAATATGGCAGCGTGATACGTACCTAGGCGCGAATAAATACCTGCATTGACACTTGGATCAAAGCACGACATCACCAAACCTGAGAAACCAATCTGGAGCGCGTAATATGTCCATTCCTCAATCTGGTGGCGGCCCAATCGAGCGCCATGAACAAATGGCAGAATACCTTGCGTCTGGCTGTAAGCCCAAAGAGGAATGGCGCATTGGAACCGAACATGAAAAGTTCGGCTATTGCAAAGACAGCTTGAACCCATTGCCGTATGACGGCCCGCGTTCAATTTTGGCGGTCCTCGAAGGATTGCGCGATCACTATGGCTGGGCACCTGTTACCGAAGCGGACAAGCTGATCGGCCTGACCAAGGACGGGGCAAATGTGTCCTTGGAACCAGGCGGACAGCTTGAACTGTCTGGGGCACCGCTGGAAACAATACATCAAACCTGCGACGAGGTGAACACCCATCTACGCGAAGTCAAATCCATCGCCGATGAAATCGGCGTTGGCTTTATCGGCTTGGGTGCCGCGCCACATTGGCCGCATGAACAGATGCCAGTCATGCCCAAGGGGCGCTATAAATTGATGACCGACTATATGGATCGTGTCGGAACCATGGGCAAAACCATGATGTACCGCACCTGTACCGTCCAAGTGAATTTGGATTTCGGATCCGAAGCCGATATGGTTCAAAAACTGCGTGTCGCGCTTGCCTTGCAACCCGTTGCAACCGCATTGTTTGCCAATTCACCATTCTTGGAAGGCAAGCCAAACAATCACAAAAGCTGGCGCAGCCGCGTGTGGCGTGATCTAGACGCAGATCGCACAGGCATGTTGCCCTTTGTCTTTGAGGACGGGTTTGGGTTTGAACGTTGGGTTGACTATGCCTTGGACGTACCAATGTATTTCGTTTATCGCGACGGAAAGTATATCAACGCCCTTGGGCAATCTTTCCGCGATTTCCTAAAAGGTCAGCTGCCTGCTTTGCCCGGGGAAACACCGACCTTGTCGGATTGGGCGGATCACCTGACAACCATTTTTCCCGAAGCACGGATCAAAAAGTTTATTGAAATGCGCGGGGCAGATGGCGGTCCTTGGCGGCGCTTGTGCGCCCTGCCTGCGTTTTGGGTCGGCTTGACATATGATCAATCTGCATTGGACGCGGCCTATGACCTAGTTAAAGGCTTTGATGAAGAGACCCGAAACGCATTGCGTATTGCCGCATCCGAACAGGGATTACAGGCACAGGTTGGCGACATAAATATGCGCGAACTGGCAAAGCAAGTTGTTGCGATATCAGAAAGCGGCCTAAAGGCCCGCGCGCGCGCGGGATCAGGTGGGTTGGTTCCAGATGAAACACATTTCCTGAATGCTCTGAAAGAAAGCCTCGAAACAGGACAGACCCCTGCGGATGAGCTTTTAGAGAAATATCATTGCGATTGGAACGGTGATGTAACGCGGGTCTTCAAAGACTATAGCTATTAAAAAAACCGCGCAATTTTATCTGTTAACGCTTTGGGTAAGGTTTATCGCCTATTTCTGATCTTGGGTGAGAAATAGGTGGTGAATTATGACGACACATAACAATGTCGCGCCAATCATCATCAAACGTAAGAAAATCATCGTGAGTGGTGGACACCACGGCGGTGCGTGGAAAGTGGCCTATGCCGACTTTGTTACCGCGTCCCTAACCAATGATTTACTTCGTCAGATCCAGAATAAATTGACAGCAACAGATCTTGTTTCAGTTTCTCACTGGGTTGGGAAACAAGTTGAAATCCCAAACAATGTGGGTTTTTTTGGCGAAGACGCCGAAATTCGTGCGACATTACCGGCTGATGCCACACACGGAAAGGTCGAGGTGCTGTCTGCATCTGGGGCGGTAATCGCAAGCTTGCCGATACACCCAGGGGATCAGAGCGTTACATGGGATGGAAGGAAAACTACAGGTGAAATGGTGTCTTATGGCATCTATTCCGCGCACATTATTCCCTACGATCGTGAAACCGAATTAGAAACAGGCTCTGTCTACTCTTATCATTCTGTTCAAGAAGTCAGCCTAGAAGACGGCAAAACCGTTCTAGGACTTGCCGACGGGAATTACGTTTATTCCGACATGGTGACGGCACTTAAAATCTAAAATCGTGTCGCCAACCAGACCAATGCACCAGCGTTTGCAAACAAGCCAAAAATAATCATCGCTCGATAAAAAGTGCGCCAGATTTTTTGAGTCGGGTTAACAACTTCGGACTTGGATTGTGCAATCAATGCACGCTCTACAAGACTGGGTAATTGTGGTCCAAATCTGCCGACCACACGCAAAGTATTCATCAAATCCCGCGCAGCAGCCAGCGGACCAATACTGTCTCGGATATAATTTTCGACGACTGGACGTGCTACCTGCCAAATATTGATTTGTGGACTAAGCGAACGCGCGACGCCTTCGACAACCACCATGGTGCGCTGTAACAAAATTAATTCGGTACGCGTTTCCATACCAAAACGTTCCGTCACTTCAAACAGATGGTTTAACAAGCGGCCCATTGAAATATGGGTTGCATCCATGCCAAAAATCGGTTCTCCGACCGCGCGCAATGCGCGGGCAAATTCATCCACATCTTGTGATGATGGCACATAACCTGCTTCGAAATGCACCTCTGCGACACGTTGATAATCACGTCGAATAAAACCAAACAGGATTTCGGCATAAACCCGGCGCGTGTATTCATCGATATGCCCCATGATCCCAAAATCAAAGGCAACAATCGCACCGTCATCGCCAACCTTTAGGTTGCCTTGGTGCATGTCAGCGTGAAAATATCCGTCACGTAGCGCATGTTGTAAAAACAGCTGCAATACACGCTCGCCCAACTCAACGCGATCAAAACCTTTTTCATCAAGCGCATCATTGTCGCCGAGCGGTGTTCCTTCGACCCAATCCAGCGTCATCACACGCCGCCCAGACAAAGCCCATTTAACGCGCGGTACACGGAATCCTTGATCCTTTTCCGTGTTTGCCGAAAACTCAGACGCCGAAGAGCTTTCAAGACGCAGGTCAAGCTCTCCCAATACAACGCCCTCAAAATGTTCGATGACATCAATTGGCCGCAGACGGCGTGCAAATGGAGCCAAAATTTCAATAGCGCGGGCCGCTAGATAAAACGCGTCAACATCACGACGAAATGCCTTTTCAATACCTGGCCTTAGAACTTTTACAGCAACCGTTTCGCCAGTTTCTGCCAACTTCGCCTTGTGCACCTGCGCAATCGAGGCAGCTGCCACAGGTTCGCTGAATTCAGAAAAGATTGCGTCTGGGTTCAGCGAGGTTTCTAATTGAAAACTTTGCTTCGCCAAATGTGTCGAAAATGGTGGTAATTTATCTTGTAATACGCGCAATTGCTGCGCCAGATCATTGCCCACAACGTCGGGGCGCGTCGACAAAATTTGCCCAAACTTTATATAGGCAGGGCCTAATGCCGTCAAAGCACGGGTCACAGGCGGCATTGATGGATCGCCCTTTAACCCCAAAAACTGAAATGGCCACCCCAGAATACGCGCCGCAATACGAAGCGAGCGCGGCGCCTCCATAGCGTTTAGGATCACACGCATCGCACCAGTGCGTTCTAGCGTTGCGCCCGTGCGAATGAGTCGAATGATATTATGGGGTCCACGCATCTAAATCTTCCAACCAGAATGCAAACACGCAATACCCATCGTTAAATTACGGAATTTGGCATTTTCAAATCCCGCATTTCGCACCATGCCCAAGAATGTTTCTTGATCAGGAAATTTCCGAATTGATTCAACAAGATATTGATAACTGTCTCGATCGTTTGCAATAATTTTTCCCATGGTTGGGATAAAATTAAATGAATAGGTATCATAGATCCGCTGCATCAAGTCGTTAGGGATTTGGGAAAACTCCAACACCATTAACCGCCCACCGGGTTTTAAAACGCGATACGCTTCGCGTAGGGCTTCCTCAGGGCGCGTGACATTTCGGATACCAAAACTGATCGTATACACATCGAAAGTATTGTTATGAAATGGTAACGCCATTGCATCACCGACGACCCAATCCAACTGATCTGCCATTTGATCTGCTTCTGCGCGCTTACGACCTGCGATCAGCATGGGTTCGGTCAAATCGCAAACGGTTGCATGGCCATAACCTGCACGCTTGAGAAAGCGAAACGAAATGTCCCCCGTTCCACCTGCGACGTCCAAAAGCTTTTGACCGGCACGTGGGGCCAACCAATCCATCATCGCATCTTTCCAAATGCGGTGAATACCCATCGACATCACATCATTCATTATATCGTATTTCGACGCCACACTGCCGAAAACGCCTTGAACGCGCGACGCTTTTTCCGCTTCTGGTACGGTTTGAAACCCGAAATGTGTGGTGTTATCTGACTTATCGTTCATCAAGATTTCCTTGCATCTGAGCCTTTCATATATTGTGATGACCCCATCATGCAATGCGATCTTTGGTTGATATCGTCGCAGCGCACACAAAAACCAACATAAAATGGGCATAATTTCGCCTTGAATGAAGAATACAAAACATTTGTTTTAATCAGTGTGTGAGTAAACTTTGTCTGGTCTTGAATTATCCTTTTACATTACGTGCGCCGCGGCAATTGCTTGCGGGTTGAACACGTAGCATGAAAACTCTCAACGGCCCTCCGAAATGGTAAAGTGGTTGCGCAACACCGTGTTTACGCGAAAATAACAAGAGGCGCCCCATTGGATCCGCGCGTATGATTGATTAAGTTCGGTTGAAAAGAGGATCCCCAGATGCCCGAATTGCCAGAAGTCGAAACAGTGATGCGGGGGCTTGCGCCTTCGATGACTGGTGCGGTCATTACTAACGCACACGTGAACCGACCAAATTTGCGTTGGCCGTTTCCTGAAAATATGGCTGATCGGTTAACAGGCCAGCGGGTTGAACGCCTTACACGTCGCTCTAAATACATCCTAGCCACACTGAATGGCGGCGAAACCTTATTAATTCACTTAGGCATGTCTGGACGTATGTTGGTGTCCGGCGATCCATTGGGGCAGTTCGTGCATGACCATCCAGCACAACAAAAACACGATCACGTTGTGTTAGAATTTGATAATGGCGCAAAGGTTACATTCAACGACCCACGCCGCTTTGGAGCAATGGATTTGATCGAAACTGCCAAGCTTGAAGATCATCCCTTGCTTAAAGTGTTGGGACCGGAACCGTTCTCGAACAGTTTCAACGAAAGCTATCTTGGGCAACGCATTTCCAACAAAAAGTCCCCAATCAAATCGGTCCTTTTAGATCAATCCGTCGTGGCAGGATTGGGTAATATTTACGTATGCGAAGTCTTGTACAAGACAGGAATCCACCCTGCTAGGCTGGCCAATGATATTTCACCGCAAGAAACCGCAAAACTGATTCCCACAATTTGCACTGTGCTAGAGGCAGCAATACAAGCTGGAGGATCGTCACTGCGTGATTTTCGACAAGCTGATGGCGAACTGGGTTATTTTCAACACAGCTTTGATGTCTACGGTCGCGAACAAGAAAAGTGCAAGAATACTGAATGTTCGTCAAAAATCGAACGTCTTGTTCAGTCCGGGCGATCCAGCTTCTTCTGCCCTTCGTGTCAAAGATAGCTTGATCCATCTCGCAATCGTGATATTGAACGGGACTCAGATAAACAACCGAAAGACTGTTTCATGGCTTATGAGACGATCATCGTAGAGATCGAAGACCACATTGCAGTGATGAAATTAAACCGCCCAGATGCGTTGAACGCTTTGAACGACCAATTGTTGGCAGAGCTTACAGACGCGCTGGAAAATGCCCAAAAAAATGATAAAGTTCGCTGCATCATTATTACAGGGTCGGAAAAGGCCTTTGCAGCCGGCGCTGACATCAAGATGATGAGCAGCCAAAGTTTTGTCGATGTCTTTGCAGGCGACCTATTCGCCGATCAATCAAATCGGATCGCACGCATTCGCAAGCCAATTATCGCTGCAGTGTCGGGGTATGCACTTGGTGGTGGTTGCGAATTAGCGATGCTGTGCGATTTCATTATTGCGGCAGACAACGCCAAATTTGGCCAACCCGAAATTAACCTTGGTGTGATTGCGGGCATGGGCGGAACACAGCGCTTGACACGCTCGATTGGTAAATCAAAAGCCATGGATATGAACCTAACTGGTCGCTTTATGGATGCTGAAGAGGCCGAACGTTGTGGTTTGGTCAGCCGCGTTGTCCCCGCCAAAAAGCTAATGGACGAAGCGATGGGCGCTGCCTCAAAAATCGCAGAAAAATCAATGATTGCGGTTATGGCTGCAAAAGAAGCTGTAAACCGTTCATATGAAACCACATTAGCAGAAGGGCTATTGATGGAGCGTCGTTTGTTCCATTCAATGTTTGCTACAGAAGACCAAAAAGAAGGTATGAGCGCCTTCATGGAAAAGCGCGAACCGCAATTTCGCGACAAATAACCCTGATGTTCGCGTTTTTTCAGCAAAAAGGTGAATGGCCTGTTGACTCGGCGATGAGTCGGGCCTAAAGACGCGAACTCAGAATATACGTAACCCAAGCAATGGGATGAGAGACATATGGCAAATACGCCTCAATCCAAGAAACGCGCACGTCAAACCGAGCGTCGTACAGCAGTAAACAAAGCGCGTCGTTCACGCATTCGCACGTTCCTTCGCAAAGTCGAAGAAGCGATCGCAAGTGGGAATAAAGACGCGGCAGTAGACGCACTGCGCGCAGCTCAGCCTGAACTGATGCGCGGCGTGACAAAAGGTGTGTTCCACAAAAACACAGCGTCACGAAAAATGTCCCGTCTATCCGCACGCGTAAAAGCAATAGCTTAATCGCAAATCAGATTTAATTTAAAAAGCGCGCTGCATTTTGCGGCGCCTTTTTTGTGTTCTGAGGGCATTTTTTAGACTCAGAGATTCTTTTCAGAAAAATGCGAGTCAAGTGCATAGTTCTGTTGCTCAGGTCAGTTTGAAATTGCTAACGTTGACTTGCGGGTGACTCGCACTTGGGGGACAAATTAAAGTCGACGGTATGGAATGACCGGCATCGTTTTTAACGGTTTACTTTTTTTGTCCATTTCAGACATTTTATCTCTGTGCGCTACAACAGCGCGCAAATATTTGTTGCCAATTCAAGTGCGTCTCAACGGTAGGGTCGTTTGAACTTGGGTCGGGAAGAGAATAAATATGAATACCGTTGATTGGGGTGCGATTAAACAGTCCATTGAAAAGACTGTTGGTGCAAATAATTATAGAAATTGGATCGCCCCGATCGAATTTGACTCGATTGAAGATGACGTGGCCGTATTAAACGTGCCGACCAATTTTCTTGGTAACTACGTCGCACAGAATTTCTCTGACCTGATTGTGCACCAAATTAACGTAGTCGATGCAGCGGTACGTCGCGTGCGTTTTTGTGTAAGTAGCGTGAAGCCCAGACTGCCACATGGTGCACGTGCAACCACACAAGCCGCGGCGCAGGCGCCTGCAACTTATAACAAAAGCGACGACCTGCCCGGTGCGCCATTGGATCAAAGATTCACGTTTGACACATTCGTTGTTGGAAAACCAAACGAACTTGCACACGCCGCTGCCCGTCGGGTGGGCGCGGGTGAATCTGTCAGCTTCAATCCTCTGTTTTTATACGGCGGTGTTGGTTTGGGCAAAACGCACCTTATGCACGCAATCGCATGGGACCTGCAGAAAAACCGCCCAGACCTGAATGTTGTTTATCTCTCTGCGGAACAGTTTATGTACCGTTTTGTGCAAGCACTCCGCGATCGCAAAATGATGGATTTCAAGCAATTGTTCCGGTCTGTCGACGTCCTGATGGTTGACGACGTGCAATTCATTGCAGGCAAAGACAGCACGCAAGAAGAGTTTTTTCATACCTTTAATGCGCTGGTTGATCAGAACAAACAGATCATCATTTCTGCTGATCGTGCACCAGGTGAAATCAAAGATTTGGAAGAGCGTATCAAAAGTCGTCTGCAATGCGGCCTTGTTGTCGACCTGCATCCAACTGATTACGAACTGCGCCTTGGGATTTTACAGGCAAAGGTTGAGCAACACCGTGCCCAATATCCAGACCTTCAGATCGACAATAATGTTTTGGAATTTCTGGCCCATCGTATTTCAACAAACGTGCGTGTCCTTGAGGGTGCGCTGACGCGCCTGTTTGCATTTGCTTCCCTGATTGGTCGCCATATTACATTAGACGTCGCACAAGATTGTCTTGCGGACGTGCTGCGCGCGTCAGAGCGTAAAATTACCGTCGAAGAAATTCAGCGTAGGGTCGCCGAACACTATAATATCCGCCTATCCGACATGATCGGCCCTAAACGTTTGCGGACATATGCCCGTCCGCGTCAGATCGCAATGTATCTTGCAAAACAACTGACCAGCCGCAGCTTGCCTGAAATTGGTCGCCGCTTTGGGGGGCGAGATCATACTACCGTCCTACATGGCGTAAAGCGTGTCGAAGAGCTTAAGATCCAAGATGGTCAGATCGCCGAAGATTTGGAAATGCTACGCCGCGCTCTAGAAGCCTAATACGCGCGAAAAACTCTGGTTTTGGCACCGTCATAGCCTGTTTGGCCTTGACGGTGTTTCTATTTACAGGGACAACAAAGAAAAGACTTGAGCCGGCTGTATAATAGAGTAACGTGCTTGTCCCGGCCAAGAGAGGAGCAAGGAACATGAAACTTAGCATTGAACGCAGTGCATTGTTAAAAGCTGTGTCACAAGCGCAATCCGTTGTTGAACGTCGTAACACCATTCCAATCCTCGCAAACGTTCTGATCGAAGCCGAAGGCGATAGCGTTTCATTCCGCGCGACTGACCTCGATATCGAAGTGCTAGACAAGGCAAATGCCATGGTCGAACGGGCCGGTGCGACAACTGTCTCTGCTGTCACTTTGCATGAAATCGTTCGCAAATTGCCTGATGGCGCGATGGTCACATTGACCGATGATGGGTCAAAAGGGCGCCTGACCGTAGAAGCGGGGCGGTCTAATTTTTCATTGGCCACGCTTCCAAAAGAAGATTTTCCTGTGATGGCATCTTCAGAATACAGTTCGAATTTCTCTGCGCCTGCGCCTGTTCTGCGCCGCCTTTTTGATAAATCAAAGTTTGCAATTTCTACCGAAGAAACCCGCTATTATCTCAATGGCGTTTATATGCATGTTGCTGACGCAGATGGTGGTAAAGTTTTGCGCTGTGTGGCAACAGATGGGCACCGTTTGGCACGCATCGACGCCGATCTGCCCGAAGGTGCATCGGACACTCCAGGTGTGATTGTTCCTCGCAAAACTGTTGGCGAATTGCGCAAGTTACTTGAAGATGATGATATGCAGATCGCCGTATCTGTTTCTGAAACAAAGGTTCGTTTTGCTACCCCAAATATAACGCTAACGTCCAAGGTAATCGACGGCACTTTCCCCGATTACACGCGTGTCATCCCATCAGGAAACACGCGCCGCATGGAAGTTGACGCAAGCGAATTTGCAAAAGCGGTTGATCGCGTGGCGACAGTTTCCTCAGAGCGGTCGCGGGCAGTTAAGCTTTCGCTAGACGAAGATCGGCTGATCCTGTCAGTCAATTCCCCAGACAGTGGCGCCGCCGAAGAAGAGCTTGCTGTTGCTTATGGCGATGAACGTTTAGAAATCGGATTCAACGCGAAATACCTTTTGGAAATCGCAAGCCAAGTTGACCGAGAAAATGCTGTCTTTATGTTCAACTCATCAGGCGATCCTACATTGATGCGCGAAGGCAATGACACAACGGCGGTCTACGTCGTTATGCCGATGCGCGTTTGATCAACGGTTTCCCAACCCAAAGCTAGGGTCATGTTATACCTATCAAACCTGACCCTATCGCATTTCCGTTCGCATAAATTGGCGCGGCTGTCGTTGGATGGCCGTCCTGTTGTTTTGTTCGGCAACAATGGGTCTGGGAAAACAAATATTCTCGAAGCGGTGTCTTTGTTTTCCCCGGGGCGTGGCATGCGCCGCGCAAGCGCTGAAGGTATGACGCGCCGCCCCGAAGCGGTCGGATGGAAATTGCGCGCTGATGTGTCGGTGCGTGGCGCGCATCATGAAATCAAAACATTTTCGGAAAACGGGTCCGCGCGTCGGGTCGAAATCGACGGGAAAACCGCAACACAGGCCCGCTTGGGTGACCTATCACGGGTGATTTGGTTGATCCCTTCAATGGATCGCCTTTGGATTGAAGGCGCAGAAAATCGCCGCCGTTTTTTGGATCGCATGACGCTTAGCCTGTTTCCTGATCATGGTGAAACGTCAATCGCATATGAAAAGGCCATGCGCGAACGCAACCGTTTATTAAAGGACCAAGTACGTGACGCCCACTGGTACAAAGTCCTCGAAATGCATATGGCAGAGACAGGCCACGCCATTCACATTGCGCGATCAACTGCTTTGGACCGAATTCTAAAGGCACAAAAAACCGCGCAGACCGCATTTCCAACTGCGGAGTTAACGTTGGAACATCCTGACGGTATTTTTCCAGAAACGGTTGACGACTTGAAAACTGCGCTATCTGAAAACCGCGCGCGCGACTTGGCGGCTGGTCGGACATTAATCGGACCACACCGCACAGACATGATAGGGGTCTTTCAGGCAAAAGGTATACCAGCGCGTGATTGTTCGACTGGGGAACAAAAGGCATTGCTTGTGTCTATGATTTTGGCAAACGCACGCGCGCTTTCCCAAGATTTGGGCAGCGCCCCAATTATTTTATTGGACGAAGTGGCCGCCCACCTTGACGCCGGTCGACGCAGAGCGCTTTATGTTGAAATATGTGCCCTTGGCGCTCAGGCATGGATGACGGGAACCGAAATTGATCTTTTTTCCGATCTGGGCGCACGCGCACAATATTTTGAAATCACAGAAGCGGATAGCATTTCCTCTGTGTCAGCATTCGGTAGCTAAATGAACACCTCACTTTTCGACCTCGCGCTCTATGCGGGTGGGATCTTCATCTTGTTTTTGACACCTGGACCCGTGTGGGTCGCCCTGATTGCACGCACTCTTTCGGGCGGCTTCGGGTCAGCGTTTCCATTGGCTTTGGGTGTTGTGACCGGCGATATCCTTTGGCCTTTTCTGGCAATCCTCGGCATCAGTTGGTTGGTAAATGAAATCGATGGTTTCATGACGTTTCTTCGTTGTGTCGCAGTGGGTATTTTCATGTGGATGGGGATCGGGCTAATCCGCAAGGGGGACACGGAAATAGGAAAAAATAGCCGTCTTACGATACCCGGAAAATTGGCGGGTTTCGGGGCGGGCGTTGCAATCATTCTATCAAACCCTAAGGCGATTTTATTCTATATGGGTGTATTGCCAGGTTTCTTTGATCTCACGCAGTTAACAGGCGTCGATATAGCGATCATTTGTACAATCTCTGCACTGATCCCATTGGCGGGGAATGCGATCCTGTCACTCTTGGTGCACCGAGCACGCGACATTATTCGATCACCAAAATCTGTCCGCCGTATCAATGTATCATCTGGTATTTTGTTGATTTGCGTCGGGCTTATTATTCCCTTCACGTAACGCACAAAATATGGCCCAAGGGCGTGACATTCGACCCCAGAAATTGTATAAGTTGCGGTAATTAACAAAGGTTCCAATAAATGTCCGATAACGAGCAACAAAACAACGAATACGGCGCAGATTCCATTAAGGTTCTCAAAGGGTTAGAAGCGGTTCGCAAACGCCCTGGCATGTATATCGGTGACACGGATGATGGATCTGGCTTACACCACATGGTGTACGAAGTCGTCGACAACGGCATTGACGAAGCGCTGGCAAAACATGCTGATTATGTTCACGTAAAAATTCACGCAGATAATAGCGTTTCTGTGCGTGATAACGGCCGTGGTATACCCGTTGACCTGCACCCCGAAGAAGGCGTTTCCGCAGCCGAAGTTATCATGACCCAACTGCACGCTGGTGGTAAGTTTGATAGCAATTCTTACAAGGTATCCGGCGGTCTGCACGGCGTAGGCGTTTCAGTTGTGAACGCGTTGTCCGTTTGGTTGGAACTGCGCGTTTGGCGCAATGGTAAAGAACATTATGCCAAATTTGAACATGGTGAAACGACAGAACATTTACGCGTGGTACGAGATGCAGAAGGTGAACGCGGAACCGAAGTTCGGTTTTTGGCATCAACAGATACGTTTTCCAATCTAGAATATTCGTTTGAAACACTCGAAAAACGCCTGCGCGAACTTGCGTTCTTGAATTCCGGCGTGCGCATTATTCTAGAAGATGAGCGCCCAGCAGAGGCCCTAAAAACCGAGCTTTTTTACGAAGGTGGCGTCAAAGAATTCGTGAAATATCTGGACCGTTCTAAAACATCTGTCATGCCAGAGCCAATTTTTATGTTCGGCGAACGCGATGATATTGGTGTCGAGGTCGCGATGTGGTGGAACGACAGTTATCATGAAAACGTCTTACCATTCACAAATAACATCCCACAACGCGATGGCGGTACCCATATGGCGGGCTTTCGCGCGGCGTTAACGCGAACGATCAACACCTATGCGCAAACCAGCGGTATCGCAAAAAAAGAAAAAATAAATTTTACAGGTGATGACGCCCGCGAAGGATTAACCTGCGTCCTATCGGTAAAAGTGCCTGACCCTAAATTCTCTAGCCAAACCAAAGACAAGCTTGTGTCCTCCGAGGTCCGCCCAGCGGTCGAAAGCCTTGTGAACGAAAAACTAAGTGAATGGTTCGAAGAAAACCCGAACGAAGCGAAAATCATCGTTGGAAAAATCATCGAAGCCGCGCTAGCACGCGAAGCCGCGCGTAAAGCACGCGAATTGACCCGCCGTAAAACAGCGCTCGATATCAACTTTTTGGCTAGCAAGTTGAAAGATTGTTCCGAGAAAGACCCCTCAAAAACCGAAGTATTCTTGGTCGAGGGTGACAGCGCCGGTGGCTCTGCTCAAACAGGGCGTGACCGCCGCACACAAGCAATCTTGCCCCTCCGCGGTAAAATCCTAAACGTAGAACGTGCACGTTTTGATCGCATGTTGGCAAGCCAAGAGATTGGCAACCTTGTCATGGCCTTGGGCACTGGCATCGGTCGCGATGAATTTAACCTGTCAAAACTGCGCTATCATAAGATCGTGATCATGACCGACGCGGACGTTGACGGTGCCCACATTCGGACGCTCTTGTTGACATTTTTCTATCGCCAAATGCCACAATTGATCGAAGCAGGTCACCTGTTCATTGCCCAACCGCCGCTTTACAAAGTGGCACGCGGCAAATCAGAGGTCTATCTAAAAGATCAAAGTGCGTTGGATGATTACTTGGTCAACCAAGGGATTGATGGCGCGGTCCTACGATTGGGTTCGGGTGCCGAAATGGCCAGCTTGGATCTCGTACGGGTGGTAGAAGAGGCGCGTCAGCTAAAGCGTGTCCTTGATGCTTTCCCAACCCATTATCCACGCCACATTCTGGAACAAGCGGCCATCGCAGGTGCATTTGTACCTGGCGCAGTTGACGCCAACCTGCAAGGCATCGCGGATAAGGTTGCCGAACGGTTGAACTTGATCGCCCTTGAATATGAACGCGGTTGGTCTGGCCGGATCACCCAAGATCATGGCATCCGCCTGTCACGCATTTTGCGTGGTGTCGAAGAAATGCGAACACTCGACGGTCCAATGCTCCGTTCAGGTGAGGCACGCAAAACGGGTAGCTTGACCGAAAGCCTACAAGAGGTCTACGGCGCAACGGCCACATTGGTCCGAAAAGATCGAACCCAGCTCATCCATGGCCCACTCGACTTGCTGGACGCCATCTTGAAAGAAGGTGAAAAGGGTCTGTCGCTGCAGCGCTATAAAGGTTTGGGCGAAATGAACCCAGATCAACTGTGGGAAACGACACTCGATCCAGATGCACGCACCTTGTTGCAGGTCACAATCGACGATGCGGCAGAGGCGGATGATCTGTTTACGAAACTGATGGGCGACGTTGTGGAACCACGACGTGAATTCATCCAAACAAACGCACTGAGTGTTGCTAATTTGGACTTCTAAAAACGGTCAAAGTTCGAAGCTTTGACCGGAAAAACCTTTATGCGCTTCGGGCGGAGGATATTTTTGGACAGAAAATGATGCATGATTTTTTTCATTTTCTGTCCCTAAAATATCCCGGGGTCTGGGGCAGAGCCCCAGATCTTACCCTTAATTTTCAACACATTCCATTTGGATGATCGCTTTAGAAATCTCCGCACGCGCAGTAATTTTTGCATGGGTGACAACCCGTTTTACACGTATTGGATCAAGAGCTTGATCTGCATGTTTTTCATATTGATTAGCGACCGCAATCACCAATGTATGCATTGCAACCTGCGCAAAGTAATGCGCAAGCTTGACCGCGTTTTTTAATTTCACCATGCCAAGCGCTTTTTCCCACAAACCCAGAACATCCTTCTGTGTCCCTAAATCGGCCAACATGGTACTAAATGCATCAGCCGAACCTATTTTCACACACCGGGTCGCCAGAGCGCGCGTGTGAATGCCATTCGCACCTTCGTAAATCATCGTAATTCTCGCGTCACGATAGGTTTGATCTAAACTATATTCAGTCAAATATCCGTAGCCACCCAAAACCTGCATGCCGATTTCTGCGCCTCTGACACCGGCCTCGGATCCATAAATCTTGGCCAATGGCGTTAAAAACTCTACCAAATCAGGTCGCTCATTTTTCTCTAGCTCAATTAATGCAAGATGCGCAAATCCGCGCGACATCATTGCCATTGCATCAATATCATCAATCATTCGGCGTACATCGTCATGATCAATCAAACGTGCGTCATGACCGTTGATCTGGCCCTGGATACGATCACTTGCATATCGGTTTGCGATGTCGTGGGCGCGCGTACAATGGGCAACTCCCTGAAGTGCAACGTCAATTCGGGCATGGTTCATCATCGTGAACATTGCCATCAAACCTTGACCTTCTTTGCCGATCAACTGTGCAGGCGTGTCATCAAATGCGATTTGACAGGTCGGCGACGCGTGCAGACCCATCTTTTCTTCGATGCGCGTGACGTTTACACGGCCTTGCACGATGAATAACGACAACCCTTTCAGGCCGTCGTCGCTTGTTCGAGCCAGAACAAGGTGAAAAATATCATCTGAAATGTCCTGATCTGCCCCAGAAATAAAGATCTTTTCGCCCGATATTGACCAACCGTCGCCGGTTTGAACCGCTCGTGTTCGGATTCGGGCAAGGTCAGATCCAGCGCCGGGTTCGGTCAAACACATTGTGGCAATCATATCGCCTTGGGCGAGTTTCGGGATAAATGTGTTTTTCTGGTAATCCGTGCCGAAATTTAACAAAGTGCGCACCGCGCCCGGCACCAACCCGGTGACCATTTGCATGGAATGGCTTGCACCTGAAAAGATTTCAGATGTAACACCCAACATAAGTGGCGAAAGCCCTTGGCCGCCAAATTCTTCGGGTGTTGTCAACCCTTGCCAACCATCAGCTGCCAATTGTGCGAAAGCATCTTTGCACCCATCAGGCATATAGACCCGACCATTTTCAAAACGGCAGCCTTGTGCGTCACCTGTCGCGTTTATCGGGGCCAACACATCTTGGGCAAATCGGCCGAAATGTTCGCCGATCTCGCGTGCAAGATCTCCGTCCCAATCCGTCAACTCTTCGGCACCTAATGCGCGAAGAGAGAAAAAGATATCATCAACGGGTGCGCGGAATTCCATCACGACAACCCTAAAAGTCGCGCTGCGTTCCCTTTAATGATATCAGGACGCAATTCATCTTTGATGTTAATTTTTTCAAAATCAGCCAACCAACGTTCGGGGGTGATCATTGGCCAATCTGACCCGAACAATACCTTTTTACGCAGGATCGAATTGCAGTATTTCACCAAGATTTCAGGGAAATATTTGGGCGACCAGCCAGACAAATCGATATAAACATTTGGTTTATGTTGTGCCACAGAAAGCGCCTCTTCCTGCCAAGGAAAACTTGGATGTGCTAGGACGATTTTCATATCTGGGAAATCAACGGCAACATCATCCATGTACATTGGGTTCGAATATTTTAAACGCATCCCGTTTCCGCCGCGCATTCCTGATCCAACGCCTGTTTGACCGGTATGGAACAACGCGATCCCACCTGTTTCAGCGATCGCTTCGTATAGCTCGTATGCCATAGGATCATTTGGATAAAACCCTTGCATCGTAGGATGGAATTTAAATCCCTTTATCCCGAAATCATTGATCAAACGGCGTGCTTCGCGGGCACCCATTTTACCCTTGTGCGGATCAATCGAGGCAAATGGAATCAAGATATCAGAATGCTCTGCAGCCAGCTCGGCAACTTCTTCATTCTTGTAACGACGGTATCCTGTTTCGCGTTCTGCATCGACCGGAAAAATGACCGCTGCGATATTTTGCTCGCGGTAATGCGCCGCCGTTTGAGGAATCGTAGGGGGATGTGACCAAGGTGCGCCAAAATATTTAGCCATTGTCGATTGCAAATCATCATAGCCATCATCGGCGTGACACCCACAGGGTTCTTCGGCATGGGTGTGGAAATCAATTGCGCGGATTTTTTCTATATCGATCATCTTATTTCCCCAATGTAATAACGCCTTGGCCGCCTTGGTATAAATGATCCAAGATATCGGCACGACGCGTTAGGATTTTTCGGAAATTCAAATTTCCCTTTGCGGTCATTTCACCAGCTGGCATCGACGCAGGTTCGGTCAATACCACCGCGCGTGCAATCCGTGTGGAACTTGACGCGCCAGACTTTTGCATTTCAGCCAATTTTTCGGCAAATACTGCCAGAATATTGGCATCGGTAACGATTCCGTCGTGTGATTCCCCGTTAAACCCAAGGGCGGACAGTTGCCCAGGATCAGGGAAAATCATCGCGCCGATTTCGGACAAATCGGCACCCGTTATCACAACATCGGTGGCCAACGGGACAAGACCGGCCAGAACATCCATGCGCAACGCACCCGCGCGCACCCATGTTCCCGTCAAAAGTTTAAACTCTTCAGAAATACGACCGTCAAAGCGCAAGCCTTTGTTTGGATCCTGCGCATCAACAAACGCCATCGCATCGCCCGTGATAAAGTATCCATCCTCATCAAACGCTTCGGCGGTTTTTTCCGGATTGTTCAAATAGCCCGTCATGATATTCGGACCTTTGACGCGAATTTCATAACGATCGTCACCGTTAGGGATCATTTTCATCGTTGTCCCGCTCAGCGGGACGCCGACGATACCAGATTTTCGAATTGGTTCTTGTTGCATCAAACACGCAGGCGCGGTTTCCGTTAAGCCCCATGATGATGTCATCAAAGGCAATGCCCCCCGATATTTAAGGGCATATTTTTCAAACCCTTCCCAAACATCCTGCGGAAGCGATGCGCCCGCATAGAACATCATATCCAAGTCACTAAAATAGGATTTTGCCAATTCTGGATCACGGTCGAATTCCTTTAACAGCAACGCAAAGCCAACAGGCACGTTGAACGCAAGGCTACCTGATTGCAGTTTTAAATTTTCAACTGTGCGCCCAATAAGGGCGGGCGTTGGTTTGCCTTCGTCAATATAAAACGATCCGCCATTCGCCAAAATTGCATTGAAGTTGTGCGATCCACCGAACACGTGATTCCATGGCAACCAATCGACAACCACAGGTGGGCGATCTTGCAAAAATGGCAGAGCAAGCGCCAGTTGCGCTTGGTTTGTACACATCATTTTATGCGTCGTTGGCACAGCCTTAGGTGCGGATGTGGACCCTGATGTCAAAAGAATTTTCACCACACTATCAGGGCCGACCAGTCCATGCGCCGCATCAACATTTGTGGTGCTGCCTTTGGCAAGATCGGCGATGGTTGTGTAACCGGTGCCTTGGACAACGACGCGATCTTTTTCGGGGACCAATTCCAGTGCTGCGCCGTAACGGTCGGTATCTTGTGCGAAAACCATCGCAGGATTGACCAATTCGGCCGCTTCGATCAAACGGCTGCGCGCTTGGGGGATCAATGAATATTGTTCCGCAATTGGGACAGTTGGAACACCAACATACTGTGCGGCCAAGGCTAACAATGCGTGATCGACACTATTCCCCGAAATCACAAGAATCGGTGTTTCGGCGGTCAACCCGCGTTCAATCAAGGATCCACCAATCGCACGCACCAATTCGAGGGTCTCGGCATAGGACACAGTGCGCCAGCCGGCCCCGCTGCGTTCGGCAAGAAAAATTGAAGTCGGACGTTCAATGGCCCACGTGTGCAGCCAAACGGATGTCGTTTTTGCGATCGGCCCTAGGGGTTGGGCCGCCTCATAAATCAAGGTACCATCATGATTGGCCTGGATCAAAGTGTTATGCTCACCGTACCGCATTTGGTCCTCTGAAATCAGCTGAATTTTGGATCGCGCTTTTGCAGAAATGCTTGCAACCCTTCAAGTGCATCGGGAGACGTTTGCGTTAAAGCTGCGCACAGGCTTTCGGTGAACAAACCATCCTGCTTTGCCATATCTTCGATACGAGACAGGGCTTGGATCATGATATAATTTGACAATGGGGCATTGGATGCAATCTTATGGGCAAGGTCAATGGCCATTTCCATTGCCGCGCCGTCGGCCACGGAATAATGGGTCAGGCCCAGCGCAAGACCTTGGTCTGCATCGTATTTTCGACCCGTCAACATCATTTCAATCATGCGATCAGCACCCAAAATTCGACCAACGCGAACAGATGCGCCACCGCCAACAAAGATCCCACGACGCCCTTCGGGTAATTGAAAGATGGTTGATGGTTCAGCAATGCGCACATGCGTGGCCGTTGCCAATTCAAGACCACCACCAATGACCGCGCCAAACATCGCCGAAATAACAGGAATTCCACCATATTGAATTTTATCCATCACGCCATGCCAGTTGCGCGAATGGCGCATTGTACCTTCGGCGTTGCGGACAACCAATTCAGACAGATCCAAGCCCGAACAATAATGTCCCGCAGTCCCGGTCAAAACGACAACTTTTACATCATCTGGAACCTTTGAAAAAAATGCATCGATTGCGTCGAGAAGATCGTCGCACATCGCATTGCGTTTATTCGGTCTGTTCATAGTTAAAATCGCGATGTCACCATCGCGATCAATTTTCAGAATTGGGTCGGCCATAACATTTTTTCCCAGATAGGTACTTTATCTGGGACATAAGGTAGGCGAACCTATAGTTATAATCAATAACTATTTTTATCTAATGATATCAAGAAACGCATCGATGGTCTCGTGGCTTACTGACCAATCGCAAACAAAGCGTGCCTTTATCATTTCATCGGCGGGACCATTTTCCACATCGCCCCATGTGTAATAATGTGCCCCGGCTGCAAAAGCTTTCTGATGAAGCCAGCGCGGCATGAAAACAAACATAAGGTTACCGTCTGGCCGATAAAGGAATTCAACATTTGCATTCGCCTCAAATCCGTCAGCAAGGCGTGCAGCACTCGCATTCGATCTAGTCGCAAGATCAAGCCACAAGTCGTCTGTCAAATAAGCCAACATTTGCGCTGATAAATACCGATGCTTGGAAAACAAATGTCCCGCACGTTTGCGGCGGAATTCAAATTCCATTGCCTTGTTTCGATCGAACAAGATTACAGCCTCGACACCCAAAAGACCATTTTTCGTACCACCAAAACAAACTACATCGACGCCGACCTTCCACGTCATTTCAGCAGGCGTACAGCCCAGCGCAACAACTGCGTTCGCAAAGCGGGCGCCATCAAGATGAACAGACAAATTGTAAGATTTGGCGACATCCGTCAAAGCACGCAATTCATCCAATGTGTAAACGCGACCATCTTCGGTGATCTGCGTTAAAGAAACAGGACCGCGTTGTGGGCCATGAACGCCACGATCTTCTTCGCGTTCGATCGCCGCTTTCAAATCCGCGGGTGTCATTTTATCGGTCACACCCACCAAGGTTAGCTTTGCCCCGCCCGTGTAAAATTCTGGCGCGTTGCATTCGTCAACGTTTATGTGGGCCATCGGAGTACAAAAAACCGTTTCCCATGGGTTAGTCATCGTCGCCAATGCCAATGCGTTGGCGGCCGTGCCCGTTGGAACCAAGTAAACCGCAGCCTCAGGCGCTTCGAAAAGGGTGCGGATTTTTTCGATGACCTTTGCATTCACATCATCTGCACCATAACCATGTTTGTAGCCAATGTTTGCCTGTGCAAGTGCCTGCCAAACCTGATCTGCGACGGGTCCGCTGTTATCTGATGCGAAAAACATATTATCGAGGCTCCTCTATTAAATGATCTTCCCAATCATCTTCGCTAACTTCGAATTCGGGTACGGTGCGATGACGCATTGAAACACCTGCGTCATGTACAGTTTCGGGATCACCCGACAAGAGCGGATGCCATGCTGGCAAAGGTTTGCCTTGCCACAACAATCGATATGCGCATGTGCGCGGCATCCAATAGGCATGCTGGTCAATATTATCAGGACGTAAAACAATACACTCTGGCACAAATTGATGCCTGGTCTCATACTGTCCACAGCGACAGGTACTGTCATCAAACAACCGGCATGCAACGCGGGTTAAATAAACGCGACCGGTGTCTTCGTCTTCGATTTTATTTAGGCAGCATTTCCCACAGCCATCACACAGTGCTTCCCATTCGGCATCAGATAACGCGTTGATAGGTTTTTCTTCCCAAAATCTTGGGGCAAGCCCATCACGTTTGATCGGGTCGTCCGTCATAGCTCTGCCAGAATGTTCCGCGCTTGATCGCAATCCTGCGCCATTTGGTGTATCAGGGCGTCAAGGCTGTCGAACTTTAATTCAGGTCTCAGATACTCAACCAAGCCAATTGAAAGCTTTGTGCCATAAAGATCACCAGAAAAATCAAAAATAAACGTTTCCAGGTTTGGTGTGTTTTCCCCAAACATCGGGCGCACACCCAAGGATGCAGCACCATGATACTCACCTTTGAAAGGGCCTTCCAATATCTCGACAAGAACTGCATAAACGCCCAATTTTGGCAGGTGCAAACCATCCAATGCCATGTTTGCAGTTGGGTAACCCAATTCCCGGCCGCGTTGTTCGCCACCGATCACCGGGCCTTCGATACGATGCCAATGTCCCAGCTGTGTCGCCGCATCACGCGGACGCCCATCAGATAGTGCATCCCGAATTGCAGTCGATGAGACTTCACCAATTGCATTTGATAAAAGCGGTGCCACGGTCACACCGAACCCCATCTCTTTTCCAAAGGCAACAAGATCATCTACATTGCCAGCGCGACCCTTACCAAAACAAAAATCCGCACCAACCACAACATGGGTTAAGCCTAGACCATCGGCAATCACCAGCTGCGCAAATTCTCTAGGTGAAAGCGCTGACATTGCAGCGTTAAAATTCAGCTCGTACAGACGTTCCACACCTAGCTTTGCCAACCGGTTTGATCGCGCCTGCGCACTCATCAAACGAAAGGAAGGTGCCTCAGGGGCAAAATATTGTCTTGGGTGAGGTTGAAACGTCAATATGCCCAATGGCGCCGATAATGACTTACCAGCAGCTTTTGCAATTTCGATCACGGCTTGATGTCCAAGATGCACCCCATCGAAATTTCCGATGGCCACACTGGCGCCGCGATCCTCTGGCGCAACAAATTGATAATCGCGTATTATTCTCATTCGACTTGGGTAACGCTGTTATACGACATGCGCAAGGCTTCTGTGAAAGAGGATGATCAAAATACCATCACGTCAATTGCAAATTGGATTTTGGCACATTGATTTTACTTTTCTGGCCCAAAAGATCCAACAATATCCAGACACGCTCGTCGTCCTGAATATCTTGAATGGTCGCCAGAAAATTTGAAAAGGGACCTTGATTGATAATCACTTGATCGCCAGGACACATATCACCATCAGCTTTCAAAACAGCATCTTGATCACAC
>Ga0182095_1355389_pt1 | contig 38137 bp, 37 predicted proteins | sample 041ome_19_FD_127784 | JGI IMG/M metagenome (GOLD analysis project Ga0182095, IMG submission 127784) | Metatranscriptome of coastal salt marsh microbial communities from the Groves Creek Marsh, Georgia, USA - 041412BS metaT (Metagenome... | ecosystem: Environmental > Aquatic > Marine > Intertidal...
ATTTAGTACGCCAAATTGTGCTTCTTGTCAGCTTGAGTAAAATACGAGCTTAAAACCAACTAGGATAGAATGGCACTGCCATTAACCAATTCATGGCAACAAACACAATTAGCAATCAACTACTCGAAGCACTCGAACAAGGCAGTCAGATTATTTCGTCCCTTGGAAGTGAAGCCAGGCAACAATTTCAGGCGATTATGGAAGATCAGCTAAACCAGATGGATGTGGTAAGCCGCAGCGAATTTGATGTGCTTAAAAACGCTCTCAATAGAGCTAATCAACGAATAGAAGAACTGGAATCTCAACTAGGATGCAGCTCCAGCTAATCGACTATCTCACCTTAAATCTTTTTCCATGGAGGGGAAGCATGCCACTGGCTACGGTATGAAGTTAGGCACTCTTGGGTGTTAAAGTCCAGCCAATACATATAGAAGTCCTCATTGCCAATGGTCTTACGGCCCCACCATTACTGCCCTTCCAAAAGCTTACGTTAGTGAGAGCAAGTAGCAGGGCAGAAGCGCAATTACTAACAGAGGATTTGACTACCCTTCCAGAAAATTCACGGTCAATCTTGCCCCGGCAGATATCCCAAATATGAATCAGGTTATGATCTCGTAGTAGTAGGCATTCTTCAGGCCAGCGGGGAAATACAAGCTCAACTAAATTACACGTCCCAACTGTCAGAACTTGCGCAGAGACATTGGCCGGATGGACATTTTAATGCGGGCAATTTATCGAATTGCTATGGTAGCCCAGACCATTGCTGATCTGGAAAAACATGATTTTGTTAAGCTTATTTTCTAGGCTCGCTGGAACTGGAATGATCCGCAGAGAAATCTAGAGAAGTCAAATCGACAAAGATTCTGCCAATAACTAACGAAGAATAATCGTTCGGTTGCCGTCAATGATGATTCGCTGCTGGCAATGCCATTGAACTGCTCTGGCCAGAACAATAGTTTCGATATTTTTACCAAGCCGAGCGAGCATATCGGCGCTATAGCTATGCTCCACTCTTTGAATATCCTGCTCAATGATTGGGCCTTCATCTAGGTCGCGAGTCACGTAATGGGCAGTAGCACCGGTTATTTTAACACCCCGGCTCACAGCCTGGTGATATGGGCGTGCGCCTTTAAAGCTGGGTAAAAACGAGTGATGAATGTTAATCGCGCGGCCTTCCAGTTTTTTGCACATGTTATCTGACAAAATCTGCATATAGCGGGCCAGAACCAGCAAATCGACCTGCAGCTCATCCATAATGCCGAGCATCTTGATTTCTTGCTGGGATTTGTTGTCTGCACTGACCGGCAAATAAAAATAGGGTAAGCCGTACCACTCGACTTTGGCACGAAAGTCCTCATGATTGGAAACAACACCGACAATTTCGCAGGGGAAATCTTCTTCTTTCCAGCGATAGAGCAAGTCGTTGAGGCAGTGACCAAACTTTGACACAGCCAAAAGCACTCTGGGTTTTACCTTGGCATCCTTGAGCTTCCAGTTCATCTGGAACTCATGTGCAATCGGAGCAAACAGCTCACCCAGGGTGTTTACATCTGGCATGGCCATGCCTTCGGTACCATGGGAAAACTCCCAGCGAGCGAAAAACTTTTTGCCTTCGAGATCGGCAAATTCAGACGCTTCAATAACAGTGAAGCCCTGCTCATAAAAGAAATTTGAAACGCTTCGGACGATCCCAATCTTTTCCGGGCAATCTATGGTGAGAATGTATTTATCCAATTGTTCTGTCTCTCGATATAGGGCGAAGCATGCTCACCCTGAATGATCAGTCGAATTGGCGACTATCTTAATGATTCCTGCGTCGAACACCTAACCCAATTACGCTATCCAATATTTGAGGCAATAAATTTTCGCCAAGCGCCCTGGTCCGTAATCTCACGAGCGCCTTTCACTGCAGCCGATTCACAAATAAAACCACTTACCCAGCGACCATCTTCAAGCTCGACCTTACCGATACCCAAAGGATGGGGAATGTGGGCAACAAAGCTGCCGAATTCACTTGCAGGAACCGACCAGACCTCAACCTCAATTGACTCACCTTCATCCACATCCCGGATTAGACCTGGACGAATTGGGGCCGGCCAATCACTGTAGCCTACGATCAGCGGCTGAGCCGATGCCTTGGCGACAAACGTTAAGCTTGATACAGCAATGAGAGCTGCGAAGATTTTTGATGCTAGATGTTGAAGTTGCATGATGCCTTCCTCTTGTTAGTTGCATCCAGAATAAACCTGACTTTTCGGAATATTATCAATCCTTATAACAACGCCAGTTAACAAAAACATTTATCAACGACAAGACTGATAAGAGATCCTCAGCACTGATAGAATCGCTGCTCTGTTTTCTGGGATATATGAACGACTCATGCTCGACGGCCTAAACAAACCTCAACGCGAAGCCGTCAAATATATCGACTCGCCTCTGCTTGTGCTCGCTGGTGCGGGCAGCGGGAAGACGTCCGTCATTACTCGCAAGATTGCTTATCTAATAGAACACTGTGGCATGAATGCCAAAAATATTGCTGCGGTGACCTTCACCAACAAGGCAGCACGAGAAATGCGAGAACGCGTTGGCCAGTTGCTGACAAAATCTGCTTCCAAGGGACTTCGGGTGTCTACTTTCCATACGCTTGGGCTGGACATACTCCGAAGCCATTTAAAAGAAGCCGGGCTGAAGACTGGGTTTTCCATCCTGGACGGTGATGACAGCTTGCGAATACTAAAAGAGCTTTGTGTCCAGTCCAACGATATGGCGCTGGAGCAGCTTGAACTGGCTCGCAAACAGATCTCTACATTCAAAAACCAACTTATTGCACCAGAGCATGCCATTGCCAAGGCAGAAACCACAGGCGAGGCAAGAATTGCTCGTCTCTACATGCATTACTGCGAAGCTCTTAAAGCCTACAACGCCGTTGATTTCGACGACCTGATCCTACTTCCGGTTCAATTATTTGAGGATTACGACTACATTCTTGAACACTGGCGAAATCGTATTCGTTACCTGCTTGTCGATGAATATCAGGACACCAACGAGTGCCAGTATGAATTGGTAAGAAAATTGGTAAAAAATCGCGGAAAGCTCACCGTGGTAGGTGATGACGACCAGTCTATCTATGCTTGGAGAGGAGCACGACCGGAAAATCTTGCCCAGTTAAATGAAGACTTCCCCGATCTTCGAGTAATCAAGCTGGAACAAAATTATCGATCTTCGGGCCGAATTCTTGCTTCGGCAAATGCGGTGATAGGTAACAATCCACACGTGTTCGAAAAATCCCTTTGGAGCGAACTGGGCATCGGCGATCAAATTCGCGTCAACTTATTGCCAGACGGTGACGACGAACTTGACTGGATCGTTGATGACCTGCAATTCCAGGTGGCCTCAAAAAGACTGAAATACAAAGATATCGCTATACTTTACCGTAGCAATCACCAGGCACGAGTGCTGGAGCTCAAACTGCAAGGCAGCGGTATCCCCTATCAAATAAGCGGTGGAACATCCTTCTACGCCAAGACCGAAATCAAGGACATCATGGCCTATCTTCGGCTGCTGATTAACCCGGACGATGACAATGCTTTTTTGCGAATTATCAATACACCGCGAAGACAGATTGGTACCCAAACTTTGCAGCAATTAGTCGGGTATGCCGCTGATCGGGGCTGTGGGCTGTTTCAGGCCTGCAACGAAATGGGTCTGGAAAAATACCTGACCGGATCGGGTCGAGAGCGACTACAACGCTTTCACCAATGGTTCAGCCATATCCAGCAAGCCTGTTATCAGGCTGATCCAATTCCGCTGATACACGAAATGATCGAGGACATCGATTACTTCGGCTGGCTCGTTCAAAATGCCAGTTCAGTGAAAGTTGCAGAGGGGCGGATGAAAAACGTCAATCTTCTGATCGATAGCATTAAAAAAATGCTTGAGGACCAGGAGGACGATGATGCGCTGGAGGAAGCCATAGGTAAGCTAGTATTGCGTGACATGCTAGACGAGCAGCAGGAAGAAAGTGCCAATGACCGTGCCCAACTAATGACGCTGCATGCGGCCAAAGGGCTGGAGTTCCCCTTTGTCTATCTAATGGGTGCTGAGGAAGGCATGCTGCCTCACCAAAACAGCATAGACTCTGACAATATTGAGGAAGAACGACGACTTTTCTATGTAGGAGTCACCCGGGCCAAGCAAAATCTCAGCATTACCATGGCGGCAAACCGAAAATTATATGGCAACAATATACGCACGACGCCCAGCCGTTTTATTGAAGAAATTCCCGCCGAACATATAATCAGACAAGGCTTCGAAAGCCAGACTCAAGAAGAGGCCGAGCAAAAAGGTAGCGATGCCCGCGCCAGTTTGAAAGCTATGTTTGGCTAAAATCGGGCCACTGTCCAATAATAGCCAGACCAAAAAAAAAGCGCCTAACGGCGCTTTTCTATTAATCTACGAGTTAATTATTCTGACTGGCTCAGAATGTAATCAATCGTAGACTCGATCTCCTCATCAGAACAATCCATACACATTCCTTTCGCAGGCATCATACCTATACCATTGATTGCATTTGAGTAGAGCGTATCCATTCCTTGGGCTATACGTGGTTCCCAATCGGCAGCAGCTCCAATAAGGGGCGCACCGGCCGCACCAGTTGTATGGCATGCCATGCAGTAGGTGTTATAGACAGTCTCGGGATCCATAGGGCCAGCTTCTGCAGCACCGCCAGCGGCACATTCGTCACCTACCATACAGCTCTCACCAATAGGCGAAAGACGGTCGGCAATTTGTTGTTCCCGTGCAGTCTGGGAGATTGCTGACAGGCTCAGGGCAGTCAGAACCAAAAGCAGAGAGAAGTTTCTAAAATTCATCGATGGGACCTTTTAATAACAGCCGCAAGCAACCTGTGTAAATTCAGTTGTACGCAACCAGCGGTTTGTATATGGTTTGCGGGCGCGCATTATACCTGTGGACTACCGGATGGCAAAGCATGCGCATCCTGGATTCGAAGAATCACCAAGATGAATATGCTCAAACCGAATTAATCTAAGCGAATAGTTGAATCCTGCGGATCGGCACCCATAATTAGGTTTAATCGCAACAATTTAACGAATAAACGGAGAACAACATGAGCGACAATATCCATCATCTCGCTGATGCAGAATTTCAAACCGAGGTGATCGAAGCCGAAGGTCCAGTACTTGTAGATTTTTGGGCAAGCTGGTGTGGCCCTTGCAAAATGATCGCCCCAATTCTTGATGAACTCGCCGATGAATATGAAGGCAAGATCAAGATTTGCAAAATGGATGTTGATGCCAATCGAGAGACGCCAATGAAATACAATGTTCGTGGTATCCCAACCCTCATCATCTTTAAAGGTGGTGACGTCGAGTCCATGAAAGTTGGTGCCTTGTCTCGTGCACAGCTCAAAGAATTTATCGAAGCAACACTTTAAGCCTCGCAAGGCTTCTTGTTCGACGAATTTTAAAGGCCCCGGACGGGGCCTTTTTTAACTCGAAAATAAAATTTCTGCCTTTATAAAAAAAGACGCCAAATAGTTGTTGCAGGCGAATCAAATAGCGCTATACTGAATTCATTGGCACTCGCCAGATCCTAATCAGACACCATTAATAATCAGCCCATCAATCATAATGATTGTCGGCCAACGCTATAAACGTCTGAACTTTACAGAGATTTCGTGCCTCCCATTTTTCTTTTATTCCTTCAAATACCCAAACTTTCAATCCAAAGAATTCACAGATGAACCTGACAGAATTAAAACGCAAACCTATTGGTGAATTGCTCGATATTGCAGCCTCAATGGGACTGGAAAATGTTGGCCGCAATCGAAAGCAAGACATTATTTTCTCCATTCTCAAACGTCACGCCAAAAGTGGCGAAGATATCTACGGCGATGGGGTTTTGGAAATTCTTTCAGACGGATTCGGATTCTTAAGATCAGCTGACAGCTCATATTTAGCTGGCCCTGATGATATATACGTCTCACCTAGCCAGATCCGAAGATTCAACCTTCGAACCGGTGACACTATCTCTGGGAAAATACGACCACCGAAAGACAACGAGCGGTACTTCGCGACCCTCCATGTCGACACAATTAATGGCGATGCCCCTGAAAACGCCAAAAATAAAATTCTCTACGAAAACCTTACTCCCCTCTTTCCAGATGACCGCCTCAAGCTTGAAGCAGGCAACGGCAGTTCTGAGGATTTGACCGGTCGGATTATTGACCTGGTTTCACCGATTGGTAAAGGTTCTCGCGGTCTCATTGTGGCACCGCCAAAAGCGGGTAAAACCATCATGATGCAGCACATTGCCCAGGCAATTGTGCGCAACAACCCAGAGGTTTACATCATTGTACTGTTGATCGATGAGCGTCCAGAGGAAGTCACCGAAATGCAGCGTACTGTGCGCGGCGAAGTGGTTGCTTCGACCTTCGACGAACCACCAGCCCGCCATGTTCAGGTTGCCGATATGGTAATCGAAAAGGCCAAACGGTTGGTAGAGCACAAAAAAGATGTGGTTATCCTCCTGGACTCCATTACCCGATTGGCTCGAGCTTATAACACCGTTCAACCTTCATCAGGCAAAGTACTTACCGGTGGTGTGGATGCACATGCACTGGAGCGCCCCAAACGTTTCTTTGGTGCGGCACGTAACCTGGAAGAAGGTGGTTCATTGACCATTATCGCCACGGCCCTGGTAAACACCGGTTCCAAAATGGACGAGGTTATCTACGAAGAATTTAAAGGAACCGGCAATCTGGAGTTGCACCTAGACCGAAAGATTGCCGAGAAGTATGTTTTCCCTGCCATCAACGTTCGTCAGTCCGGTACACGACGCGAAGACTTGCTGATGGATGAGTCCGAAATGCAGCGTGTACTTATATTGCGTCGATTGCTGCATGATATGGAAGACCTTTCTGCGGCAGAATTCCTTGTCGACAAGCTTAAAGACTTCAAGACCAACGAAGAGTTCTTTGCCGCTATGCGGCGCAAGTAATTGGGCTTTCTTTAAGAGGCAAAAAAGAAAGGGGCTGATTGGCCCCTTTTTTATGTTCTGGATTTATTCCTATGGTCAGAAATCTAATCTTTCTCTAAAAAATTAATTATTTCAGGAATCCACCGTTCATACCCCTGAAATCCATGATCCCCTCCCTCTTCAATCGTTATTTTGCAGTGTTCATACTTCTCAACAGTCAGTCGATAGTCACAGGTTTCATCACCTTTCTGTGCCATCGCCCAGATACGTTCAGGGTGTGATATTTGATCGACAAACACAGATTTCAAATCAAAAACATCTTGTTCGCCCAGAATATAAACTTCGTCTGAGTAATAGCTTTGCAGCTCTACGCCAAGGTATTCTTCTTTATTGAACATTGAGGGACGAACCGCGGGATTAATCACAACCGCTTTATACCCATACTCCTCTGCAAGCCATGTGCACCAGTACCCACCCAGCGAGCTACCAATTAGCATGGTTTGCTCATTCGACTCCGCCATCAAGGCACGAATATGCTTAATCGCCTCACCAGGGTATGAAGACAATTGAGGACACAGGTATTTAATATCAGGGCGATTTTCGGCTAACCAGGCTTCCGTCGTTCGCGCTTTGAGCGATTTAGGAGAGCTTAAAAAACCATGAAGATAAACGATCCGCTTCAATTATGAATACCAAGTAATTTGAATAGGACAGATCTTAACCGATAACATATATATACAATCTTCGTATAGCAAAAGAAGTCTCATTTTATGGCGGTTATAGAATATAAACAGGGTGAGCACCCGCAAGGCCTCATTGGTTTCAGGGTTGCCCGCACGCTGGGTTCAGACTGTCAGCGTAAAGAATATTTTTTCTCGCTGAGTGTTCATGGTTCCAAGGCAGAAGAATTGGCTAAAGCTAAAGATCAGGAGCTTGCGGAGCTTGCACGGCAGAACCGAAGAAAAAATTCCTTAAAGCGCAAAAGTTCTTACCAGTTTGCTACGGGGTTATGCGCCAAGATTTTGGTTGAGCGGAAGGTTCGCGGCGGTGAAATGCGAACCTACTTTTGTCCTGCTTTTTGTGTTTCTCATGGTGGCAAAGACAAGGCTTTTCGAATTCCCAAGCTGGGATTCTCCGGCGCATGGTCAAAGGCTGTAAATTATTTTGCCGAAACTCGCGAATTAAATGGAAATGAGGCTTTGTCCCTACTGGCACGAAAACCGGACAAATCGGTTTTTACCGGGTCGCTGCTAAAGAAGGCCCAATCGCGAGGGCACAAGCTTACTTCGCGTCGAATCAAGGAAATGCTGGACGCTGAATTTGAGTAAAAAATTTCTGCGTTTTCATAAAAAAGGCGACCAGTCGGTCGCCTTTTTTATTGTACTTCAACTGCCTGAACTACTCTCCCAAGCTGGAATAGTAGGCGGCAAGATCTTTAGCGTCCTGATCAGAAACATTAGCAACCATTGGCGCCATCATGGCTGCACTACCACCCGTACGCTGACCATCACGATAAGCCTTAATGGCAATTTCCAGATACATGGCTTTCTGCCCTGCCAGGTTTGGGTACATAGGGGCAATACCAACGCCATTAACGCCATGACAGGACGAACAGACACCAGCCTTGTTTTTACCTGCTTGTACATCACCCTGGGCCATAGCCATCATAGGTGCAGCCAGTAAAGCGGCGATTACCAACTTTTTCATAATGCTCTCCATTAATTTTGTGTGGGAAATTTCATATGGGCGAATTTTAACGAACTTATGACAAATGCGGTATTAAATAACCCAATAACAGTGATTCGTTAAACCAAAGACTCCAGTTTTCCTTCGTATAGCTCAACGCGCCTTTCATCATTAGCTCTTAGGGAAAGTTGGGAAAGTGTTTCCAGCAATACTTTGCTCTCGGGATTTTTTTCCAGCCAAGACTCCGCAGTTTTTATCTGGCTTTTGGCCGATTTCCCCTCAATATCACCATAAGTCGTGATCAAGGCGTCGTCCCATTGCTTCTCAATTCGCAAACGCAAAAACTTCTCTGCCCTGGCGGAGTTTCCTTTCAGCGCCAGCTGCCGTGTCAGATCAATGGTTTTATCTATTGGCAACACCGGTGCATTGATAAATAAATCAGCAAGCTGGAGTAACTGAGGCGCCGTAGGGTTGTCTGCAAGAACTGCCCTAAGGTAACGGCGTTCAATCATGGGGAGCCTTGATGACAGTACCTTATTGTTGTGAGCCGACAGGATTTTTTCATGCATTTGCTCCCAGTCGCCTTGATCTTCGGCGATCAAAATCTGCAACAAGCGCGCATCGGGATCACGCTTTTTCTCCGCAATGAGGGATTCGCATAAACTGGCAGCCTCATCATGGTTGCCCACACCTAACTCCAAATTGGCTAGACGCAGTCGCGCCTGGAAACTATTTCCAGGGAACTGTTGCATCAATTGCTTATATGTCTCCCTGCCTTTTTCTATATCCCCAGAGGCAACGGCAGCATCGCCCGCCATGACCACATAGGGCTGGGGATCCGGGTGACTGTTAGCCAGTTTGACAAGCTGTTTATAGGCCTTGCCCCAATCCTGGTCCGTGTAACTTTTTACGGCCGAGGCGGTGAGCTTGTCCAAACGCTTTCGCATCCATGCCCGTCGCCATCCGCCAAATAAAACGCCGCTGACGACCATCCACAGCAGCCAAATTATTACCAATCCCAGGCAAAGGAAAATGATTGCCAGCCAAATAGTCATCTGGAAAGCAACTTCGCCGGTGTTAACTAGAACATAGGCTTCTGCGCCCAAGCCCATGTAAACCCCCAAAGCTGCCGCCAGGGTCAATGCCAGATAAACCAGAAATCGACGCATAAGTTACTCCACTCCCATCCTTGAAAGCTGGTTAACAACCGCACTCAGCGCGCGAATAGACTCGGATATATCAAGAACCTGAGTCTGAAGACGAATTTCTGATAGTTCCCTCAAGCGGGCCCGAGAAGCAGTGGCCGCTGCCGTTCCTGTGTAATATTGCTGAATTGAATTTGCCGCTGCGGCCAGGGCACGCGTATAAACATCCTGCTGATTAGACAGAAGTGCGAGCTGGGCTTGTCGTATCTGCAACTGCACACTGAGAGTTTGGGCAACTTGCTGTTCTTCAGAAAGCAGGTACTTTGGTTCGTCCGTGTTTGTATCTATACGAATGTAACGGGAAAGAGTTGATTTGATTTTACTCCACATCTTGCGACCCAGATCATTGCTGGAGTCTGTCTCAACCTCTGTGGACTTCAGGGATTCAGGTTCAAAATGTTTCAGATTATCAACCTGCTGAGCCAGTGCTTCCAGCTCAAAAAAGATGCCTTCAACATCCAGGCTGTCTGCCATCTGAACGCGCGTTAAATCATCTGCCAACTGCCTGCGAACCGGAGTCAACTCCGGATAGGCCAGTTCACGCAAGATATCGTCTGCGGCCTGCATCATGTCAATCGATGAACTTTTATCGCCACTGGTCACTAAACGCTGATTGGCTATACGCAATAGATATTCCGCTTCGGCCAGTGTCCAATCATCACTACCCTCCGCTTTTGACTCAGAGATTCGATCGGAAAGGGACAACAATTGATTTTCCGTTTCTGAAACCACGGACGTGATGGCCGCTTGAAGATTCCTTTGATTATTCAGAACACTTTGATCCGTCCGCTGCAGTGTCTCAATGCTGGAACTGAGCTCGGTTATCTGCTCATTTTGCTGACGGGCAATCTCGGGGAATTGCTGATCAAGGTAGTAATAGGCGAGATATCCGCCACCAGAGAATGCAGCAAAAATTAAGACCAGCATAAAAAGCGCCCGACCAAACCCTCGGCTTTTTTTCTGACCATCGGTTTTCTTTGCAGAAACCTCATCGGCTTTCACGGGCTGCCCTTGGCTTGCCTCGGGCTGGGTTTCCCTGGAATCGTTGTTGTTTTCTGGATTTTGCTCGTCTTTCGACATCCGACTCTCCGTATGCTTGGCAGATCACTATCATAGCGCTCTCGATTGGCTCTATGGCAGCCCCCACCCGAAGCTATTTTCAGTCATCTCACGAGCAGTTTACACAGCTTGTGAGTCGCTGGCAGAAGAATTACCTGACTTTTTTTGCATTTTTCTTAATGCGTCAATTAACCCCTCAGTTGTGGGCTTATCCGCGGCAATAACCTGATCAAAGCCCAGGCCTTCTGCAATAGCTCGAACTCGCTTTCCCGGGACAACCAGCGTCAATGATTTCCACTCCCCGCGCCCAGTCATATCCAATGCGCGCGCAAGCGCTTCGACCGTATCCCCACTCATAGCAGTCAAGACATCGGGGATTTCCATTCGCTCAATATCCAGGGCCTCTACGTCCAGTGGCTCTCGAGTATAAAGTTCTACTCGACGTACTTTGGCTCCCGAATCTGCCAGTTTCTCTTCAAGGTAATCACGTCCTCCCTGACCACAAAGAATTGTCACTGTTTGTCCTTTTATAGAAGCAAATTCCGGAAGCTTAAGCAGGGTTTCTGAGTTGAAGCTGCCCGCCGGAATTCTGACTTCATAGCCCTGCTCTCGAAAAATATCAGCGGTAGATGGTCCAATACAGAACAATGGCTGTGCATTCTCTGCTTGTTCGAGCAACACAAGGCTTTGTCGCGCTGCATTGGCACTGACAGCAATAATTTTGTCCGACGACTTTATTATTTCTACTGATTGAGAGATTTCTCGGTCAGAAAACGGAATTGGCACGATACTTAACAAAGGCAGGCAATGGGTCTGATAACCGGCAGAATGCAAATCATCAACTAATTGCGTGGCCTGGTTTTTGGGGCGAGTCACTAATATACGCATAGAGGTACTCACGTTTTATCTGTCACCATAGACTTCTTTCAGGATGTCATCAGCGCCTAGTTCCAGTAATTCTTCAGCGAGTCTGGTTCCCAGTGCTTCTGCATTGTCCAGATGATCCGTGCCCTGCACACGCAGGATATGGCGACCATCGAGGCTACCGACTAGTCCATTTAGGTGGATGACGTCATGCTCAAGTGTGGCATAGCAAGCAATTGGCACCTGACACCCACCTTGCAAACGCTTATTCAGCGCACGTTCGGCGGTGACAGTAATCGTGGTTTCTTCGTGCGCCATTGGGGCCAATAACTGCATTACATGCTCATCGTCTGATCGACACTCTATGCCAACTGCTCCCTGCCCACCGGCGGGAATACTGGTTACCGGATCAATAAACCCGGCAATCCGGTCATGCATTTCCAATCTCAGTAGTCCTGCCGCCGCAAGCACGATCGCATCAAACTCTCCTCCATCGAGCTTGCCCAGACGCGTTTGGACATTCCCGCGCAAGCTTTTTATTTGCAAGTCTGGCCGGTGCGCCAATATCTGGCATTGACGGCGCAAACTGGAGGTCCCCAAAACCGCGCCTTCGGGTAGTTCGTCCAAACTGGCATAGTGATTGGAGACAAAAGCATCGCGCGGATCTTCTCGTTCACAGATCACAGACAAACCCAGGCCATCCGGGAACTCCATGGGAACATCCTTCATGGAGTGCACAGCAATATCGGCTTCGTTATTAAGCATTGCCACTTCAAGCTCTTTAACAAAAAGCCCCTTGCCGCCAACCTTGGAAAGTGGTGAATCCAGCAATATATCCCCGCGGGTTTTAAAACCAATCAACTCGACATGAATGCCGGGATGAAGCTTGATGAGCTCTGCTTTAACAAATTCCGCTTGCCAGAGTGCCAACGGGCTATTGCGTGTCGCGATTCGAATATCGGCCACAAAAAAACTAACCATGTAAAAAAACAGTGCGCATTGTACTAACTAAGGCTTTGGCTCAATAGATCAATCCGCATTTAGAGATTTTTCATTAACTGTTTTAACTCTTTTAAATGCCGACGACTAACCTGGGGTTTAATGTCTGTACTCGTCAAACGAACACGGAACGAAGTCCCACTCCGCTCAAGAGCCTCGATTTTCCCCACTGCGACCAGTGCATTTCGATGAACGCGAAAAAATCGCTCACCCAACTCCTCTTCAAGCGCCGAAAGTGATTGTTCGAGTATGGTCTCAGCCCCGTCATGATGGGCAAAGACGTATTTATCCTCAGAATGGAAATGCGTAATCCGGTCGACTTCCAGTAATTCGATCCCTCGATGCGAACGAGCACTTAAATGAGTTTTTCCCGAACCGGACGCCAGGCCTGCTTCTTCAAGTTGTCGAATCTGCATTCGATTCGGCCGGGTGGCCTTCTTCAATACTATCTCCAACTGCTCCTTGCGCAGCGGCTTAAGCAGATAGCCAACCGCTGCTGTTTCAAAGGCGTCGAGTCCATAATCACCGTAGGCTGTGCAAAAAATGACGGCCGGCGGCTTATCCTGTTCTTGAAGTTTGCGCGCCACTTCCAAACCATTCATGCCCGGCATGGCTATATCAAGCAAAACCAGATCCGGTTGTTTGGCCTCGACCATATCCAGGGCGCTACTGCCTTCGCTGGCTGTTCCCAAACATTGGTAACCCGCCAGGTTCTCGACCATAAGCGTTAATCGCTCACGTGCCAGCGGCTCATCATCAACAATTAAAATCCCCACGACGTCAGACATAATCATTCTCGATAGGCAGAGCATCCTCAATCAAAATAACTACCCGGTACATCCCATCTGCCGGCCCAAACTGAAAATTCAGCTTGCCTGGGAAAAAACTTTCCAGTCTTGTGCCAATATTTATCAACGCACTTCTCGCCCCGCTCGACTGCCCATCAAAGTTTTCTGGCAGTGGATTTTCAATCAAAATACGAACAAGCCCGGAATTATCCCGATCTATTTTTACCCTAAGGCAACCACCTTCCGGCCGTTTCTGTAATCCATGAAGCACCGCGTTTTCTATAAGCGGCTGCAGAGACAAGGGTGGCAATTTCAAGCCATGAAGGCTGCTGTCTATATCCATGTTGATTTGCAGTCTGTCTCCCATACGAAGGGCTTCGATATCCAGATATTTCTGACATACGTCCAGTTCATGCTGGAGAGTCACGGCCTTGTGCTCACCCAGTGTCGCTCGCAAAATATCAGACAGGTTCAACAGGGCATCCTCCGCACGCTGGGGGTCGATGCCAACCAGGGTGGCAATCGAGTTCAAACTGTTGAACAGAAAATGCGGACGAATTCGAGCCTGTAATGCATCAAATTGTGCTTGCATCAATCGTTGTTGCTGCATCTGTAACTGGTGGTGAACAAACAAAAATCTTAAAACCAACGCCCCCAATATAACCGTGGCAAGCGCTGTCTCAGCCCAGAGCGAAAACAGGGAAATTTGCGGCTCCAGTAAAAAGTAGAGCAGTGCATGATAGCCCGCAAGCGCGCAAAGAGTCGCCACAAAAAACAACCAAAGCATGGACATGCCGGTACTTACAATTACAGATACCTCTCCGAAAAACCGACGCATAAAACATAGGCCCGCTGCGCTGATAAAAACAATCCAAACGGCATAGAGGAACATCACCCCCAGATTTTCCACACTAAATCCCGCGGTGCCATGTTTCAACAAGATAAATACCAGCGTGATTAACACTGCCAACAACATCAGGCGCAGCAACGCCAGCGGGTTACACAGGTCGGGTAACCAATTCTGGCCAGTACTATCTTTTGATATTGTCGCCATGGATGTCTCGTTGGCCAATCGTTTTCATTATCTTGGCCTATTGGTTTTAGCCTAGGATAGCCCAGCGATTTGTCAGCAGAAAGTAGCAAGTGCAAACTTGTCGACTTATCGGGGTTATAATGCGCGCCCTTTAATTTACAGCAAAAAGCGAACAAGCATGTCTGATAACAATTCTGACAAGAACAAAAGCCTTTGGGGCGGTCGTTTTCAGGAGAAAACCGACGCCTTTGTGCAACGATTTACCGCATCGGAATCCTTTGACCGTCGTTTCTACGAACAGGATATCCGAGGCTCTATCGCGCACGCGACAATGCTAAACCAGACAGCTGTGCTTAACGACGAAGACTTCGAATCGATCGTTCAAGGGCTAAAAGACATACAGGCGGATATTGAAGCCGGGAATTTTGAATGGTCCGTCGAGCTCGAAGATGTACATATGAACATCGAGGCCGCACTGACAGCCAAGATAGGCAACGCCGGCAAAAAATTACATACCGGACGCTCCAGAAACGATCAGGTAGCAACCGACGTAAAGCTTTGGCTCAGAGATCAAATCGATATCATTGTTGCCGAGCTCAGGCGTCTGCAAACTGGTTTGGTCGATTTGGCTGAAGCCAACGCCGAAACTATTATGCCGGGATTTACGCACTTGCAAACTGCTCAACCGGTGACATTTGGTCACCATTTGCTGGCCTGGAATGAAATGCTGCAACGAGATGCGGGCAGGCTCAGTGATTGCCGCAAAAGGCTCAACCAGTCACCGCTGGGCGCTGCAGCGCTGGCAGGGACAACCTATCCTATTGAGCGAAAGAGAACAGCAGACCTGCTGGGCTTCGACGCGCCGACGAATAACTCCCTGGATTCTGTCAGTGACAGGGACTTCGCCATTGAGTTTTGTGCATTTGCAGCTACCTGTCTGATGCACCTTTCCAGAATGAGTGAAGAGCTAGTGCTTTGGACTTCGTCCCAGTTCCAGTTTATTGATTTGCCCGACAGGTTTTGCACAGGCTCCAGCATTATGCCGCAGAAAAAGAACCCGGATGTGCCTGAACTAGTCAGGGGTAAATCCAGTCGAACGTTCGGCAACCTGATGACCATGCTGACTTTGATGAAATCCCAGCCGTTGGCTTACAACAAGGATAATCAGGAAGATAAGGAACCCCTGTTCGACAGCGTCGACACCGTTCGCGATTGCCTGCGTGCATTTGCCGATATGGTTCCGGCCATCGTGCCAAACAAAGTCGCCATGTACGAAGCGGCTAAAAGCGGGTTTAGTACCGCCACGGATCTGGCGGATTATCTGGTACGCAAGGGGGTTGCTTTTCGCGATGCCCATGAGATTGTCGGCAGCGCCGTGGCATTTGGCGTAGAACACAAAAAAGACCTGTCGGAAATGTCACTGGCTGAGCTACAGCAATTTGGCGAGATGATTTCCGAAGACGTCTTTGAGGTTCTGACTCTCGAGGGCTCAGTGGCCGCCAGAAATCATGTTGGTGGCACCGCACCTGAGCAGGTAAAGGCTGCAGCCCAAAGGGCGCGTGAAGCTATCTAGGTTTTTCCTTTAACCATAAAAACAGTCAAGCTTTTGGTGAAATAATGTGACGAACTACAAACTTATAGCCCGCTTATAAATTAGCGCATCTTCCTTGATACCCGAGGAGGTCGCATAGTATCCACGACGCTCACCCACTTTTTTAAAACCCAGTTTTTCGTAAAGTCCAATAGCGGGGATGTTGGAGCGACGCACTTCAAGAAAAATAGATTCCACGTATTCGGGCAGCAATTTGATAATGGCCGATACGAGCTCAAAGGCAACGCCCTGTCCTTGTCTTGCTGGCGCTACACCAAGGTTCAATAATTCAGCCTGCGGCACTGTTGTTTGAAAGCATATGTACGAGTGGATTTTTTTGTTGTCAGCCAGAACCCAGCTGCAAGGATAATTTTCAAGGGAATCTAGCCACTGGGATTCACTCCACCCAGCGTCGTCCAGATACTGATGAAGTTCTGCCACCTGCGAGCAGTCTTTCGGGCACATCTGCCTAAGTTGCAGGCCGTCAATAGAATGGGGGCTGGCTAGATTGCTCACGTCACCCGTTGCGCATATCACGCAACATTTGCCAGGTTTGTGCCTTGGCTATTGGGTTTTCAAACATGGCTTGCGGACTTGCTCCAACAAAAATTTCTATCTCCAACTCTGGGTGCTTTATTCGATTTCCGACAATATCTTCCAAGCTATCCTGCTTGCCCAACAAAAGCTCAATACCCACATCCCCCATCAACCAGACTGGCTTGCCAGCACCCTTCTCTTGATGCCCGGATAGCATGGAACCAAGCCACTTGCTCGCATCAACTTTTCCAGCATTTGATCCGGCTAATGGCCAGGATTGCAGCAACATCTCGGCGCCCTGAAAATTATCTGGCCATAACGCCCTTAAAATATTATTGACTAACCGATGTTTGGTATCCGACAACCCGGTTTCTTGCTGGGAAAACTCCCAAACCAACAGTTTATCTGTTTTCCATATCAGCAAATCAAAGCTCAAAAGCTCATCTGCTCTGGCTTCTACTTTGTTGTCAGCGTTGGCGATTGGGGACGAGGGTTTTTGAATGGGTTCCGGTGACCTCGCTATGGAAGGCACCACTTCTTCAGGGGCTGCCGGGGCAGGCACATCCCCGACTTCACTTATCGGCAAATCGGAATTGATTGCCGAATTTATGGTTTGCAGAGCGCGTCGACGGTATTGAACGATACCCAGCGCTTCAAGGTAGTCAGCCTGTTGCATGAATTGCCTTAAAATTATGGTTACGCCTGATGCTTTTGCTTTCTATCTATTCCGGCGAGTAAGTCGTTCCAATAATAAAGCAAGACGACCATGGGAGGTTGAAGTTTTTGGTTAGGGTTTTACCACTAGAAAGATAACGGTAATTCCCAAGGCAACCAGAACAACTTTAAACAGGCTTTGAGCCGGATTGGGGACCTTGCCCCACCCCCGTTCCTGATCACGTCGCTTGCGAAGATCATTTAACTGATCAAGCTCTTCCTGGGTGACATACTGAATTTCACCACTGGACCGCCTGATTCTTATTTTTCCGTCCTTATCCTTCATAGCTTTCGCAAGTAACTTGCGTAAAGATCTTCAAATGCATGATTAGAGAGCCTTTAATTCTGTCATGCGGTACAGAACTGTCTAGCGATATTAACTTCTTTTAATCTCGAAGGGCCTCTTGCGCGTTTTTATATTGTTGAGCCAGCTCCTCAACAATCCCGGCGACATGAACTTCCGATGCAATAGACCCGACACCCTGACCAGCGCCCCATATGTCTTTCCAGGCTTTGCTCCCCTGCACCATTTCCTGAAAATCCATTTTGGATATATCCCCATCTGGTAGCTGATCCGGATCCAGCCCAGCTGCCGCAATAGACCCTCGCAGGTAATTGCCTTTTACCCCAGTGAACAGCGAGCTATAAACAATATCTTCCGCACAGCTCTCAACCAGCATCAGTTTGTATTCAGAACTTGCGTTGGCCTCTTTTGAGGCGATAAACCGGGTTCCCATATAGGCCAGGTCTGCACCCATGGCTTGCGCAGCAAGAATATCCGACCCCGTACTCATGGCCCCGGACAGAATGATGCAGCCATCGAACCACTGTCGAGCTTCATTGACGAGCGCAAAGGGACTCAGCTGTCCGGCATGCCCTCCTGCACCAGCGGCAACCAGAATCAACCCATCAACACCCTGGTCGGCAGCCTTTCGGGCATGCCGCATATTGATCACATCGTGGAAGACTAGCCCCCCGTAGGAATGAACAGCCTGAACAATTTCAGCAGGCGGACTGAGGCTGGTAATGACAATTGGCACACGATGCTTTACACAAAGCGCTACATCTTGCTCCAGCCGCGTATTGCTCGGATGGCAAATCTGGTTCACGGCGAATGGCGCTGCCGAGGAATGAGAACTCAGTGACTCATTTATTTGTGCCAGCCAATCATCCAGTAATTCCTGAGGTCTGGCATTTAGTGCCGGAAATGCGCCAACTATACCTGCCTGACACTGGGCGATTACTAACTCCGGCCCAGAGACAATGAACATGGGCGCACCAATTAATGGCAGGGATAATCTGCCCTTAAGCTGTTCCGGCAACATTTGAAGAACTTATTCCTGAACCAGCTGAACATCAGTCCAACCAGATTGTGGCGTAAATCGTTTCCCGTTGGATTCGGCAAGCTGTCTAAGGCGTTCTTGGCATTCGCTCTGCCCTAGCGCTTTAATGTACTGGATTGGCCCACCGTGAAATGGAGGAAATCCGGTTCCGAAGATCATGCCCAAATCCAGGGATTCTGAATCTTTAACAATGCCTTCAGCCAAGCACTGCATACTTTCGTTCAACATGGAGAACACCATGCGGTCGATAACCTCTGGCGAAACATAGCCAGATCCGGCAGGCGCTTTCTTCGGCCTGCCTTTGGTCCAAAGGTAAAAACCCTCGCCGGTTTTTTTGCCAAGTTTTCCGGCAGCGACGCGTTCGTCTATGACTTTGGCCATATCATCATCTGCACTGTCCCCACCAAACGCCTCAATCAACTCGGCAGCGACGGCCTTGCAAATATCTAAACCAACAACATCAGCTAATTCAATCGGGCCCATGGGCATACCATAACGCACAGCCTCACGATCAATAACTTCAGGAGGCACACCTTCCGAGTACAGACGCATGGCCTCTGCCAGATAACTCATCAGAACACGATTGACCAAAAATCCGGGAGCCGATTTGACTTCAATAGGCAATTTGCCAATGGCATTTACAAATGCCAGCGCTTCGCCCACTGATTCATCACTTGAATTTTTACCTCGCACTATTTCAACCAATTGCATCATGGCAACGGGATTAAAAAAATGAATACCCACCAACCGATCCGGATTTTCCAGTTTGGCGGCCAAATCCTCGAGGGGAATACTGGACGTGTTGGACGCTAGCAACGCACCTTTTTTCATCTTTGGTTCCAGCGCAGCGTACAGCGATTGCTTGGCTTCCAGTTTTTCGGTGATGGCTTCGATAACCAGATCTGCTGACTTTACGGCATCACCTGTGACATCAGGCATCAAACGATCCATGGCCGCTTGAACCAGTTCTTCGGACTTTAGCTTCTTAGTGAACAGGCTATAGGCCCGTCCTATGGCAGGGGCGATAAACTCAGGCTTGGCATCTTGCAAACTTACCTTGAAGCCACGTAAGGCGCACCAGGCTGCAATATCACCGCCCATCACACCGGCACCGACAACGTGTATATGCTTGCCAGAAAATTTTTGCTGCTTTGCCCGGCCCTTTATTTCCCGGTCCAATAAAAAGACGCGCACCAGATTTTTGGTTGCACGCAGGCCTGCAGGGTCACGAAATATACTGGCAACGGATTCCGCTTCGGCGAGGTAGGCGGGTTCATCTCCTGCAGGTAAGTCACGCCAAAATTTCACCAACTGGAAGGGCGCTGGATAATGTTTGGGATTTACTTTCTTTTTTAGCTGGGAAGTAGCGATGTTTGCAGCCAGGCGGCGCAATGGCCCAAAAGCCAATAAACGGGAGGCCAGGGTTTTTCGTCGACTGGGCTTTAAATCGCCCGAGGCAATTCGTTCGGCAACCTCATATAAATGCCTGCGCTGAGTGGCAACATCCACCATGCCCAATTTGCCAGCGACTTTACCATTGACCAGACGACCCGCCATCATCAGCGTTAACGCCTGAAAGTCGTCAATCAAACGCGGGAGCCGAACCGCACCACCATAACCCGGATGAATCCCCAGTTTGACCTCAGGTAATCCTATTTTGCAATCGTTGGCTTCATCGGCTACACGATATTGGCAGCCTAGCGCCAGCTCTGTTCCACCACCCAGACAGTGACCATGTATGGCCGCTACCGAGATGCATTTGAGTCGCTCAATTCTCAAGAACAGGTTTTGGCCACGCTGCAATTGGGCCATAACCTGTTCTTGGGTATTTAAATCGGTAAATTCACTTATATCGGCGCCAGCAAGAAACCCGGCTTCTTTTTTGGAGGCAATCACCAGCCCGGAGGGTGGTTGTTGCTCAAATTGCGCAACAATTTCCTCTAGCTCAGCCAGCACATCTGAACTGAGGATATTGACCGAGGAATTCGCCTTATCCAGCCACAGCCAGGTAACGCCCTTCTCGCCCTCTTCCAGAATCCAGTTTTTGTATTCCTGATTCGACATGGTTACCTTACCTTTTCTAAGCCGAGAGATTTTCGATCAACATTGCCCCGCCCTGGCCACCACCAATGCAGAGGCTGGCGATGCCTCGCCTGGTTTTGGTCTGACGCAGCACCTGGGCTAAATGGAGTGCTATGCGCGCTCCAGACATGCCTACCGGATGCCCGCAGGCCACGGCACCCCCATGAATATTCAACCGCTCCTGGTCTATTTCACCAAGTGCGCCATCAAGCCCCAGCTCGCCTTTGCAGAACTCTTCTGACTTAAACGCTTCCAGACAAGCGAGTACCTGTCCGGCAAAAGCTTCGTTGTATTCCCAGTAATCGATATCTTCCAATCCAAGCCGGGCTTCCTCAAGTACCTTGGCCGAAGCATAGGCGGGACCTAGACCCATTTCTGCCGGATCCAGGCCAGCCCATTGAACTGTCTTGATCTCAGCCAGAGGCTCAAGCTGGTATTTTTCGACGGCCTCTTCTGAGGCCAAAATCAATAAGGCGGCGCCATCACTAATTTGAGAGCTATTCGCTGCAGTGACTTTCCCATAAGGCTTGTCAAAAACTGGTTTGAGCGTGGCGAGTTTCTCCACACTGGAATCTGCGCGCACGCCATCGTCTGCTTCGTAAACCTTGCCTCGAGTGTCAAAGGCTGGGACAAGCTCATCCTTGAACACTCCGTCTTCATGGGCCTTGGCCGCCCTGTGATGACTGCGCACAGCGAACTCATCCATTTGCTGCCGGGTAATATCGAAACGATACGCAATTTTTTCTGCTGTTTGCCCCATGTTTAGCTTGACTACGGGGTCGGTCAATCCATGCTCCAGCGCAAACACTGGAGAAAGCATGGACAAACGAAAATCCAGCAAGGCTTTCAATTTTTTAGGTAACTGCTTCGCCATGGCAAACTTGCCCAGCCAGTTAACGTAATTGTTGTTAAACAGCACGGGAGCATGACTCATGGCCTCACAACCGCCAGCCAGCACCAAATCAGCATGACCTAACTGTATCCGGTTCATGGCTGAGTCCAGCGCTTGCATACCAGAAGCGCAATTGCGCTGAACAGTCCACGCTGGAACCGATAAATCAAAACCAAGACGCAGTGCAACTACCCGACCAATGTTGGCCTCTTTTGCACTGGACATGACACAACCCAAAATCACTTCATCAAACGCCTCTAGCGGCAGTTTGTTTCGTGTCAGTAATGGACGTCCCGCCTGAACTGAGAGATCTGCAGCCGAAAATGGCCCCCGCCCAGATCGGGCTTTTAGTATTGGGGTTCTGGCTCCATCGACGATATATACTTTTTTACTCATGCGGCATCTTCCCTGGGGTTTTCTGACAAGGGCTGCAAATTGTGATCAAAATGATCCACCTGAATTGCATCCATTCTTGCAGCATGTGCGTCGCGAACCAAACGAGCCTCTTCCTCCGTAAGCTTGTCGGCGGCAACAACTTGCTGCACACAGTCTTCAAAATGTATGGGGTCCAGTTTGAGTTCTCGCAGTGCCCGATGAAATTTCTTCTCGGCTTCCTCGGCTTCAAGAACCAAATGAAATGTGCGCTCCATTCGGGCGATAGGATCATCCTCGGCGGTCGGCATAAATATGTCTTCTATAAGCGAATTGCGCAAACTGGAATTGCGAGTAATAACCTTGGCCGCAGCCATCTCGATCTCGCGATCCCTGGACAAGCTGGGTGAGCCCAGCGGATAAATCGCTTTGCGCACCACAACCGTGAGTGAACCGAGTGGACGATTATCCAGAATATCGTTCATTGCCAGATGAAAGCCCCTAAAGCACTCATGCATCGCCCAATCGAGCAGCGGTCTGTCTTCCTGTGTTTCACCACGGCTGTGGTAATGCTTGAGCACGGCCGTGCCCATGTATAGATAGCTCAGCAAGTCCCCAAGCAAACTGGAATAGTATTCAAGCCGCTTAAGCTCGCCACCAAACCGAAGCATCATGACGTCCGCAATCAACCCGAAACTGGCACTCAGGTGTGACAGTTTCCGATAGTAGTTATCGGCGGGCGAGCCATCCAATCCGTCAGTAAACAGGGGTTCATTGAATCCAGCCAAAACCGACTTGGACAGATTGCACATAAACATGGTGACGTGATTGGAAATAGACTCATCGAAGTCTTTTAAACCCTGCACTTTATTTGGATTAGCTGCCGCTTGCATGGATTTCAAAATCCAGGGGTGAGAGCGCACTGAACCCTGACCGAAAATAATAAGGCTGCGTGTCAGGATATTCGCCCCTTCTACAGTAATACTGATGGGAATACCCTGATAGCTTCGACCCATGGGGTTTCGAGGCCCCATGCATATCGCAGATCCACCGTGCACATCCACAGCTGCATTCACTGTCTGGCGCATACGCTCTGTCAGATGATATTTGGCAATAGCTGACGCCACGGATGGCTTCTCACCCATATCAATGGTCGCTGCTGTAAACCGGCGAACCGAGTCCATCAAATAGGTATTGCCCGCGACTTTTGCCAGCGCTTCCTGAACCCCTTCAAAATCACCAATTGACATGTTGAATTGCGAACGCACACGCGAATAGGCGCCCGTATGCATACTGGCAAATTTTCCCGCTGCCACAGAAAGCGAGGGCAGGGAAATACCCCGACCATCCGACAGGCATTCCATGAGCATGCGCCAACCCTGCCCGACCCGATCCTGGCCGCCAATAATCTGATCCATGGTAATAAAGACATCACGGCCGACAATAGGCCCATTCATGAATGGCGTTCCTATTGGCATATGGCGATTACCAATCTCTACTCCGGGCGTCTTGGTTGGGATGAGTGCCAGAGTAATACCCAGATCCGCTTTGTCACCCAAAAGTCCGTCAGGATCATATAGCTTGAATGCCAGACCCAATACAGTAGCGACCGGAGCCAAGGTGATATATCGCTTGTTCCAGTTCAGGCGGATACCCAGAGTTTCCTTGCCGTCCACGGTTTGCTTACAAACGACACCCTCACTAAGCATACCGGCAGCATCAGATCCCGCAGTAGGTTCTGTCAGGGCAAAACAGGGAATGTCCTGCCCCTTCGCCAACCTGGGAAGATAGTAATCACGTTGATCCTGGGTGCCGTACTCAAGCAATAATTGACCGGGACCCAGAGAGTTGGGAACCATGGTTGTCACTGCCAGGGTGCCGCTGCGGCTGGCAACTTTCGTGACGACCGCCGAATGCGCAAAAGCAGAAAACTCAAGTCCGCCATATTGTTTAGGGATGATCATGCCAAAAAAGCCTTTTTCGCCAAGGGCTTTCCATATCTCCGGCGGCAAATCCTGCAACTCGGAACTGACGACCCAATCATCCACCTTCTGGCAAATTTCCTCTACTGGCCCATCGAGAAAGGCCTGCTCTTCCTCGGTTAATTTTGCCGGCTCGGCATCGATCAGCTTCTTCCAATCGGGCTTTCCAGAAAATAGCTCCGGTTCCCACCAGACGGTTCCGGCTTCCAGCGCTTCGCGCTCGGTATCCGACATCGGTGGTAACACAGCCCGGAAATAACTTAGCAATGGCTTCATGAAGGCCATCCGGCGCAAAGCGGGCAAGAAGACAACCAGTGCCTTAAAGGCCACGATGACCCCACCTATTACGGGTATCCAGGTGAGCGCCGTAAAGCTGTGATAAATGAACAACATCAATGCAGCAGCAAGAAAGGCTCCCGCATATTTCCCTGCCATGCTCTCGATACGATTAAAGGCAAGAAAAATTAGGCCGCCACAGACAGTAAAGACCAAGATAAAAAGAATGATTTCGTATAGCAATCCAGCCATCAGACATTTCCCCCGGGGAGATTAGCTTCCATTTGTTGGAACTATATTCCTTAAAAGCGCCCAAAAAAATAGAAATATGTCCTAAAGTTTTGTACATTTGAAAAATATATTTTCGAGTTACTCCTTATGAGTGAACAAAAAATACCCGAGTCAAAGGTTCCTACCTTCAAACTCTTTAAGGGCGCTTCAGAATGGCCCATTAAGGATATGGTTCACCATGAATCCATCCAGGCTCGAGTCAAAGGGCATGAAGGCAAGATACGCACTCATCGACATTTGGATCTGTTCCATATCTTTTATCTGTCCCAAGGCTCAGCCAATACTGTACTGGATGGCGAACAAACTACTGTGCATGGCCCACTGGTTGTCACCGTGCCCCCTCTTTGCATACATGGTATCGCCCCTCTGGAAACGTTGCGCGGTCACCTGCTTACCTTGCCAGGCTCCAGCGTGCGCTATCTTTTGAGAAATGCAGAATCGGATGCTGAACTTACGGAAAAGGCCTGCATTATTGAGCATATCCCCAAAGATCAAACCTATGAAATTGACAGCCTGTTTAGGCAAATAGAACGCGAATCCAAAAACGATGCCAATAGCCGTTTCATGGCCATGCAATCATTATTGCGTCTGGTTTTTGTCTGGATTATTCGTCGAAGCCTGGAATCCAGATCCCGGGCGCCTGTTGCCAACGACCGGAGCGCGACACGGATTCGGCGCTTTAAAAAACTCATTGAGGAAAATTTCACCCGAGGCTTAAGCATCAAGGAATATGCCAGTCACATGGGTATTAGCACGGCGCAGCTAAACAATATCTGTCGTGCAAAAGTAGGGAAATCGGCGCTGCAAATTGTTCACGAGCGACTTACTCTGGAGATAAAGCGAAATTTGGTCTATACCTCGTTAACAGTCAGCGAAATTGCTTATGAATTGGGTTTTAGCGACCCCGCTTATCTAACCCGATTTTTTGGCAAACAAACCGGTTTATCGCCAAAACAGTATCGCTCTGGTGCTCGACCAACCATGCCTGAATTTGTTGACGCCCCCGATATTAATCCCGAGTTTCTTCAGGGCTGATTTGAGGGCTCAGAAACGTCTTCTTCGTCTTGTGACATTTCGGATAATTCGTTCTCTACCAATTCCTCATCGACTTCAACTTCTTCCTCTAGCCCGGAAATAAACACCACATCTTCGGCATTCATATAATTTACCCGTCGCTTGTCGTCATCCATGTCTTTCCAGTTAATTGCCTTGTAATACCCCGTTGGGGTTTCACTTAATAACGGGTATTTGAGAATCTTGAAAAATGGTGAGTAATCGAAATCCCTGGGCGTATAAAGCCGGGGATTGCGCTGATAAAAATGCATGCCTCCATCTACACCGCGCTCAATCAGGGGCAACACAGGAAAACCAACGATCTGGAATGCTTCGGCAATAAGCGAAGAACATACGTTTCTGGTTGCAGGGCCGGCATTATGTTCGAACAGGCTGGATTGCCATTTTCTTGGTACCAGCCACCACCAGGGCAACATAAAGCGGGCAAGATCCAGCAATTGTTTGACGTCGTAGTCGTGGCCAAGATGCTCGATCATGTGAGCACATATACGTTGCGCATCGGAATCAGAAAGCCCAATGGGCCTCGCTATACGGACATGAAAGTCTTTATAGCCTGTCAGGGGAGTAACCACTGTCCCCTTGTCCATTTCCGCTTCAATCAATAACGGAACATCGTCAGGACCATCGTAAAACTGATATATTTTTTCCCGGTAGTGAAGTTCGTCAATCTGGTTAATTGGCCCAATACAAAGAGCCGCATGACTCCAGGAAGACCGGGTGATTTGCTTGATAATACTGCCAACACGCGTTCGACCTTCTACCAAAAGAACATCAGCGGGAAGTATCTTATCGGCAATTACTTCAAAGTCATTTGGAGAGAGCCTGTGTGATTCATAGGGGGCAACCAACCATTTTACGACGCGCCCCCATATAAAATCCCTGACTTTTATAAACATCGCAGCTACCCCTAAACTAACTACCTAATTTGAAACCACCTTTTTTGATATAAAAATAGAGCAAGAGGCAAGGTGCATAAACTGCGTATATCACCGCCATTGCCAGTAGCACTCTTGGTGGGTCAATCATAATTACCGATATACCGATCACGATGGCAAAAACAACGGCAAAAGGCACACGGTTAGCCAGATTGATGTCCTTGAAGCTGTGGTAACGCACACCTGAAACCATCAGAAGTCCAACGCCAATAGTTAATATGGCAAAGCAGACAGAGATGAAGGCTGAGGGCTCAATCGCATGCCAGGTCCAGGCGGAACCCCAGATCAGTGCAGCTGCTGGCGGACTAGCAAGGCCAAGAAAATAGCGCCGATCATCTCCGGCAGATTTGACGTTAAAACGAGCCAGACGCAATGCTGCACAAGCCGTGTAGATGAATGCCGCAGAAAATCCAAAAGTACCTAGAGGTTCCAGCATCCAGGTGTACATCAAAATAGCCGGGGCCACGCCAAAGGAAACCATGTCCGAAAGGCTGTCGTATTCCACGCCAAATTCACTTTGGGTGTTCGTCAGGCGGGCAACTCGGCCATCGAGGCCATCGAAAAACTGGGCAGCAAAAATCGCCACTGCAGCAGCCTGAATATTGCCTTGCAAGGACATTAGAATTGCATAAAAGCCGCCGAACAACGCCCCCGTCGTGAACAGATTGGGCAGCAGGTAGATTGTCCGTTTGCTGACACCTGCGCTCGGCTGATTCTCATCCGAAATGGATGCCTCGTCCCCATTGTGCTCGGGATTTTCACCCGAAGCTTTAGGCCAAATTTTAATATTGTCTTTACTCATAAGTAGATTATAGGGTGGTGTATCAGCGATTCATACAGCTCTTTAACTGAGTTTGGTTTGCTAGCTGTCTGAATCTTTGGCTTCAGGTATCATTGCCGCTTTACGTTTGAGCAACCTCACATGGCAAATATATTGGTAATTCAGGGTCCCAACTTGAACCTGCTAGGAACCCGCGAGCCGGAAATATATGGCGACACCACACTGGACGACATTCACCAGATGCTTGCTTCCCTGGCCTCCGAGCATGGGCATCAACTAACGTCCATGCAGTCCAACGCCGAGCATGAAATCATTGATCGTATTCATGCGGCCAGGGGCAAGGTAGATTTCATCCTGATAAATCCTGGTGCCTTTACCCACACCAGCGTGGCTATCAGGGACGCCATTGCAGGAGCGGATATTCCTTTCATTGAAGTACATATTTCCAATGTGTATCAACGCGAACCATTTCGCCACAAGAGTTATTTTTCGGATTTGGCCACTGCGGTCATCTGCGGATTTGGGATTAACGGCTATCGCTTTGCCCTAACCCAGGCGATAGAAATTCTGGACGCCTAACCCAAGGAAAGACTATGCCCTGGCTTGAGTTGCGTCTGGACACCAATGCTGAACAGACCGAGCTACTGGAAGACGCATTGCTGAACATAGGAGCCCAGGCAGTTACCTATACCGATGCTGGCGACCAGCCTATTCTGGAACCCGGCGTGGGAGAAATGCCCCTGTGGCCCGAGGTTATCATGGTCGGTCTGTTTGACGCGGCAACGGATACGGAAGTTACCACTAAAATGCTGGAAGAAGCACTCGGCGGAACCCCCTCTCATCGCTGGAATATCCTTGAGGAAAGAGTCTGGGAGAGGGAGTGGCTTAAGTATCATGAGCCGGTCAAATTTGGAAACCGATTCTGGGTTTTCCACGAAGAAGTGAAAGATGACGATTTACCCACATTACTTCTCGACCCCGGTTTGGCCTTTGGTACAGGCAGTCATCCCACGACAGCCCTTTGCCTGGATTGGATCGCAAAACAGCCATGGGGAGATAACAGGTTGATCGACTATGGCTGTGGCTCGGGTATTCTGGCCATTGCTGCAGCTCTACTTGGCTGCAAAAACGTCCTTTGCACAGACATCGATCCACAAGCGCTTATGGCAACTCGCGACAATGGCCGTAGGAATGGCCTTTCCGATCAGAATCTAGCCCTTTTTCTGGCGGGGCAAGAGCCAGAAAGCATGGCGCCGGCCAACACTCTGGTTGCCAATATACTCGCCGGCCCATTGATGGAGCTGGCTGAAACTCTTGCCGGGAAAGTTACTCTTGGGGGCAATATATGCCTCTCGGGAATATTGGCCGAGCAAGGAGACGATATTGTGAAAGCGTATCAACCCTGGTTTGCGAATTTTGACCTGACCCAATCAGGTGATTGGTTGCGCGTGACGGCCCAGAGGATCTGATGGATTACGAATCAGACAACTCGCAGGAATTTAACTCGGTAACGCAATGTCCATATTGCCAAACTGCGTTCCATGTTGGACTCGCACAGCTGGATGTCGCTGCGGGCCGGGTGCGTTGCGGGGGATGCCTCCGTGTATTTAACGCCAAAGAACACTTTCTGGTCGAGCAAAAGCGTCTGTTCGATGATGAGCCGGCGCAAGAAGAAACCCGATCTATCGGCGAACCTCAGGAGACGGCCGAAGAGTCTCCCTTGAATGTTGACCTGTTCGGCGCAGAGATCCCGGAAGAAGACGAACCCGTCATTCTGGGAAGCTTTAATCACTACAGCGGCACTAGCATTCCGAGAAAAGCAATTCTGGAACACAAAGTCGATGAGTTTCGCCAAGAGGATTACGAGCATGCTTCCGCTGAAGAGGTTTTGGGCGAACACCCACACCTTCTTCTGGTTCGCGATGAAGATTTGGAGCCTGAACCAGACCCCGAATTAACGTCAGAATATATCAGCCTGTCCACAGCTGACGAAGAGATGGATACGGACTATCTCGAGATCAACATGAGTGAGGAACCCGAAAACTTCGAAGAACCCGATGACCATTCCTTGCCTGACCTTTTGCAAGAGGCTGCCGAACGGGAAGCTTCCCTGGAATTTCCAGAGCAAGAGCAAGCATTTGTCAGTCAGGAGGTCGAAGACCGGTTTCACGAAAATTTTGAGGAGCCTGACGCACCGCCAGATTCCATACCTCACACTGATGATTTTTTTATTTTGCACTCAGTAAAAGGCGCAAGGAAAGCCGGTTTTTTTTGGTGGGTTGCGCTCATTCTGGTTATTCTCGTATTGCCGGCACAGCTGCTCTATACCCAGCCTGAATCCCTGCTTGTTAAGTCCTGGTTTCGACAGGCTGGCGCAGCCATTTGCCCAGGCATTGGCTGTCCCACTCCTGAGTACAGCGACCCCAATCTGATACGTATCAGTGGATTCATTGAACCCCATCCGGAGTTTCAGGACAGCCTCGTTGCAAAAATTGATTTGCGCAACCATGGGCTCGCTGAGCAGGCTTTTCCTCCGATCGCTGTCTACTTCCGCAATCTTGCGGGCCAGGTGACCGCATCAAGAACTTTCCAGCCATCCGAATATCTTCTGGGAGAATCGCGCGGATATCGAAGCATGCCAGTCAACCGCAATGTCCAGCTCGAGCTGGAATTACTCGACCCCGGCGAGCAATCAACCAGTTATGAGCTATATATTGCTAATTAACAGATAGATCCTTGCAGTAAACTCCCTAAGTCAATATTACCGGACAACAAATTGTCTATTTTTTGATCAATCTTACTTTGATTGGAGAGTCGGCGGCGTTATCATACGCCCCTTTTTTCGGCATCAAACAGGAACTTTCAGACTTAAATGTCTTTGAAAATAGGTCCCCACAAACTGGAAAATCCTGTCTTGCTGGCCCCCATGGCTGGTGTGACCGATTGGCCTATGCGAGAAATAGCTCGTCAATTAGGTGCCGGCCTCTGCATATCCGAAATGGTTACTGCCAAAACCCAGCTTTGGGAATCGACAAAATCTTCTTCTCGTTTGCCTACAGATCTGGACCCCGCGCCACGCCCAGTTCAAATAGCGGGTGCAGATCCCTCTGAGTTGGCACGGGCAGCCGCACTTTGCGAGCAAATGGGCGCGGGAATTATTGACATCAACATGGGCTGTCCCGCCAAGAAAGTTTGCAACAGGGCTGCAGGCTCCGCCTTACTTGCTGACGAAGCATTGGTGTACAGAATTCTCGAAAAGGTAGTTGATGCCGTCAATGTGCCAGTCACTCTAAAGACAAGGCTGGGTACTGATCCTGAAAACAAAAATATTCTATCCATTGCCACCAATGCTGAACAAATTGGCATTCAAGCCATTAGCATTCATGGTCGAACCCGTGCATGTCGATTTAATGGTGAGGCCGACTACCAGCTGATAGGTGAGGTCGTATCAAGCATTAATATCCCGGTTATCGCCAACGGTGACATCAATACGCCTGAAAAAGCAGCGATGGTTATGCAGCGAACAGGCGCGGCTGGCGTCATGATCGGCAGGGGTGCCTGGGGACGTCCTTGGCTTCCAGGCCAGATTGCCGACTACCTGGACAGAGGCCAATACCAAACCTTTAGTCGGCCCAAGATAAAAGAAGTACTGCTTAGCCACCTGCAACTAATGCACCGACATTACGATGAATATCGAGCGGTGCGTTTTGCACGCAAGCATGTAGGCTGGTATTTGGAAGGTTTCGACCCGGGCAGGCAACTGAGAAAGAAATTTAATCAACTAGAGTCTGCTATTTCCCAGACCCAATTGATAGAAAACCACTTCACCGCTCTGGAAGCAGGTGAAGCGGCGTGACACAAACTAATAAATCTAAAACAAAAAAAGTGAAGAAGAAGTTTAAAAAAGCACAATCCTTGTCAGATGCTGTCGCTATCGCGCTACAAGATTATTTTGATCACTTGGAGGAGGAAGCGACCACCGATCTTTACGAGCTGTTTTTGCGCGAAGTCGAAGCGCCGATGCTTAAAGTCGTTATGGAACGGACGCGGTCAAACCAGTCTGCTGCAGCCCAGATTTTGGGGCTTAATCGCGGAACTCTTCGCAAGAAACTTAAAGAACATAAACTTATCTAGGAACCTCCCTACCAATGACCTCCGACTTGAAACCTATCAAGCGCGCGCTAATTAGCGTCTCTGACAAAACCGGAATTCTCGACTTTGCTCGCGAACTAAGTAGCCGCAACGTCGAGATTCTTTCCACTGGTGGCACATTCAACCTGCTTAAAGGAAATGGAGTCCCGGTAACTGAAGTATCCAGCTACACCGGTTTTCCAGAAATGATGGACGGCCGGGTAAAGACACTGCACCCTAAAATCCACGGTGGAATCCTGGCTCGACGCGGGACCGATGAAGCCGTTATGGAAGAGCACGGAATCAATGCCATAGACCTGGTTTTGGTAAACCTGTACCCCTTCGAAAACACGGTCGCCGCTCCCAACTGTTCCCTTGAGGATGCAGTGGAAAATATCGATATTGGCGGCCCAACCATGGTGCGCGCTGCGGCTAAAAATCATCGTGATGTAGCGATCGTCGTCAATTCAGGTGACTACCAGTCAGTATTGGACGAGCTCAATGAAAACGAGGGCCAATTAAGTTACGAAACCCGTTTCGATTTAGCCATCAAGGCATATGAGCATACTGCTGCATACGACGGGGCCATCGCCAACTACTTTGGCAAAAAAGTCCCCGGCGGTAATGAAACCTTCCCACGAACATTTAACAGCCAGTTTGTGAAAGCCCAGGACATGCGTTATGGCGAGAACCCTCACCAGAAAAGTGCTTTCTATGTGGAACGCAATCTATCGGGAGCATCAATCGCCACAGCTACCCAACTGCAGGGCAAGGAACTCTCATACAACAATATTGCCGACACAGATGCAGCTCTCGAAACCGTGCGGCTGTTTGATGAGCCCGCTTGCGTTATTGTGAAGCACGCCAATCCCTGTGGGGTTGCGATTGCAGAAAACATTGGCGACGCTTACGAACGCGCCTTTATGACTGACCCGGAATCCGCATTTGGAGGAATTATTGCCTTCAACCGCGAACTCGATGGTCCTACAGCCGAGGCCATCGTGGCCAAACAATTTGTCGAGGTTATCATTGCCCCGTCAATAAGTGACGCGGCTAAGAATGCCGTTGCCAGCAAACAAAATGTGCGACTGCTGGTATGCGGATCACTAATAGATTCAGACCCACAGACTTCTCTCTTCGACTATAAGCGAGTGAACGGAGGCCTGCTTCTTCAGGATCGAGATCTGGGCACTATTGCGGCGTCCGACCTAAAAGTTGTCACCCGACGGAAACCAACCAAAGAAGAAATCCAGGACCTGCTGTTTACTTGGAAAGTGGCAAAAATGGTGAAATCCAACGCGATCGTGTATGGCAAGAACGGTCAAACCATCGGTGTTGGTGCTGGGCAAATGAGCCGTGTAAACTCTGCGCGCATTGCTGCAATAAAAGCCGAACACGCCGGTCTTGAAGTCAACGGTTCGTGCATGGCTTCCGATGCATTTTTTCCCTTTAGGGATGGCATGGACAACGCGGCTGCTGTCGGTGTTAGCTGCGTCATCCAACCTGGCGGCTCCATGCGCGACGAAGAAGTTATTAACGCCGCAGATGAACACGGTATGGCAATGGTATTTACTGGCATGCGTCATTTCCGACACTGATAAAATCCTTGCCTGCTTTTATTACGCCACATCTTTATTAATTACTCCGGTAGCAGGATTAAACGTATCCTGCTTACTGGTTCGTCCCTGAAACCTTCACGGTATTCGGGCACACATACATAATCGAGAATTTATTTGAACGATATAAAACTAACCTTTGGCGAGCTCGGCTTGTCAGAAAGCCTGGTGCAGGCAACCAAACAATCAGGCTATACCCACGCCTCTCCTATACAAGCTCAATCCATTCCGATTGTCCTAAAAGGGCAAGACTTGCTTGCTGCAGCCCAAACCGGCACAGGGAAAACGGCTGGTTTCACCCTGCCCATGTTACAACTTTTGGCCAAAGGAAAAGCAGCATCCCATAATCAGGCACGCGCTCTGGTTTTAACCCCAACACGTGAGCTGGCAGCACAAGTTAGCGAAAGTGTTCGCACTTACGGGAAAAACCTGTCACTCACATCGGCAGTTGTTTTTGGCGGGGTCAAAATTAATCCACAAATGATGCGTCTGCGTTCTGGTGCAGATATCCTGGTTGCAACGCCGGGGAGGCTACTCGATCTCTATAACCAAAAGGCAATCAGGTTTGACCATCTGGAAATACTGGTTTTGGACGAAGCTGATCGAATGCTGGATATGGGCTTTATCCACGACATAAAAAAAATCATTGCCCTACTACCCAAAAAGCGACAAAACTTGCTGTTTTCTGCCACCTTTTCCGACGAAATACGCACGCTTGCTAAAGGCATCGTTCACAACCCCCAGGAAATTTCTGTCACCCCCAGAAATGCTGCCGCTGTCTCGGTGAAGCAGTGGCTGGCTCCCGTCGACAAAAAACAGAAAAGTGAACTTCTGATTCACTTAATTAAAGAGAACAGTTGGCATCAAGCGCTGGTGTTTACTCGCACCAAACATGGCGCGAATAAACTTACCAAGCAGCTCGACAAAGCGGGGATTAGTGCAGCAGCGATCCATGGCAATAAAAGTCAGGGAGCGCGCACCAAGGCTTTGGCGGACTTTAAGAAAATGAAGACCCAAATTTTGGTGGCAACCGATATTGCAGCTCGGGGGCTGGATATTGATCAGCTCCCCCAGGTCGTAAATTTCGATCTTCCCAATGTAGCCGAAGACTATGTTCACCGTATCGGACGGACGGGGCGTGCAGGGGCCACTGGCACGGCGGTTTCGCTGGTATCTGCTGACGAGATTGACCAACTTCGCTCTATTGAACGCTTGATAAAAAAACTTATTGAACGCGAATATGTCTCCGGCTTTGAACCTGAGCATGAGCTTCCCGAGTCCCGACTAGATTCGCGCCCGATTAAGCCGAACAAGCCCAAAAAACCTAAAAAACTTGGTCAATCCAACAGGCAAAATTCTGGCAACCGGGATGGTGGTCAAGGCAATAAAAAGCCGGGGCCATCGCAAAACCGAAAACCCTCCTCAAGAAGACGCAGGAGAAAACCCAAGGCACCGGCCAAAACATAATAAAAGACAGTCAGGCGGGGGCATCTCCGCCCGCTCCCAGCCCTTTCAAACTCCGGGTATAATGCCGCGCATGAATGAACCATGATTATCACTTAATCATGCGGTAATCCAGAACTACACTAACTAATAAATATGAATGTACTCGTCATCGGTTCCGGCGGCCGTGAACACGCCCTGGCCTGGAAGGCCGCCCAATCCAGCTCTGTTGAGCAAGTCTTTGTCGCACCAGGAAATGCTGGCACGGCAACAGAAACGAAACTCAGCAATATCGACATTAATATAGATGAATTTGAAAAGCTGGCCGATTTTGCTGAAAAAAATGATGTCAGCCTAACCATCGTCGGACCCGAAGCACCCCTGGTAGATGGTGTCGTCGATTATTTCACTGGACGTGGGCTGGCCTGTTTTGGCCCTACTCAGGGAGCTGCTCAGCTTGAAGGCTCCAAGGCCTTCACCAAAGATTTCCTGGCCCGCCATAAAATCCCAACTGCCGAATATCAAAATTTTACAGAAGTGGAGCCTGCCCTTGCCTATTTAAGGGATAAGGGAGTACCCATTGTTATCAAGGCAGATGGCCTCGCCGCTGGCAAAGGGGTCATTGTGGCTGAAACGCTTGAACAAGCCGAAGAAGCAGTTAAAGACATGTTGTCAGGCAATGCTTTTGGCGAAGCCGGTTGCCGCGTGGTTATTGAGGAATTTCTGGATGGAGAGGAAGCCAGCTTCATCGTTATAGCTGACGGCGATCATGTTTTACCTATGGCCACCAGTCAGGATCACAAGCGAGTCGGCGAAGCAGATACTGGTCCCAATACAGGCGGAATGGGCGCTTATTCACCTGCGCCTGTGGTCACAGCCGAGATTCACGATCGCGTTATGAGAGAAGTCATCATGCCGACGATAGAAGGCATGAAAGCCGAAGGAAATGACTATACCGGTTTTCTTTATGCGGGCCTGATGATCATGTCTGATGGCACGCCCAAAGTCATTGAGTACAACTGTCGATTTGGCGATCCGGAAACCCAGCCTATCATGTTGCGCTTGAAGTCAGACTTGGTTGAACTTTGCCTGGCCGCCCTAGAGGGGCAACTCAACTCAACCAAAGCGGACTGGGACCCCCGCCCATCAATGGGTGTGGTTCTTGCAGCAGGGGGCTACCCCGGCCCTTACAGTAAAGGTGATGTTATCTCTGGCCTGGAAAGTGCAGACTCTGATACTACCAAGGTTTTCCACGCCGGCACCCTGCTCGATGATGGGAACGTGGTAACCAACGGCGGAAGGGTTCTCTGCGCCACAGCACTGGGAAACAATGTGAGCGAGGCTCAACAGCGAGCCTACGAACTGGCCGACAAGATTTCATGGAACGGTATGTTTATGCGCAGGGATATTGGATACCGGGCGATTAACCGGGAAAAAGTAAATCGATAATCTTTGTTAGAATCCCCCCATGAGCACAAGAAAACTCTCTCATCTAGATCGTATCCTTGACACTGTCGAGAACGGATTGCGCACATTGGCGGCCAAACCGACTCCTGGTCGTGTCTCACCAGCAGAGGCTACGACCGATGCGGTTCTCAGCGACACTGAGAGGAAACTTTCAGCGAGTCTTATGCGGGTAAACCATACTGGTGAAGTTTGCGCCCAAGCTCTCTATCAAGGTCAAGCCTTGACTGCCAGGCTGCCTAAGGTGCGTGAAGAGATGGAGCAAGCCGCCGCCGAAGAGGTGGATCACCTGGCTTGGTGTGCAGAGCGATTAGCCCAGCTAGACAGCCATACGAGCTATTTAAATCCCGCTTTTTACGCAATGTCCTTTGGACTGGGCGCCACTGCCGGTTTAGTTAGCGATCAAGTAAGCCTGGGATTTGTGGCCGCCACCGAGGACCGCGTTTGTGATCATCTTCGCGATCATCAGAATCGATTGCCTGCCAACGATACAAAAAGCCGAGCCATCGTTGATCAAATGTTAATCGATGAGGAAAAACACGGACACGCTGCCCTTGATGCCGGAGGCATGCTGTTTCCTGCCCCCATAAAAAAAGCCATGACCCTAGTATCAAAAGTCATGACTTTCACAACCTCAAGGATTTAAACGCTAGGCTTCAACAACCTCGTAATCATGGGTGATGTCCACCCCCGCAGCTGTCAGCATAATTGATGCAGAGCAATATTTTTCCGCAGACAGCTGCACTGCTCGTTTGACCTGGGCTTCCTTAAGTGCGCGGCCAGTCACTACGAAGTGCAAATGAATCTTGGTAAACACAGCTGGTATTTCATCCGCTCGCTCAGCATCGACCTCACAAACGCAATCTGTCACGTCCTGACGGCCTTTCTTCAGCATGGTCAGAACATCAAAAGTCGAACATCCAGCAGTACCAAGTAACAGTAACTCCATAGGGCGAACACCCTTATTTTTTCCGCCCATATCTGGTGGGCCGTCAATCGTAATGCTATGGCCAGTTCCGCTTTCCGCCTGAAACACCACGTCGCCTTGCCAGGTAATCTTTCCTTTCAAGTCAATAATCCTCAACGAGATCGTTAAAAAAGAGGCGCGGAGATTATCAGATGTACCCTGATTTATGAATGCCCTGATGATTTTCCCAGTATCAAAAAAACCTGATTTTTCAACCAAGTGTGTTATCAATCGCGAAATTGCTCTAATATTGCTTCGCTTCTGGGGCTAATGAATACACAAGGGAGGGTCGCACTCTAAATAAGAGCCAAAAAGTTTTTAACGCAACGCTTAATCCCGTCTGACAGGCAACGAGATTATGAAGCGCTTGCTGCCAGTCGTCCTGTTGCCAACATGGATGCTTTTTTGCAGCATTGCCAGAGACGTCGCTACCCTGCAAAAAGCACAATAATTTTTGCCGGGGAACAAGGGAAATCACTTTACTTTATGATTTCCGGCACTGTTACCGTTGTGCTTGAAGATGATGAAGGGCGGGAAATGATTATCGCCTACATCAACAAGAATGAATTCTTTGGGGAGCTAGGTATCTTCAATGAGGGCGACCGAAATCGCAGCGCCTAGATTCGCGCTAAAACAGATTGCGAAGTAGCCGAAATTAGCTACTCCAAGTTTCTAGAGCTTTGGCGTGTTTACCCAGAGGTTCTATTTTCTATCGGCTCACAAATTGCCAACAGATTGAAACGTACGACACGTAAGGTTGGCGATCTGGCATTCATGGATGTCACAGGACGTGTGGCGGGCTGCTTGCTGGAGCTTTGCAAACAACCCGATGCGATGACCCATCCCGATGGTATGCAAATAAAGATCACTCGCCAGGAAATTGGGCGAATAGTTGGCTGCTCAAGAGAAATGGTCGGGCGTGTACTCAAAGAGCTTGAAGAGCAGGGCCTTATAGAAGTCCACGGCAAAACAATGGTGATTTACGGTACCAGGTAAAAATATTTTCCTCATCA
>Ga0182095_1086157_pt1 | contig 38062 bp, 23 predicted proteins | sample 041ome_19_FD_127784 | JGI IMG/M metagenome (GOLD analysis project Ga0182095, IMG submission 127784) | Metatranscriptome of coastal salt marsh microbial communities from the Groves Creek Marsh, Georgia, USA - 041412BS metaT (Metagenome... | ecosystem: Environmental > Aquatic > Marine > Intertidal...
AAGCGAAGCAAAAAGTAACAACACACCGTGTCATAACTTTTAAAACAATGGCGGAGGAAGAGAGACAACTTTTGACGGACGCGCAGATCGATAAACTGACCGTGGCTGGTTTAAAACAGGAATTAGATAAAAGAGGCGTCGAGTACGAGAAGAAAGACTTGAAAGCCACTCTGGCGGCGAAATTGAAGGAATCGTGCAACAACAAAGCGGCGGCTCCAACGGCGACGACGGAAGAGAAAGAAGAAGAAGGGAAAGAAGAAGCCGCGACGACGAAAGCGAAGAAGAGAAAAGCCGCGTCGGAAGAGCCGAAACAAGAAGAAGAAGAAGAAGAAGAACAAGAACAAGAAAAAAAGAAGGGCGTTTCGATCGCGAAGAGGACGAAGAAATCAAAGAAGGAAGAAGAAGAAGAAGAAGAGCAGAAAGAGTTTTCCGACGACGACGACGACGACGATAACGATAGAGATGAAGAAAAGAAAGGTGAAGACGATGATGACATCTCTAAACTAGAATCGTTGGTCCCAGACGCTGCGAATCCGGAAAACTGCACGATGACGGTGTACATCAGAGGCAACGAAGGACGTTTGATTGGAAAGAAAGGAGAAACTTTGAAATACATCGAAGCGAGGTTTCGATGTTCGATTAAAATCGACCGGGAAAACGGCACGTGCGCGGTGAAAGGCCCAACGATCGAAATGGAAGAGTGCAAGAAAATCATCCAGGAGGTGTGCGAGACCGGGTCAATCGCGGACAGACACCCGGCGTCGAATATTCAACAAGGCGCCGTGTTGAAGGAACACGAGACGTTGAACGGGATTTCAGCCGCGAACGTGAACGCGTATTCCATCGATGAGGATTCGTTACCGGAAGAGTTGAGAGGTATTCCGAACGATCAAGAGGTTGCGATTGAAATTCCGTGTCCAGGGAAGGAAGGACGAGTGATTGGTAGAGGCGGCGCTACTATTCGCGACATCGAACGCGTCTCGGGAGCAAACTTGAAGGTTGTCAAAGGATCGGGTATCTGTAACGTTAACGGCAAAAGAATAGATGTCATTCGTGCGAGACAAGTGGTTTTGGAAACCATGGCCTTAGAGACGGATACGTTCGGGATGCAAAAGATGCAGAATCAACAGCAACAGCAACAAATGATGATGACGCCTTCGCAATACGCGGCTATGCAAATGGGCGGCGGTGCCGGTGGCGGAGTGTACGGCGGGTATTACGGCGCTAGTGTGTACGGTCAACAACAACCGCAAGGCGGTGGTGGTGGTAGCAACATCAATCCGATCGTCCCAGACGGCCAAACGAGAATCGTCATACCGACCCAAGGTCACGAAGGTAGAATCATCGGCAAAGGCGGCGCGCACATAAAATTGCTTCGCGATAGAACCGGGTGCGACATACAGATGGATCGATCCAAGCAACCTGTAACTTGCGTAATCACCGGTACCGCGGCGAACGTGAAAGAGTGCGAACGATTGGTATACGAAGCGATCGAGAAGGCGAACCAAACGTTTGGCCCGAACGGCTCGAAGATGTTCGCTCAACAGCAGCAACAACAATACGGCATGGCGTACGGTCAACAAGCAGCACCGGTGAACGTGTATGGCGCCGCCCCGCAGACAGCGCAAGTGTATGGAGCGGCGGCGGCACCAGTGAACGTGTACGGTGCAGCAGCGACGCAACAACAACCGCAACAACAACAGTTGATGCAGCAGTATCAGCAATATTATCAACAGCAGCAAGTCTACGCCGCTCCGCAACAGCAAGAATACGACCCCTCGCAACCGCAAGCAGCTGCCGCGGCTGCGGCGAGCGATTGGGCGACGTACTACTCCGAGGGAAAGCCTTACTATTACAATAGCAAAACTGGAGAGACAAAATGGGCTTAATCTTTTTGTTAACGATGGATGATCATGACAAATGGTGATGATGATGATGAAAACGATGATGATGGTTTATTTTGTTTGGTCACTGATAAATGATTTAGACGATACAAGGTAGAATGATATAGATTAGGGCGGGCAACGACAGAACAGTATTTGTATAGCAGCAGCAGCAGCAGCAGAAAGAAAAAAGTGCACCTTGCCATTTCTTCTCTCTTTTCGATTGCTCACTTGAATTTTGTTTGGGTTTTACGCATGTTTGTTGTTTGTTTATTGTTTGTTGCAGTTGTTTGCGTTGTTTTTTCGCGCATGCCATCGCTCTCATTTGAAATTGTTATTGTTTGTTTGATCTTGGAATCTTGTTCTTATCAGTCATGCAACTATTGCAGATCATTGTTATTGGTTTTCATGTTTTGATTTGTTTCATCATGTTATCGTTGATATTGTTTTGCTTTTGTTGTTTTAACACGCACGGCGTTTGTCTTTTACTGAGTTATTCTTTTGTTTTAGCATGTGCTACCGAGTACACTTACTTCTTTTTTTAAAATATCAAACTTATTTACTAATATTAATACTACTAATACTACCGGTACATTACTACTAGCTACTGCATTCATGCGCGCGAATCTTTTTACTTCTTCGCGCGCTTACTTTCGCGTAAAATTGCACCTTTCGTGGATGCGTTTCTTGGTTGTGCCTTCGCGATCGCTTCGATGAGTTCCGGTTCCAACTCTTCCTTCGGGATGGCGCTAATCAATGCAATTTCTCCAGCTTTGACTTTCTTCGATCCAATTGCTCGTTTCAACTTCACCGCTTTACCGTAATGCCATTCCTGCGCTTTCTCATTCCAAAACGTCTCGAACGGTTCACCAGATAACGCGCACTTTGTCTGCGACTCGATAGCCGGGACGCTCGGCAAATCGTTCAAATCTAAATTTTCATCGATGACAATCCCTACGGCAGCTTCTTTCTTCTTCTTTCCAGCGGCAAACGCGTCGAATTCGGGTTCCACCTCGCCCATTTTAATCGTGCCTTTAATCCATTCCTTCGCTGAGACGTGCCATCCGCGACAGGCGCGACCAGATTTCTTCCTCCTTCTCTTTGCGTGCAACCAATCCATGTGTTGATCCAACGAATCTTTCGACGCGAAGCGACGTCCTGTTTGTGCGCACTTAAACGGTAAATCGTCATACAGTGCGTTCACCAAGTACTCGCGCCTCTTACTCAACGATTTTGAATCTTTTTTAAACTTTTCTAAGCTTTCTTCGGCGTCTAGAATATCAAAGTCTTCGTTTGCGAAATCCGGCGTCAATGGTCGGTTGAGCTGTTGCTGCGGCGCGGCAGTGACGAGACCTTGTAAAGATTGATGCGAACCTCCTGCAGCCATAGATTGCGCTTGTTGCGCCTTGAGGGTGTTTAGCAATCCACTCAAATCTGGTAAAACAACCGGCATGCCACCAGCCACGAGCGGCACTTGTTGTCCTAAAAATTGCTGCTGCTGCTGCTGCTGCTGCACTTGTCCCATCATCATTGGCGGCGGCGGCGGTGCGACTCTCTGTTGGTGTTGATGATGCACGATAGGTGGCGGTGGCGGCGGTACTCGCGCGCTTCCACTTAAATCTACGTCCGTTTGAATTCTCGCTAAAACTTCTCTTGGAAAAACGTTTTGTGTTTCCCAAGTTCCTAATAATTTTTTCATCGATTGTTTCGTCTTTTCATCCGTCTGCGCGAACAACGTCAAGAACACTCCAGCCACGTGCGGCGCAAAAACCGACGCGTACGGATCCCGGCAATTCTTCGCAATAGAATCTAACACGTACAACGTCGCCAGCGCCACCCGACTATCTCTCGCTTTCTCTACGACTCTGGTTTCTATCACGTTGGCGATATTCCTCGCTTCCGTCTTTGCCGCGTCATCCGTTCTCGCTATTTCCGTCGCTAACATCGTTAAACTCGTGATGATTGGTTTGCTGTTCATTTTCAGCTCAGACAGGGCGTCTTTATAGTTCCTCGCGGTTTCCGACAGCGGCGCCATTATTATTATTATTGTGATGATGTTTTCTTTCTTTCTTTCAGTCAGTCTCTCGAATATTTTTTCAAATATCAGCGTGAAATACTACCAAGAGAGAGGGAAAACACGAAACAACAGAGAGGAGCAAAAGAAAGAATTGGAAGAGGAACAGAGAAGAGATCAAAAATTGAAAGAAGAAGAGTTCTGCAAAAGAAGTGGAATCTCAAGAAGAGAGAAATCTACCAAAGAAGACACTACTCTTCTCCTCCGGACGTGTTTTTCAACGTTGTTTTTTGTGTATCTACTAAAGCTATTCTTTCTTCTTCTTCTTCTTCTTCTTCGCGTTCGCGTGGCGCTTTTTCAAGCGGCGGCGAGTTAACGCGTGGGGGGTCTCTCTCTCTCTCTTCTTCTTCCTAGAGAGAGCGTGATCGAACAATAATTCCCCGTTCCGTTCTTAAAAAAAATCGGCTCGTCTGTCTTTCTTTTTTCTCGAAAGAAGAGAAACTCTCCTTCCGTTCTTCTTCTCTCTAAAACGCACGGACACAGAGGACGCACACACTATGCACGCGCGCGTTAAACGCGTTCCTCTGCGCTTTTTCGCAACGCGTATAAAAAAGTTATTGAAAGTGTACAAACACACGCGCTCTTCTCTCGACGTGAATGAAAAAAGTGAAGAAAGAGAAAAAGAAGAGAAAAAAAAAAGCTCTTTCGATTTAAAAAAAAAATGTGCGAAAATCCACAAAGACGCGAAATCGAGAGAACAGACAGACAGACGTCAAAAGAAAGAAAGAAAGAAAAAAAAAGGTAGTTACGACGTACTCGAATAAATAAAATAAAAGCACACTAACACGCATGATGCCATCATCGTCGTCGTCTTCTTCGCTGGAAGGGATCCAACGCGCGTTAAAGTTCTTCGAAATCGTCACGTCTCCGTCGAACCAGACGTTCGATAAACTCCCTCTGATGCACTGTAAAAATCTCACCTCCGTGAAGACGGAAAAAGGCGAACGAGGCATCCGATGCGAGTTGTACGTTCACGAAAGTTTATGCAATCGGTTCGGGACGTTGCACGGCGGGTGCATCGCGACTTTAGTCGACGTTCTCACCACGTGCGCCTTGTTGGTGGAGGATGAAAATTCCGAGAAAGGGGGCGGCGTGACCACAGATTTGCAAATATCGTGCGTCAAAAGTGCGAGAATGCACACGAGCGTGCGATGCGAAGCCGTCGCGAAACGGTTGGGTAAAACTATGGGGTTTAGCACGTGCGAAATACGAGACCGGGAAGGAGGCGTGGTTGCCATGGGTTCGCACACGAAGTTTTTAGGCGTCACTGGGCCTAAGCTATGAAGAGAGAGAGAGAGAGTGAGAGAATGAAGATAGTTTTAGAGGACATTTATTAATTTCGATTGAACATCCGCGGCGAGCGCGCGCGCGCTTTTTATCCTCCTGTTTGCTCTCTCTTTCGTCAGAAAACATCGTACACAAAAAATGCAAAGCGTTGTCGTTGCGTTCGCCCAGAGAAGCGACAACACCAGCGTGTGTGGTGTCGCTGCAAAATCTGGCGTTACTTTCGGCAAATCGAGGAGGGGAAGATGCGCTTTTCGGTTTTATCGTCCATCGTCGTCGTCGTCGTCGTCGTCGTCGTCGTCGTCGACAACAACACATCTTCATTTTTACCTAAGCCGCCAACGAAAAAATGACTTTGCGTTGTTCTCAAAAACTTCTTCTTCTTCTTCTCGCTCTCGTGGCAACGTTTACTGCTCGTCGTCGTCGGCTTCTTCTTCTTCTTCTTCTTCTTCTCCGGTAACGACGGATGATCTGGATAAATTGAAAGTGCCCGAACTGAGAGAGAGATTGGCCGCGCGAAACTTGAAAGTGAGCGGGAAGAAGCAAGAGTTGATTGCACGACTGAGAGGAGGAGGAGGAGGAGGAGAAGAAGAACGAGAGACGCGATCGAGCGGATCGATATCAAATGAAGAAGAAGAAGAAGAAGAAGAAAACAACAACAACAATATCATCAACAACAAAGAAAGTAATAGCGATAGCAGCAATAGTAGCAGTAGTAGTAGCAGTAGTGGTAGTAAACAACTGCAACAACAACAAGAGCAACAACAACAACAGCCGGCTGTTGCTTTCAAAAGGAACGTCATGAACGGGAAGGCTTCCCCGGCCTCGTTTGCAACGGAGGATTTGCGACTAGAACTGGACATCGCGAAAGATCGCGAGGACGGGAAAGGGTTCACCGGGTTAGAAATCACGTGGTTGGGAACGTCTTCGGGCGCACCGACGTTTTCTAGAAATGTGAGCGCAACCGCGGTGAGAACGAAAGACGAAGTGTGGCTGTTCGATTGCGGCGAGGCGACGCAGCACCAGATGATGCGATGCGGGGTAAAGTTGAGTAAAATTTCCAGAATATTCATCACGCACATGCATGGTGATCACATTTTTGGTTTGCCTGGTTTACTGTGCGCGATTTCTGCGTGTCGTTCGGAAACGTACAAGCAAAAAGACGAAAAGAAGAAGAGAAACGGGAACAACGGAGGCCCTCGAGATGCGTTCAAGGACCAGGAACCGTTGGTGATCACCGGTCCTCCAGGTTTGAAAGCGTTCGTCCACGCTGCGATGACGTATTCGAGAACGCAACTCGGGACGGATATTGTTGTCACGGAGTTAACGACGCCTTCGAGAGAAAAGTTTGAGAAGTGCAACGGCAAGGTTCCGGCGCACGTCGCCGTGAACGAAGACTGCGCGCGGAAGAAACGCGGTAATTTAGTCTTTGGCGATTGTTGGCCGCAAGAAGGCATGGACCACGTCGGTTTTCCGAGATATAAGGCGAGAGAATGGGACGAAGAAAATCAACACACTTGGCCATCCTGGGTTGTTTTGGCGGACGAGAACGTGTGCATTCGCGCGGCGCCGTTGCGACACCCGGTGCCATGTTTCGGCTACGTCATCGAAGAGAAAGATCGCGACGGGCACATGAAAGTCGAGTGGTTGACTGAACAAGGCTTACCACCAAGTCCTTTGTATAAAAATTTCAAGGCTGGAAAATCGGTCGAGTCTCCTAAGGAACCCGGGAGGATGATTACCCCGGAAGAGGCGATGGAATTGCCGAGACCAGGAAGAAAAATCGTCATGCTCGGGGACACGTGCGGGTCAGAAGGTATCGCGAAATGGGCGTACGGTGCGGACGTTCTTGTCCACGAATCCACGTTCAACGCGGAGCGAGCGAAGGAGGCTTTGTTCAAAGGTCACTCGACGTCGGCTATGGCGGGTTCGTTCGCCAAAAGGGTCAACGCTCGAACTTTAGTATTGACGCACTTTTCCGCGCGCTACTCCGGGAATTCCGCCTCTAATTCTTCCTCAGCTTCGAGCAACAGCAAATACGATGACGGGGAAGTAATCGACGACGACGAAGAAAACCAAGAAGATAACGAGGCTCCGCCAGACCACGAACCGTCCGAAGATGAGCTCGTCCAGGAACGAATGCACGTCGGCGTCTTGGTCGAGGAAGCGGCCAAAGCGAAAGGCGACGCGCGCGTCCTCGCCGCCTCGGATTTGTTCACCTTAGCTATCCCGTCCAGAGAGGAAACGGACGAGCTCGATAAGCGACGAGAACATAAACTAGGCCCACGAAGCGCGTGGTTTAACGATAAAAACAACAGATACGTGTTGCCGAAGATGACGTTTCCTGGAAGAAACGAATTTTTAAACAACAAACTGCCCTCGCCGAATAACAACAGAAGTAATAATAACAACAACAACAACAATAGAGATAGAGATCACGGTGCGGCGCCGCGCAGAAGATAGATGATAGAAAAGAACAAAAAAGAGATGAAAAAGATAGAGAAGCGAGAATATGTACACTATTGAATTTGTTTGTCGCGTTGTTTTCATTAGCAGTAATTTATGTCGTATCAGTTCAGAAAGAATACGCACTAACTACCGTATAAAGAAGCGCTTTTATAATAATAGGAGGAGAGAGATTTTTCGATCTGACGGACGGCAAGAAGAAGAAGAAGAAACTTTTTTGATGGCGAAAACGAATTTTCAGCCACGAAAAAAAAAGCAATTTGCCCACAGAAGAATTCCCCGCGCGCAGGCACGAAAAAGAGAAGACACGCACACGCACCAAGACGAGAATGGGCAAAGGGGAAGCCGCGGCGTTATTAACATCCCCAGAATCTCCGATGATCAAGAATAAAAGCGAAACCAAAGAGGAACGAGCGAAGAGGAAAGCGGAGAAGAAAGCGAAACGGAAATTGGAGAAGAAAGAGTTGGCGCTGGCGGCGGCTGACACCGACGGAGAGACGAAGAAGAAGAAAAAGAGGAAAGGAGAAGACGAAGACGAAGGCGAAAAGAAAAAGAAGAAGAAGAAGTCGAAAGGAAATGATGGGAACGCGGTGAATAAGAGCGGCGAAGATGCGAAGAAGAACCGCGTTGACGACGACGACGACGATATATTTTCGACCAAGAAGAAGAAATCAACTTCTGAAGCAGAAGAGGAAGAGATAAAAGCGTACGTGAAGGAACATCACGTCACGTTGAGCACGAAAGATGCGCCGAACCCGATTTTGTCTTTCGAAAAATGTCACGAGATATTCCCCATGGAAATTGTAGCCGCGTTAAAGAAACAAGGGTACGAGAAGCCGACGCCTATTCAGGCGTTCAGTTGGACCATCGCGCTGACTGGAAGAGACATCGTCGCGATAGCAAAAACTGGGAGCGGTAAAACGTGTTCTTTTTTGTTACCAGCATTGACGAGGATAAAAAAGAACGGCGGTCCTCAGAAAGCGCCGGAGATGGAGCTCGTCAACGGCCGGTGGAAACCAGGCGCGGTGAAACCGACGAGTATCGTCTTGGCACCAACGAGAGAGTTAGCGATTCAAATCAACGACGAGTGCACCAAGTTTTGCCCAGCGGTGAAAGCAAAGTGCGTGGTTCTCTACGGTGGGGCCGCTAAAGGTGACCAGTTGAGAGCGCTGAGAGGCGGTGCTGATATTGTCGTCGCGACGCCAGGGAGAATTAACGATTTCTTGGACCCGCCGCCAGGATTTTCTGCGCCGGTTTCCGCAAGCTCGGCGACGTACGTGGTTTTAGACGAAGCAGATCGCATGTTGGATATGGGTTTTGAACCGCAAATTAAGAAAATAATCAAGCTGTGTCCGCACGCGAGACAGACGTTGTTTTACTCCGCCACGTGGCCGAAAGCGGTGCAGAAAATAGCTGCGAATTTTACCACAAAACCGATTCAAGTGTCTATCGGCGAGGGGGGTACAGGGAAACTTACCGCGAATAAATTGATCACGCAAGTCGTCCAAGTGTGCACAGAGGACGAGAAATTCGACAATTGCATGCAAGCTATGGGTGAGCTGCAAGAAAAAGACACGTGCATAGTCTTTTGCGGAACGAAAAGACGGTGCGATTTCCTCGATCGAAAGTTACGACAAAGCGGCATTCACAGTTGCGGTGCAATTCATGGCGATAAGGACCAATACGAGCGCGAAAAGTCTTTGGATAACTTTCGCAAAGGAAGAGGAAACGTCTTAGTTGCCACAGACGTTGCGGCGAGAGGTTTAGATATCCCCGGCGTGGCTATGGTTTTGATTTACGATTTTCCGGGCGCGGTTGAAGATTACGTCCACAGAATTGGACGCACTGGACGCGCCGGTAAAACCGGCATCGCGCACACTCTGTTCACCAAAGAAGACGCGCAACAAGCGAGAGAATTAGTTCAAATTATGGAAGGTGCGGACCAAATGGTGCCACCAGAATTACAAGCTTTAGTCAGAACGAAAGGCGGCGGCGGCGGTGGTGGCGGTCGATGGTCCGGCGGAAGAGGTCGAGGAGGAAGAGGTGGCAGGTTTGGTAAAGGTGGCGGTCGCGGGAAGGGCAAGTGGTAAAAGCTTCTATCTGTAGTTACTCACCTGTCTGTTGCGCTAAATCGCTCAAGACTTTGGACAATGTCGACTTTATCGCCTCCCTAAATGTTTTAGTTTTTATGTGTATGTATTAGAGAGACCATTGAATGATACGTGTTATTGCGTCGTTTGTTTCCGCGCGCGCTCGCCTTCTCCCTTCCCCTTTTTTTTGCAAGATCTCTCCCATAGTCTTTCTCCTTATCTGTCTTCTCTCCCACGACGAAAATCTTCACTCAATACCCCGGCGTTTATTTATCGCTCATCTCTCGCGCGCGCACGCTCCGTGAGTGAGACGAAAGAAAAAGGAAGAGCATCTGCGCTGTGCTCGAGATGCCATCTTCATCGTCGCTCTGCCGCTCTTGCTGCGCCGCGGTATCGTCGAGCAACAGAAGTGCCGATGGCGAATACGGACGACGACGACGACGACGACGAGAACGAGAACGAGGACGAGGACGGACAGTAAGCGCCATGGGAACTACGCGGAGCGGGTCGCGACGACAGCACCTCTTACCATCGAAATTACCCTCGTCGTCTTTGTCTATTGACTCTCGTCGAATTGTGCGACACAGCGCGATATCTTCGGACAACGCGACGGGGACGACGGATGCACGCGCGGTGGAAGGAGAAGATACGACGAAGCGACAACAAATCCAAAAAGAAGAAGAAGAAGAAGAAGAAAAACGATTGGATTTTGTTCGATTGCGAGAAGTATCGAGCGAAAATACGATTGAAAAAGCAATCGCACGGCTACGCGAGACGATAGAGAGCGAATGCGCTGGGGCTTCCGATGCGACAACGACGAGTAGCAGCGCGTCCTCTTCCAAATCTGGAATGTTTCGGTTTAGGTGTTTTGTGCCTAGAGACGCAAACGCTCTGCAGTTTCTGTCCTTGGTGAACGAAGAGACGAAGGCGAAACCATCGCTAACGGAAGGAGAAAACGCGAGCAAACTCGAACGATGGACCAATACGACGCCGCGATTTTATTTTTCCCCGAGATCGCCGCCACCAAAACCGGTTCGACAGGAGAAGCGCGACGAGGAAGAGGAAACGAAAAGAGGAGGAGGATTAGAAGAAGAAGGTGAAGAAGCGAACGAAGAGTTTGCAAAAGATACCAGAGGTGCTATGGCGGCAATCGGTGCGAGCTGTTTGTGGACTTCGGCAAAGTCCGCGGATGATATCGAACACGACAGCGATTCGTTGTTGACCAAGAGACGCTTAAGAGCTGTGAGGGGATTTTTGAAAGTTTCGAAGAACCTGAAAGCGTACGGTGCAGGACGCTTCGATCCTAGTTTTCTCTCGAATTCGGTAGCGGCGGAAGCGGACAGTAGCAAGTGGGAGTGTTTTGGTTCTAGGTATGTATTCATTCCAATCGTTGATGTCTCTGAAAGTATAGCATGCGGGGAAGTTGGCGTGAACATATCCTGGGATGTCGACGCCATAGAAAATGATGGAAGTTGCGCGAATACGTTTGAAGTAGCCGTAGAGAGGTGCTTGAAATGCTTAGAAGCTATCGAGGCATCGTTACAAACGAGTGCAAAAGAAGTAGAAACAGAAGTAGCGACATCGCAGAAATTGCAAGATCCGAGGAAAAGAGTTTCTCCAGATGAGGAAACATGGCAGAATGTTGTGAGTGGAACGATAGAAAAGATGAACGCTTTAGGAGAAAATGAAGAAGACGATATAAAACTCTTTTTAGGGACTTCATTTGACGAAGATGCATTTGCAGAAGCACCGATGGGCAGCGCAGAACGATTGCGCAGTGCTTTGAAAAATATGGGAAGAAGAAGCGGAATTAACGCAGACGAGTCCATATTGGATGTGTTCGAAAACCTTGTCAGTAAGAACAGGGACGATAGCGAAATAGATGAAGATGTAGAAAACACCGGCGTTACTCTGCAAGAACTGCCAGATGATGATTCTCCCCAAGCCAGTGATGACGACGACGAAGATGATGACAACGTGGGGCAAAATAAGAATACATCCGGGAAAAGAAGTTTACGGAAAGTAGTCTTGGCCAGGAAAACTACTTTGGATGTTTCTGAGCTCGTTTCCGAATGCGAATTGATCCAGTCTTTACAGAGGCGGGATCCGGACGCGTACCAGTTCATTTTGACGCACCCAAATGGGACTTCATTTATCGGATCTTCACCGGAGCGTCTGTTCAAATCAAACATCATTTCGAGAACGATCGAGTCCGAAGCTGTTGCCGGCACGCGGCCAAGAGGAAGTGATCCTGGTGAAGATGCTGCGTTAGCCTACGATATGCTTCTTTCTGAAAAAGAGCACGAAGAGTTTGCCATTGTGCGAGAAGACGTTCGAAAATCGCTCGCAAAAATAGCGCGCGACGGTGATTTAGGAGTGTTCAAAGAGCTCGAGAAAGGCATATTGCGACACGTATCTGTCCAACACTTGTATGCGCGCTTTCGTGCAAAGATTGACGAGCAAGTAGACGAATCTGATGTCATAAGTGTGTTGCACCCTACTCCTGCCGTGTGTGGGTATCCGCGAGATCTTGCTATGCAAACTGTACGCAAGTCAGAGACGTTTGACAGAGGTTTATATGCTGGACCACTCGGTTGGATTGATTCTGAAGGTGCTGAATTCTGCGTTGCCATCAGGTCGGCTTTACTCTCTAACAGTGAGGATAGTGAAAATAAAGTTGCAGATCTCTTTGCGGGCGTGGGCGTCGTGAAGGCGGCAAACGCAAAATCAGAGTGGCAAGAATTAAATTTAAAAACCAAACCGATGGAAGCGCTGTTATTGCAGAACAACAAAAGCAATAACGACGTTAACGATTTAGCGTACGTACCGAATAATCCAAACGCACGCGCGGCGTACGCGCTCGTGGATGAGCTCGTATTGAATGGTGTTGAGCTATTTTGTATCGCTCCTGGTTCTCGCTCTACGCCTCTCGCTCTCGCAGCAGAAAACCATCCATCGGCAAAAGTGGTCGTGTGCATCGATGAGCGTTCTCTTGGTTTCTACGCTTTAGGTTTTGGTAAAGGGGCTGGTAAGCCATGCGCGATTATCGTTAGTTCTGGTACGGCGGTAGCGAATTTACTACCTAGCTTTGTTGAAGCGCACGAATCGCAGACGCCTGCAATTTACCTCACGGCGGATCGACCGCAAGAGCTACGAGATACTGGAGCGAATCAAACAATCGATCAAATAGATATGTTTAAGAACTTTCGACGGTATTTTGTCGACGCACCTGTTCCCGGAGACTTGCGGACAAACGAGGTACAAGTTCAAACATTTCGAAGTATCGCTCGGGTTGCGTACTGTAAGTCCACCGACGTAGCTCACCCTGGACCGGTACACATAAACTTACCTTTTCGCGAACCGCTCGGGCCGAGGCAAAAGATAGAAAACAACGTCGACAACAGCGATGACGCGAGTGAAGAAGCATCGTTAAGGACAGTGGAGATTATCAAAGAAGATGAGAAGAAAGTGCGTGGAGAGAATATTTCGGGCGATTCTCTGGAGATTCAAGATTTCTCTATTTTTGAAAGCGCCGCGAGACGAATGAAAGAATCCAAGAGAGGGGTTCTGATCATTGGTGGTTCTGCAAATCCCAAAGACGCGTTGATGTCAGCCAAGGTTGCTAAAGTACTTGGATGGGCCGTTCTGGCTGATGTAACGTCTGGCTTGCGCGTTGGCGTCAACGGTAGTTCCGCGGATGTGAATATCGTAAAATGTTGCGATTATCTCTTGTGCTCTGCAGAAGCTGTTGAAAGATTCTCGCCTGATTGTATTGTTCAGCTCGGGTCACGTATCGTGAGTAAGCGGTTGTGCAAATTTGTCGACGATGCAGCTGCTGCAGATGATGTCTCTTTCATAGTAGTGGATCCGTCTCCTCGGAATTTTGATCCCAGTCACGTGGTGTCACATCGCATCCAGTGCTCTAGGGACGTGTTTGCGAACGCATTATTGAAGTCGGGGTTGTCATCGCCATCTGACGAGCAAACGTATTACGCAAAGACATTTGTTGAGTGTGGTGAAATCGTGTCAGATGTGCTCTCACGACGCCTCACAAAGATGGATGAACAAAATGGAATTACGGAAATGTCGGTGGCGGCTGAAATTTGCAATGCATTGCCTAAGTCATCCGCATTATTTCTTGGCAATTCCATGCCAATTCGGGATGCCGACGCTTTGACTGGAATCAAAATGTTCTCACGAATCGATGAAGATGTAATGGATGAGAGAGGTGTGATACTTGGAAATCCGGTTGTTGCTAATCGCGGTGCTTCTGGAATCGATGGTATCATATCAACTGCTGCCGGTTACGCGTGTGGTTTGAACAGGCCCGTTACGTTGTTCATAGGTGACGTTTCTTTCCAACACGATTCAAATGGTCTACTTTTCTTGCGCGAGCGTCCTGGCCAGCCTCCGGTAACTGTTGTCGTTGTGAACAACGGTGGCGGTGGGATTTTTGGCTTCCTCCCTGTGTCAGGAGAAGTAGAACGCGAAACCTTCGAGAAATTGTTCGCCACACCCCCTGATACCAGTCGACGATTGCTGTGCGAAGCAAACAGAGTAGCATTCGCTCATCCGAGATCGATGCACTCTTTTTCGAATGAACTTGCGACAAGCTACGGCGAGGGACGCCATCGGGTGATTGAAGTGACAACGTCAAGACCGCAAAATTTAGAAGAGCACAGATCAGCGCAACGCCAAGCTGTGCGTGCAGTCGAGCACTTTCTGAAAGTGGAAAAGGATGTTAATATGGAATCTTCAGTGTTTGTCGAAAGCATTTCAGTGAGCACTTTCAATGAGCCTCTTCGGGCAAAGGATACGACCAAGGCTGAGCAAAAATCCCGCCGAGGCTTTTTACTCGAGGTAAAACTTAGCAATGGGGCTGTAGGGTACGGCGAGTGTTCCCCACTTCCTGGTTTGCACGACGAGGCAGAGTGCGCGTTTGCTGGTGCACAATTACAGGTATTTTGTGAATCAAAACTTAATGGCAGAAGTGTCCCAGCTTCCGTGACTTCGCTGAGAGGACAGTTTGCAAAGTGGTTTGCTGAAAGCAATATCTCAGAGAATACATTCGTATCTTTATTCCCGAGTGTGCGGTTCTGCGTAGAGACAGCAGTTTTAAACGCATTAGCAAACGCAACTTCTGAGCAAAATCCACTGCAGAGTGCACACGGACGTGTCAATAACTTCGTCTCCGTCAACTGTTTGTTCGATCCGGATCTTGAAAAATCGGATGAGGAAAACGCGAAGGATTTGAAAAAACTATTTGAAGAAAGCCCGTACAAATGCGTGAAAGTAAAGGTTGGTCGAGATGTGAATGTGCTGCGCGACGCGTCGAGATTAAAAGCTTTCCGGGAGATTCTTGGTCATGAGGTTGAAATACGAGCAGATGCAAACAGAGCGTGGTCTCTGGAAGATGCAATTTTGTTTGGTAAAGAGCTCGAGCGCCTATGCGACGTCAACCTGCAATTTATTGAAGAACCTACGAAATCGGAAAAGGATCTGGAAGAGTTCTTCTTCAATACAAACGTCTTCTACGCCTTGGATGAAACCGTCGATGCGTTCATAAAGACTCGCAATAAATCCTCTTCCTCTGGAGATATCGCAAGTAGTTTTTACAAACGCATTCTTAGAAATCGTTTGGGATGTGCTGCGGTTGTTCTGAAACCATCAGTAGTGGGCGGTATTGAGATTACAAAGGACATATGTGATATCGTCTCAGAGCTTACGAGCGCAATCCCCGTAATATCATCGGCTTTTGAATCTCCCGTTGCGATGACGATGAATGCCAAAATCGCGGAAACACTAGGAGAATCTTCTAGTGGGGCTGTAATTTCTCACGGCTTGGACACGGGACGATGGTTCATCGACGAAACATTGAATCCATCGAAGACGAGTAGCGAGACATCGTCTGTATGCATCGATTCCAACTCTTTTGAGAAGAAATTTACGACAAAGTGGGCGCAATCTCACTTTTCCCCTTCTGCTACATCCATTGCTACCGCTGTGAACGTAAAGCAATATAACGTGATAGTTGAAAAAGAAGGAGCAACGCACGACATAAGCGTACAGGGCTACTTTCCATCCGAAAACATTTCCTCCTCGAAAACGGTTCTATTTCTCCATGGATTTATGGGCGACAAGAGCGACTGGGGGGCAATTGCGAGATCTCTGGCGACGCTTGGACACAGATGCGTCGCTATCGACCTTCCCGGACACGGCGAAACGAAAACCAAGATCATAAATGGCGATGTCACGAGTACCGTGTATTCTATCGAAGGCATATCGGATACGTTGCATTCATTGCTCGAAAAGATGGAAATCGAAGATGTCATAATTGTTGGTTATAGTCTAGGTGCTCGCGTCGCTCTTTCACTTTCTCTTTCGTCGTCGAAAGAAAAGAGGAAGAGTAGCATTTCTCGCGTCATATCGCTCAGTGGCACGTGCGGTATGCTTGACGATGACGCAAGTAAGGAGACTAGACGTAAACGTGACGCCGCGCTCGCTGAAGAACTCAGAACTTCTCAGTCGTTGATTTCATTCTGCACGACTTGGTACGAACAGCCGATGTGGAAACCCCTCGTCTCGAGGGATGGAATGTCAATTAAGGAAGTTGCACGGAAACGCGCGAGGTCGGTTGGTGAAGAAAAGAAAAATGAAATTGCAAACGTTCTCGAACACGCGAGCGTTGGAAAACAAAAACAAGTGTGGAACGATCTGAAATCGAACGAGAACAATGTCGAAGTAACGTTCGTGTACGGCGAATTGGACGAAAAATTTGCGTATATAGCAGAAAAAGCCGTGCGATTAAGTGGCAACGATGTCGAGGCGATTGAAATCGCAAACGCTGGTCACGCCTTGCACCTCGAACAAAGCTGTTCTGTCGCCTTAGAACTCGCCAAGGTTTTAAGTCGACAATAACAAATTCACTAAGTTTAGCAAGATATGCGATAGGAGCATAGATAGATGTTTAATAGAAAAAATGTATTTAAGATGATAGTAATTCACAAACTCAAGAGTTGCGAGCATTATCACGCACGCACGTACTTCTTAATCCTTCTTCTTGCCGAACGGGTTGAAGGAGATACCGCCCCACTTCTTACCGGCAAACGGATCCTTGATAGACGGCGCCGGCGTGAAGGAGTTCTTGAACTTGGAAGAACCGCCGACGGTCTTGTTCAACTTCAAGGAAGCCGCCTTGGCCGCAGCGGCTTTCGCCTTGGCTTGTTCCGCGAGCGCTTTCTTTTGGGCCAAAGCCTTGGCTTGGGCAGCCTTGTTCTTTTCCGCCAACGCCTTCGCCTTAGCTTTCGCCGCTTCGCCAGCCGCCGCGTTCGCCTTCTTCTTCGCTTCTAACGCTTGTCTGCGTCTGTCGGTGTCAATCGTGTAGCCGTTCTGTTTATCGATTAATAATATGAGACGAGGAAAGACGTGTGGTTAGTAAGTAATCGGTCGACTTGAGCGCGCGCGTGTGGGGATTTCGCTCTCGTGTGAGTGTGATCCAAACACTCGAGAGAGAGAATTCACTTTCCAAAACGCGCGCACAAAAAGAAACCTTTCAGCGAAAACGAGCAAAGCGCGAGAAAGCGCATCGAAGTATATGTATTGACAATCAAACACACGCACCGAGACAACTTTGTTGACCGATTTCTTCGGCGCCGCGGTCTTGGAGACGACTTGGACGCCAGCAAATTGGGTGGTGAGTGCAAACATCTTTTTATTTCGATGGATTGGATATCTTTGTGAGGCAAAAAAAAAGCGCGAGACGTGGAGGAGTTTCTTCGCGCAAAATAATAAGCAACCACTGGGAAAAGATCTTTTTTTGAGATTTATCGACGAGAGATCCAAAAAAGGGAAAAAAGGGAAAAAAGAGCAGCTTGAAATTATTACACACTCAAAAATGAACGTTTTCTCTACTTACTTTATCGCACGCGTACAGAAATGCGAGACACGCTTATCGAGTAGCACTACCACCGCGACCTCGCTCATACGCGTTCTCTTCTCCCACTTCTTCCTTTCCGCGACGACCGTCTCTTTGTTGCTTCTCATCGCCGTTCAACTCTTGTTCTTCTCCTTCCGGGGTCGGCGCGTACGCCTCCACGCGGTCTTCCTGAAACGCGCCGTAAAAGCGACCGGTGAGGAACTCGTTGAACCAATTGAACGATTGACCGGCGGTTTGACGAAGACGCCGAACGACGGGCTCGATGAAATCGTCCTCAACGAACGCATCGTCGTCGTTACTTTCTCGATCGAATCTACCACCATAAGTACTACTGTTAAAATCGTTTCTTTCGTCCTCGTAGTCAGCGTAGTCGAAGAATATTTCGTCGTCGTCGTATCCTTCCACGTCGTCGTCGGCGGCGGCGTAACTTATTGTGTCAGCTTCGTAAGCAACTTTCTCTTCTCGTTCTTTATCTTCCTCGCGGTTGAATATAAACTCGGTCTTGATGCCATCCCCACTAGTTTCATCTTTGATATCTTTGGTGCTACTACTACTACTACTACTACTACCACTATTACTACTACCGCTACCGTTCTTCGTGCCGCTTTCCTCCAACCACTCTCGGTATCCGACGGTAAAACTCGATGAGTCTTGCGTCTGTTTCTCGAGCGTCACGTCGATAAAGTCTCCGCTGCTGCCGTCGTCCTCCTCTTTTCCTATTTTTCGACTATTTGTTGATGTTAATGTTGTTGCAGACTTCTCAGAGCTTGACCTTCGCGCTCGAGAATAATTTTCTTCGTCCTCATCAAACGAAAGTCCCAAATCCCGCAAGGCGTCGCCACCAAACTGCGCCGCTCGATTCAAGTTCTCGCTCACGAAATCTGTGAAAGGAATTTCCAAATCCATCAACTCGTCGTTCATAGTTGACGACGCGTTTCTGTTATCCCCTTTTCCCCACCTCGGGTTGGATCGCGTGCGATATTGCGAGCCTCTCGTGTACGCTCTTCTGTTCGCGTCAAAATCTCTTCTTTTCGTGTTTGCTGCCGATCTTTGCCTCCTCCGTCTATTTCCTCCATCAACGCTCCTTCCTCCGTACCTGTCTCCGCTGAAATTACCATTCAGACCTGCATTCAAGGCGCCAAAGAGTAACAACACTCCTCCAGTACACGCTAACAAAACTAAAAACCTTTGCGCCGAGGACACCGCCAACAGCACCCACACGCCGTAGACGCTCCATCGAATCGCCGCTAATGGTATTTGATACGGTACCACTGACTCTAACGCGCTCACTATTGCGTTCGTGACGTATGAAAACGCTTTAAAGACTTGTTTTAACACAAACGGAAGATCGCTCCTCCTCAGCGAACGTTCTTCTTCCTCTCGTCTTCTTCTCTGTTGTCTTCTCCTTCGTCTGTTTTCTTCTTCGTTTTTGTCGTCGTCGTCGTTGGCTGCGGCGCGAACGCCTCCCGCCGAGGAAGAGAACACATCTTCTCTTTCACCGTCTGACTCTTCTAACATCTCTCGCATCTCCGTCGCGCTCTCGAATATGTTCTTCGCGAACCCTCTCTTCATTTCCGGTTCCACGAACGCTCTCGCTTTGCGTATCTCCTCCGACGTGATGGATAAAAAATCAATCCGTTCTTCCTCCTCCGCGGTGAGGAAGAACGACTCGTCGCTTTTCATTTTCGCTGTTCTTCCTCTTCCTCTTCTTCTTCTTCTTTCCTCGTCGGCGTTGAACAAGTCGAGCTCTTGCGAAGAATCCAACCAGTCCGATTGCATCATCGTCTCATCTTCTTCCCTCTTGGACGACGACGACGATGACGACGAGGAGGAGGCGAGTGTGCTTCTTCTTCTTCTTCTTCTCGCTTGCGTGTCTTCGTTTTGTCGTCGCCGGTGTAACGGCAACAAAAAGAAAGCCGTCGTCGTTTTCATTTTCAATTCCGCGTTGTTGTTGTTGTTTTCACTTTTACATCGAAGACGACAACGATTACGACGACGAAGAAGAAGATTCGATGATGAAGAAGATGAAGAAAAGGAAGTCGTTCTCATCGTCTTCTTCTCTTTCCTTCTTCTTTTCTCGCGCGTGTTTTCTCCCCCTCTCTTCTCTCTTCTCTCTCTTCGTTTTGTGTAAGTGTGTTGTTCAAAAAAAGTGAGTTGTTTTTGAGGAGAAAAGAGAAGTGAATTTGTGGGAGCGATTTGTGGATTTTTTTTTCTTCTTCTTCTTCGAATTCTTTCTTTCTTTTTTGTGCTGTTTGCCGTGTTGCGCTTTTGCGCTTTTATTTCAACGTTCTCATCACAACACATTTACACACTTACACACAGCACAAGACACACTTACACACTTACACACACAGAGAGAGATACTCTGTGTCTCCTTCTTTCGTTCTCTCTCTTTTACCAACTCTGCTCGTAAACACCGTCTCAATACCGAAAAGAGAGTAAATATACACACACACTTACATACACGCATATTGAGAGAGAGAAATAAAAGAATGGCGTCGAGGAGTGAAGAGGATGGTGTTGCCTTGGATGAAGAAGAAGAAGAAGAACAGAGACAGCAACTGCAACCTTCTTCCGCGACGACGGTAGGATTGATGAACAACGCGTTCTTTTCCAACTTTGGCGAGACGCTCTCTCAGTACGGAAACATCGCCAAAGAAAACGCGGAGAAGTTGAAAGAGCAAATACGTTTGTCGCAAATGCAACAAACTTTGCAACAAGAGAGAGACGAACAACAACAACAAGAAAAAAAGAAAAACAAAGGCGATTACGTGCGATTACCGATCGAGAGCGCGAAACGGCTGAGAGCTTTGGACACTCAAGACGTGAACGAGCTGGAGATGTTGCACAAGGCGCAAATCGCAAAGGTTTTAGCGGAGAATGAGTTATTGAGAGAAAAAGTGAAACAGTTATCGACGAGCGAAAATTTGGAAGAGAAGGAAGACGAAGAAGCGGCGAGCAAGAAATGCGCAGAAATCGAGACGGCGACGAACAGAGTTCTCGTCATTGGACTCCAAGAGCAAGTCAGCGAGCTAGAAACAGAAGTGAAGGAAATCGAGGAGGATTTAGAGGTATCTCGAGAAAATACCAACAAATGTAAACGCGTGTTGGAAGACGTAGAGGCGAGCTACCAGACGTGTCAAACGCAAAGAGACGTGTTGAAACAAGAAGTGGAGGATTTGAAGGAAGAGTTGGCCAAAGCGTCGTCGCTCAGTGCGAAACTGGAGGAAGAAAAAGTAGAAATGGAAAGAGAGATGAAAAGGATGGCCGCATCACCACCACCACCATCACCACCACCACAACAACAACAATCAAAATCGGTAGAAAAAGATGTGAAAAAATTAGAAGATGAGTTGAAAGCGAAAGAAGACGCCATCGCTTCGCTGAAAGACCAACTGGCAAAAATGACTGAAAACGCCAAGGCGTCCGCGACGAAAAAGAGCGAAGAAGACGCTAAAAAAGATCAAACGCTTCAGGCAAAACACGAGAAGAAAATCAAATTGATGGAAGATACGGTGTCGCAGTGGAAAAAAGCAGCCTCGGAAAATCTTTCCAAAGGCGAGACGAAACTCGAAAAAGCGCTCGAGGAAGCGCGTGAGGAGAGGAAACAGTTTCAAGCGAAAATCAAAACGCTCGAGTCGAGAGTGAAAGAGGCGGAAGAAACGGCGAAAAAGTTTGAGACGTTAGCGAACGATGCCATGGATTGCGGCAGACAACTCGAAAGCGAAGCGAACGAAACGAGCACGAAACAACTCGAAGAGATGAAGGAAAAATTAAACGAATCGAAGGAAACTTCGCGAGAGTATTCTCTTCGCGTCCGCGAACTCGAACAGGAGTTGTTAACGACCAGAGAGGACTTACAGGACGCAAAAACAGTCGCGAACGATTCGAAAACGAAAAGTGAAACGAAACTCGCGGCGTTGGAGCAACAGCTGAAAAGCTTGAAGGAGCAAAAAGACGATTTCGAAATGCAAAAGAACGAGGCAATATCGGAGATGGAAGCGATGCGTTTGGACATGGAGTTGGAGTTCGAACAGAGATTAGAGCAAAGGTCAGACAAGACAAAGGAGAACGCGCGATTAGAAATTGAGCGCAAAGATTTGTTGAGCAGCTTAGAAGAGAAAGAGAGAGAGTTAGAGAGGAGCTTACAATCGCTTCAAGCCAGAACGAACGAGTTGAACGAGGCGAAGAAAGAATTGAGCGAATTCAAGAGAGAATATTCAGCGCTCGAGAATCAAATGAAAGCGTCAGTTTCGGAACAAAAACACAACAAAGCTGTCTCCTCTTTGCATGCAACATCGCATTCTTCGCAAGAAAAGGAAGACGAAATCTCGTTGGTAGCGTCGTTGGAAACCGCTTTAAAACGAGCGAAAGAATCGAAAGCTACGGCGCTGGATACGGTCAAAGAGTTGAAGAAAGAACTGGAAACGGTGAAACTTGAATTTGACGAGTGGCGAAAGAAAGCGAGAAAAATTATGACTGAGAAAGACGCCGAGTGCGACGAGTTGCGAAAATTAACCGGTGGTACTAGTGGCGTCGTTGGTTCGCGAAATTCAAGTTTCAGCTCGCTGAAATCCGGAGACGGCAACAACGTTGCCAGCAGCAGCAGAGGACTAGACAAGCAAGAATTCGGATACATCAAAGCTGTCGTTTTGAAATTCTTGATGTGCGACGAGTGGACCCAACAAGAGGCGGTGTTGAAAATTCTCATATCGCTCTTTAACATCGACGATGATCCCGAACAGTTGAAGAAAGTTCGCGACGCGAGAAGGTTCTTGGAACCTACGCCGATTTCTACCGCGGAGGTGTCTCTGGCGAAATATGGCGAGGACTCAGTGAATTACTTCACGAACGATATTCTAGGCTACGGCGACATCATTTAGCGAAGGGTAGGACAACGTCATTTGGGAACTACCTTATTATTTATAACATTAAAACTAGTTGCGCGCTAAACTAACTTCTATTCTTACATACTAATCATGCATTGGCGGTTTTGAGCTCGATGTCGCAATAAATCGGTAAATGATCGCTCGGTTCACCTTCGCAAGGACAACCGTCGAACAACAAATCTCTGCTTTTGATTTCTCCTCTGTGCGTGACTTTTTCGATCCAATTTTTCGAAGCGAATATATAATCTATAGTTTCCGTAAACGACGGCGTCACGTTCGTATATTCCGGTTCTCGACCAGTCTCTTCGTCTCTCATTAAACTCACGTAGTCGTTGTCAATCATACTTTTATACACGTCTGAAGTTGCGATACTGTTAAAATCGCCGCCGATTAAAACATTACCTTCAGTTTTTGACCATCGCTTGACTTCTTCTCGCAGGTATTCCGCCTGTTTCAACTTGACATGCGCTTTAGTTGGATCCCAATACAAGTGCGTGGACACGCACGTTATCGGTACGTTCGACGCTTTGTGTAGCAACATCACGCACGCCGCGACGCAGTCTCGTTCGTACTCTTTCTTTTCCTCTTCGTTTTCTTTCGTCGACGCCAACTCGTTGAACTCCACGCCCAACGTGCTCAACAACTCAAACTTTTCTTTATTCCAACACACCAAACTCCCGTCTCTTTTCTTGTTCGATTTCTGCGTCCTCTGCTTATAAAACACCCCCATGTTCATCTCATTCTCGATGAACTCTTTCCACTCGCTTTCAAACTCATCCACCTCTTGCAAACAGAAAACATCCGCTTTTATTTCCTCTTTTAACTTCACTCTGAGTTGTTCTTTTCGTTGCTTCCATTTCAACAAACTTTTCGGCGTCGTCCAGTGAAACCACTCGGATTTCACGTAACACTGCGCCAAGACGTTGTACGAACACATTCGGAAAACAGACGCCGACGAAGACGACAGGCTTTGCGAGGCGCTGGCGGCGGCGGCGGCGGCGGCGGCGGAGCAGAAGAGGGACATTTTCTTTCTCGTATGTGTAGTAGTAGTGCAGAAGAACTTTTTTGAAGAAGAGTTTTGTTATATTTTTATACTCGTACGCGAAGAAGAAAAAAAGTCGAGAGTGAGAGGTTTTCGTCTTTTGTCTCGCGCTTTTTTCCCTCACAAAGAAAGAAAAAAGAACAACAAAAAAGAAAGAGGTGAGGGATGTCTTCTTCTAGACTTTTCTCTCTGGCCGCGTCTTCTTCCTCGGCTTCGGCTGCCTCGTGCTCATCGACGGCGCCGCGGCGGGTTTACGACGCTCGCTCTTCTTCGTTTTCTCCGTCGAAGAGGAGATGCGCGAAACAGAGCAAAAGTAAAAGGCAAACAACAACAACAACACAGAGAAGAAAAACATTTCATCAAGATAAAAGAGGAAGAGTCGTCGTCGTCTTTTCGGCGTCGTCGTCTTCGTCGTCGTCTTCATCGACCGATGAAAGCGACGAGAACGGAGATAAAGTTTCGTTCGACCAAACTTTACTCACGGTCGCTAAAAAAGCCGCTTCGGAGATTTCCTCCGGGATGACCATAGCCGTCGGTACGGGAAGCATATGTTCAAAGTTGTTGGACGTTTTAGAGGAGGAGAAAGTGTTCGACGTGAAATACGTGCCGGCGTCGACGTTAGCGGCGAAAGAATTGGCGCTGAGAGGTTTGGCACCCGTGGTGGATTGCGAAGAGACGCCAGCTATCGACGTGGTGTTTGTGCAGCCGGACGAAACGGCCATCTACGACGGCAACATCGTTTCGATCTTGGATAGAAAGCAAACGCCGATACAACCGTCCATAACGACGACGAGAAACGTGCTCAAGAAATCGTTGAAAACGATATTGTTGACGGAGCAATTTCGAGAGTACGTGGGTGGTTCCGTTCCAGTTGAGATTGAGATGGAGAATTGGGAGGAAACCGCGGAAGATTTGGACGATTTGTTTTTGGGCGACGCGGAGTTGTGGCGAAGAGGCCAATCCGGAGATCAACAGTCGCACCCCATGGGTGGGAAAAACCCGTTCGTTTCACCGGATGGAACGACGACCATAGTAGACATAAAGTTCGAAGACGCGTTGAAAGGTGGGCGATACACGAAAGGATTCGTATTAGCCGGAGAAGACTGTTCGCCGTTTCAAATCCAAGCGGAAATTGAAAGCGTCGACGGCGTCGTCGCGCACGGCTTGTTCACCACCGCGGACGCGGTGTTGGCCCCGTGGGGAGACGGTGGATTGACTCCGTTGCTTTTACACAAAGGCGAGGAATTACCGATCGATTGATTGATGTGTGAAAGGTTTGAGTGTTTTATCGATTGCTTTTTTATTTTGTTTTGCCCCTTTATTAAAAATAGTAGCTCCGCGTGTGGTTTATGTAACGAATACGAGCGATACGAAACAATACACACACACACTTTTGTGTGAAACCTCCCTCTTCTCTCTTTCCTTTTTTTTCTTTTTTTCTCTGTCTTCTTGTCTGCTTGTGTGTGATCAATATACGAAATACGTGTTTTTGAACTACAATCGCAAGTCAAAACACACGCGCCACAACATCTTCTCCACGCGCTGCCCGGTGGTGGCCGCGTTGTTGGTGCAAAAGCACACACACACACATATACACACATCAGTAACGCGAGGTTTCGTTTTAGTTTTGCCATCGAACGCGAGCGTTTGACGATAACAAGAAGAAGAAGAAAATATGCGTCACGAAACGTACGCGAGAACGCCCCCGGACTCTCCGACGTTTAGCAACAATTCTCCGTATCACTCGTCCACGCCTTCATCCGCCTCTCAAGGAGGACAAGCGATATTCAACGGGAACGGAAGTCCTTCCAAACACATCTCGCAGTTGATGGAGTTGAACTGTTCAGTCGGGAAAGGGAGAAGGAAAATCAATACGACGAGCATGGCGTTAGAGTCGAGCGCGTCCATGCCTTCTCTCTCCCCTCACCAAAGAGAACAACAACAACAACAACAAATGTCTTCGTCTTCGGGGATGTTCCGATCGAAAGTTGATGAACGCGTCTCCGCGAACGGAGGGAATCGAGAACCGTTTCTGATCGGTGTCGCCGGAGGCACGGCATCTGGGAAGTCCACCGTGTGTAATCTCATCATGAACTCGTTGCAAGAAAAACGCGTGGTGTTGTTAGCGCAAGACTCGTTTTATCGACCTTTAACCGAGGAAGAGAGAAAGAACGTCAAACAGTACAACTTTGATCACCCGGACGCGATTGAATGGCCTTTAATCGTGAAAACGCTGAAAGATTTGCTCTTGCGGAGGAACGTTAAAGTGCCGGTGTATGATTTCGTGACGCACTCGAGGAAGGAAGGAGTGGATATAAACGTCGAACCAGGGGACGTGATCATCATTGAAGGTATTCTGGTATTAGCGATGGAAGCGGTGAGAGATTTGTGTCACATGAAAATTTTCGTAGACACCGACGACGATTTGCGTTTGGCGAGAAGAATGAAAAGAGATACGTTGGAACGAGGGAGACAGGTGGACGGGGTGATTTTACAATACACGACGTTTGTGAAGCCGATGTTTGAGGCGTACGTTTCTCCGTCGAAGAGAAACGCGGATATCATCATCCCGTGGGCGGGTGGGCAAAACTCCGTCGCGATTGATTTAATCGCTAAGCACATTCGAACGAAGCTCGGCCAAACGGATTTGAGAAGAATTTATCCCAATTTGGTCGTGCTACCGCCGCACTTCCAGATTCGAGGGATGCACACGATTATCCGCGACCGAACTGTATCGAGGTCGGATTTCGTCTTTTATTCCGATCGCATCATTCGTTTGGTCGTCGAGCACGCGTTGGGATATTTACCGTTCAAAGAGCATCAGATTGAAACACCAACCGGAGAAACGTACCGCGGAGTTTCTTTTTACTCGAAAATATGTGGCGTGTCCATGATTCGAAGCGGCGAAGCGATGGAAAACGCGTTGAGAGCGTGTTGTAAAGGCATCAAGATTGGTAAAATTTTAGTGAAAAGAAGAGACAAAGACGGGTTGGGAAGTGAGTTACTGCGACGCGAATCGCCTCCGGTTGAAGAAGAAGAAAACGTTGACGACGTAGATTCCGACGAGGACGAGTTAGACTTGAGTAAGTTACCGGACGTCTTGTACCAGAAATTGCCGTCTGACATTTCCGAACGGTACGTCTTACTCTTGGACCCGTTATTAGCTACGGGATATTCTGCCATGGCGGCCATAAACACCTTAAAAGCTGAAGGCGTTTTAGAGGAACGCATTTTATTTGTCTCTGTGATTGCATCCACGCAAGGCGTGCACCAATTATGTACGAAATTTCCGAGGATGAAAATTATCACTTCTGAAGTTGATGCGGGGTTGTCGGACGACAATCGAGTGTTGCCCGGTGTCGGGGAATTTGGCGATCGATATTTCGGGACCGAGAAAGACGACGACGAGTTTATCGTCGGTTCGCCGAGTAAATATTGATTGATGTGTAATAATACTGTTTCTACATACGAATGTCTATAAAATCTACTGCTGCTATCGCACACGCAGTGCTATGCTTTAACACGAATCAATCACCTACGCAATCAAAAGTTTCCTCACCTTCGCTTCCAACGCGTATAAATGTTTATCTTCGATATTGAACGATCGCATCGCGTCCGCTAAATTGAATAAATACTCGTAATTTGGACCGCTCGGACCTTTTGCGTTGGCTATAACCGTTGCTATTTCATCTATAGATTGTTCGCCCACCCAATTCACGTTCTTCTCGTCCTCTGTCGCTATCCAGCACACCGCTTTCGAGCTAATCAGCTTCTTCGTCTGCTTCGCGTCGTCGTCGCCGTCTTCGTATATTTCTAACTGCACGCGCAAATCGTATTGCTTTTCTCGAAACTCTAAATTCTCCATGCACTTTTCCACGTCTTCTTTTCTGATTCTATAAGCGACGCCAGAAACGGGAGAGTTCTTCGAGCATTTCGTCATCGTTACGGTTCGTCCCGGAAACTCTAAAGTGCCTCTGTGGTCCGTGGAACCTTGGTAGAATCTTCTCTGCCATCCGAACGCTTTACACCGAACGGTTTCCACTGGTGTGATCCCTTCAATCTCAAACTTCCATACGATGGATCCATATCCAAACACATACAGATCCCCGTTCTCTTCTAATGTTATCTCTTCGTGTGCTTCTCTTTCCATGGGACTGAAGCCGTCGTTTTTATAGTTATTATTAGGGGTTGCGCTCCTCATCGTCGTCGTCTTTGGAGAACAACGACGACGACGACGAAGAAGAAGAATGTTAGCACTACTATTGCGCGAACGAGGGAGAATTGCAGAGTACTGGCACGAATTTTGCGCGGCTCGCATTTGATTTTCTTCCTTTCTTGCGCGACGAGAAAAACAAGGGGTGGGAAGTCGCGCGCGTGTGTTCTCCGTGGTGTAAAAATGTGGATAGAGTGGTCGCAACTGTGTGACTTTTTCATTTAGCTGATTACTAGGTTTCTAGGTTACCACACACGCGCGCATAATATCTAAGAATCATCGTCATCACTCTTGTCATTCATCACCAGGACGCACCTCGTCTGGCATGTATAACGAATACACAAGCGTTAAAAGTTGATCGACTTTGTCCTTTTGCACCTGCTCGCCTCCACCGTCGCCGATGTTCTTTGCCCGGTCTCTCAAAACGTCTCTGGCGTGAGAGACGTCGATTTCGTTGTTTTCTAAATCGACGAAAATGCGTTTCTGAATCGCATCGTCTAATGTCGCCCATAAATGCGCAATGATGATGGCGACGTTTTCTAGACTCGACAATCCGTGGTCGAGTTTTTCTAAGTAAATATCTTGCTCTTCCTCGGAGTCTTGCGGGTTTTCGTTGGTTTCGATTTTCGATACTCTTTTGCCGTAGGAAACGTACGATTCGACGAGTAAATCGAGTTTTACGAACGAGTCTTCCACGAACTTCGAGACGACGCGGTTATATTTCGCCGTGTTTTTCGCGACGTCGATATTTTGGAACAGGGAGGCAATAATGGATAACGTGCGTTCACACTCGGCGTCGACGTAATCGTTGCCATACTTTTTGCGAATCTTTTTAATCTTCTTTTCGTCGCCGCTGAAACAACCAACAAAGGTGGAAAAGATTGTTTTCAAACCGAGTGCGTCGATGAATTGCAAGCACCCGAGCTCGTTCTCTGTCAACGCAAAATCTAAAATTTTCAACGCTGAGACTCGGACGAACAGTTTTGATTTCACGCAGATCAACATCAACTCCAAACCTTCTAAATTGAAAAAAGTCTCTTGACCTTTCTTCGTTTGAAGTAAAGCGCACAACGCGTCGGCGAGATTCTCGACGATTTCTCGTTCCTCGCTATCTTGCGGTTCTTTCTTTTTATAAGTTGAGATTGCCATCATGATTGGATCCATAAACGCATCGTTCGCTAATAACATCGATTCTTTTACGGATTCGTCGCACCCCGTGGTTAAAATCGAGAGCAACTCGGACGCTTGTAACTTTACGCCATCCGTACTTTGTTTCTTCCCTATTCTTTCCAGTAAGTACTCTTTCAATCGCGTGTTGCCTTCGTGCAAAAAGTATTCGCAAATCTCGCTCGTGCCTCCGCTGATTTCAACCGCGTTTTCTACGATTTGTAAAATAGTCTCCTCGGCGTTTCGTTTCGTCTCTTCCCCGGCTAAATCTTCTTCTCCTTCGTTCTTCTTTTTTTTGGGCATAGTAAAGAATCGATCCATCAAGCAATCGACGAGCATTTTGATTCCATCGTTCTCTCTCAAGCAGTTTAACAGCTGAAACGCCTGCCTGTTTTCGTCCTCCTCGCCTTCGTTGCTCGCGTCTGGATCGAACAACTCTCGAAATAACTCTAAAATGTCAACGCATATGTCCTCGTTCTCGTGCGCCAAGACAGAGAGTAAACTCGGCACGCACTTCGTATCGATCAAAACGTGAAACAAACTCGGTGCGGATGCTAACGACTGCAAATTCTTAATCGCGTTATCCAATTCAACCTCTGAGTCTAAAAACTTCTCCGGTTTCGTTGAAAACTTTGCTCTCTTTTCCACGTTTTCGTTCAAAGCTCTTTCGAACTGAATCACCAACTTTCTGACACTCTTCACGGTCAATTCCGTCGTCTCTTTGGTGATGTCCGGATTGTTCTGCTCAATTTCAGCGAGCATTTTATCGTAATCTATTTTTGTTGTTGTTGTTGTTGTTGTTGCTCCTGCTGCTGTCGTCGTCGTCGTCGTCGCGGTCTCGTGGGATGTCTTTCGTCTCTTCATCAACGCGGTATCATCATCGAAGGCGGCGAATTCTTCTTTGTAATACCCGACGCCTTTCTCTCCGTTTTGGAACTTGTACCCATCTCTCGGTCCTTGAAATCCACCCGGAGCTGGAAGGAACGCATCCGCGTCTTCCTCATCTCCGTTGTTACCGTCTAACGTTTTGATGAGATTTTCAGTCAGTTGAACGCCAGAAGAAGACATTATTCGTTCAAAAGTGTGTTAGAAAATGTGATTTGTGATGCCGGGGTGCAGTCGTACATATATTTTATGGTCATACGAGTTAAAAAATTCAAAAAAATGTGTGAGTGCGAGACTTTTGGTTCTTAATACTAGTTTAACATCAAATAACAACGACGAGAACAAAAAGTACCGTTATTATATGTATATATATATGTGTGTGTGTATTTACTTGCTCACGCCGGTGGAACCAAAACCACCCGCACCGCGTTCAGTCGCTTCCAAGTCTTCCACTTCGACGCACTCCGGCGTGGTGATTCTCTCCAAAATCATTTGCGCGATTCGGTCGCCTTTCTTCACCTCGAAATCCTCGTCTCCAAAGTTGGCCAAAATGACGCCGACGTTTCCACGGTAGTCGTAATCGACCACACCGGCTAATACGTCGATGAATTTTTTATACGCCAAACCGCTTCTTGGAGCGATTCGAGCGTACGTGTTCTTTGGAATCGCAATGGACAAGTCCGTCTTGACGAGCTCCTTCGATTTCGCTTTGACGACGCAATCGTACGCGGCGGATAAATCGTACCCAGCAGCGCCATCCGAGCCTCGAACAGGGATCGTCGCGTGCTCGGAAAGTTTCTTCACTCTCAACTTGTTTTCAAATAAGTCTTCCTCGCTCATCATTTTAGCCTTCTTTTCGATTTCGTTTCCTTCACCTCCGGATCCCATTTTTGTTGTTGTTAGTGTTCTTTTGCTGATGTTTTTGTTGTTGCGTGTGTTGATATTAATTCTACGTGTGACGACGCGATTAATATTAATATTACTGGTAGTAGTCGTGATAGCAGTGCGCGGGAAGATAAACTGACGTTTGTAGTTGATATTGCGCGCGAGTCTGTACATCAAAGTGAAGAGAAGATGTTGAAGAAACGCGACGCGATGTGTTTTTTTGAAAATTGTTTTTTGAAAAAAAGAGCGGGAGAGACAGAGCGAGAGCGAAGAGTTTTTGTGTTTTTCTTCCTCTCTTTTGTTTGAGTGGAACCGGAAAACGTACGAGGTACGAGAGGAGAGAGATCTCTAATGTATCCGTCGTGTGCCACATCACCTTATTTTTTCCCTTTTTCGCACGTATGGTACGCTGTGTCGTCGTCGTCGTCGTCACTTTTTCTTCCCAATAAACGCGCGCGATACACAAAAGAGTTTGCGTGAGATTGAGAGCACGAGAGAGACTCGAATCCAACTATATAACGCGTTGAATCGAGCTTTGACTACCACTACGCGACGACGACGACGAACGACTGCGAAGAACACGACTTTACCCACGTGCGCGCGGTCTGAAATCAACACGAGAAATCCACTCCACATATAAAGTGACGACGATAAAACGGAGAAGAGATGGCTGCTGAAGAGGCAAAAATAAAAATCGGGGTCCTCGCTTTGCAAGGCTCCTTTCGCGAGCACTGCTCGATGATTCGAAGATGCGGCGGCGAAGCGGTTGAGATTCGCTCCGCGTCTCAATTAGAAGGGTGCCAAGGTATGATTATCCCCGGTGGAGAAAGTACCACCATGGCAAACATCGCGAGACGGTGGAACTTGTTCGATGCGTTGAGAGAGTTTGAGGACGAAGGCGAACGTTGCGTGTGGGGAACCTGCGCCGGATTAATCTTCTTAGCCGATCGCATCGAAGAAGGAGCAAAACAAGGCGGTCAAGAGCTTTTAGGTGGCATCGACGTGGACGTCTCTCGTAACTTTTTTGGCTCGCAAATCGATTCTTTCGAGACGACGATACCGTGCGACATCCCGGGATGTTCGGAAAACGACGTCAAGTGTCGAGCGATTTTTATCCGAGCACCGGCGATTAAGAAAGTCGGCAAAGACGTCGAGGTTTTAGCAAAATATTACTTATCCGATGAGAAGAAGAAAGAGATGGGCGTGGACATAGAATCGGTGGTGGTGGCGGTGAAACAAAAGAACTTGTTGGCGACGAGTTTCCACCCAGAGTTAACGAGCGATTTGAGATGGCACGAGCTCTTCATGCGAATGAGCAAAGGGTGCAAACCGTTCCAAAGCAAATTGGCAAAAGTTGGGGAAGATAGAAAACCAGAAGAATTTAAGCCTTTGTACGTACACCCAGATTTGCCGGTGTTCAAGGACCAAGTCATCGCGGATGTGATGAAATAAGAGAGTTATTGATTTATTTAATACGCAATTTTTTTACACAACCACACTAGTACGTTTGTATTCATTTCCATTTTTTTGGGAGAGGTGTTTTGTTCGTGCGGATTTTGATCACAACATCTACTTATTTATCGTCGTACGCGTTTCTTAAGAGTTCGTATTTACCACCTTTTCGCATGAGCTCATCGTGCGATCCACTCTCTGCGACTACAGAGCCGACGCCAGCTTCGTTCTCGAGTAAGTAGATGCGCGTGGCATTGCGAATCGTACTCAGTCGATGTGCGATAACAATCGTACTTCTTTGTTTCCCGTCCGCGATGACGGCATCGAGAGCAGCTTGCACCAATTTTTCTGATTCGTTATCGAGCGCCGATGTTGCTTCATCGAGAAGAAGAATCTTAGGCTCGTGCACAATTGCGCGAGCGATGGCGATCCTCTGCTTTTGACCTCCGGAAACTAAAGAGCCGCCAACGCCAACGTCGGAGTCGTACCCTTGCGGCATGTTCATGATGAATTCGTGCGCGTTGGCAATTTTAGCAGCTGCTATGACTTTTTCACGAGAGGCTTCGCTCGTAGGTGACCCAGAAGCGATGTTATCGTGAACGGATCCGGAGAATAACACCGGTTCTTGCTCGACGAGACCGATTTGCGCGCGAAGCCACATAACGTCGAGCTCTTTTATATCTACGCCATCGAAAAGAATCTTGCCACAATCGCTCCCGGGAACGACTAAAGAGGTCAAGTCGCCTTCGCTTCCACCGTTACCTTTTGCAGACAAAGATTTGGGCGCAACCGCATCGTAAAAGCGCTCTAAGAGTTGGACCGCGGTAGACTTGCCCGAACCACTCGTACCAATGAGCGCGATGGTTTCACCCGATTTCACGTTCATGTTCAAACCGTTCAATACAGGCGCATCTCGCGTCGGGTAAGAAAACTTCACCTCTTGGAATTCGATGGTGCCCGAGAAGTTATCCACAACTTTACCGCATTTTGACTCTTTCGCTTGAGCATTCGTCATTGGAATGATTCGCGCATCTCCACTTTCGACGAAAGGGTTCGAATCAATGGGAGGCTCGCGATCGATGAGCTCAAAGATTCGACTCGCCGCAGTGTTACCTGCGGTTTTATCACCCATGAACATCGCCGCCTGACCAGCGCCAGCCGCGCAGAAACCGAGCGCCCAAAGGGATTTCATAAAATCGATAAACGTGAGATCACCTTTGTTGATGAAATAGCCGCCGAGCCAAAACGCGTAGCCGTAGAAGCCCATTGTTATGGCTTGACTGATGCCAAACGTTGCACCTGCGCGCATGGACTCGTTTCGCTCGGCTCGACTCGGTTCAACCAATAAGGTGCCGTACAAACCGGCGATGCGTTTTTCCAAGCCGAACGCTTGCACGTCTCTGATCATCTGCACCGCCTCGCTTACGACGGACGATGACTTTTTTGTCGCATCGGTGATTGCTGATGCGCCACCGTCGCCCAAATTCTTCATGTTGAGCATTTCTCCGACAGATAAGAGGGGAACCGCGGCGAGTAAGCACAGACCGAACTTCCAAGACGACGTCAGCGATAAGCCGAGACCGAAGCCTAAAGCGCCCATCGTTTGGATAAATCCACCGAGCGATTGTCCAGTCATGTTGCGTACTTTGGAGGTTTCGACTGACAACACTTGCGTAAGTGCGCCGACTGAGTTCTCCGGGTTGTCAAAAAACGGTATATCTTGACGCATCATCGCGCGAAATGCATGCGAACGCAAACGTCTCGTCAACCGTTCCCCAACGATGCCAAATATACCTCCTTGAACACCAGAAGCAATAAATGCCGCGATGGCAACGCCAAACATGGCGATCGCTAAAGTTTCCGAACGATCGCGCATGTAGTCGGTATCGAAATTGAAGAATAACGCCATAATCTCCGCGAAAACAAACGCGACCGCGGGCATGATACATCCATTCACAACGGCGACAAAGCACCCGAAGATGACGAGAGGGAACTCCGGCTTTGAGTAGCTCCAAATTCTACTCGTTTTCACTTCGTACTTATCCGATTTCTTACTCTTTTTATCTTTTCTCTTGACTTCATCTCCTTTGGAGATTTCGCTCAAGTTGGCGTAGCTGTCGGATTTACCTCCAGAAAAACCTTTCCCGTCAATTTGTGAGTTTTCAGCAGAAGCGAGCGAGGCGAAAGATGCTTTCGAACTCGATTTTTTCATCGATTTCGAAGATGCTGAAGGCGCGTTGTCATCTTGCGATAAACCTACCAAAGCGCGATACTTTCCATCCTTGCCCAATTTCATGAGTTCATCGTGCGTGCCTTGCTCCATGACTTCGCTACCGGCGGATGGATCATTCCCTGGCTTGCCAAGGACGACAATTTTGTCGGCGTTTCTGACCGTCGTCAAGCGATGCGCAATGACAATGGTCGTTCTCGAGCCATCCGAAACCAACGAATCCAAGGCGGCTTGAACGAGGCGTTCATTCTCGGTATCCAAGGCAGACGTCGCTTCGTCTAATATTAACACAGGCGGGTTTCGAAGCGCGGCGCGTGCGATTGCGATTCGCTGCTTTTGACCACCAGAAAGTTTTGCATTCTTCCCTCCAACGATGGTGTGATAGCCATCCGGAAAACTTTGAATGAATTCGTGCGCTCGCGCAACACGCGCCGCGCGTTCGATATCTGCATCAGTGTTGGACGCCTTCGCCGAGGAAATCGCTCCCGCTGCGATGTTTTCGGCAATTGAAGCTTCGAAGAGTAACGGTTCTTGAGAAACGATACCAATAGCGTCGCGCAGGGCATTGATCTTGAGCGTTCGAATGTCGATGCCATCTAAGGTAATGCATCCTCCTTGTTGCGGATCGTAGAATCGCTCCAACAATCTCGCAATGGTTGATTTACCGCATCCGCTTTGACCAACTAACGCGCACATGGTTCCACCGTCGATTTTCAAATTGATACCAGCGAAAACTTTTCGATTCAAAGCTCCGTAGGCGAAATGTACGTTCCGAAACTCAATGTCACCTTTAATAGGAAACGAAAGTTCTTTCCCAGTTGGGTTCCTCGTATCGATACCGTTCTCTGGCACGCGATCGATGATTTTATATATTTTTGCCGCAGCGATGCGCGCTTTCGCCAAAGCTTCAAAAGCGGGCCCGGCTTGCCCGAGCGCGAATCCTCCGAAGAGAACAGAAAAGAACACCATGACGACGGTACCTCCAGACATGCAAACGTCGCTCGAATCGCCGAGTAACGAACCAACTGAACTTACCGTACGGTAGCCGCATCCACAATTTGGAGACTCGTATCCCTCCGGGTACTCGAGTTTACACATGCACTGCGAGTACGAGTTGGATTCAGAAACGATTGAATCGCTTTTATAAAATCCACAATAAGGTGCGGCGTATTCGTTGTGCATGGACCAACTGATACTTGAAGAGTCCGTTAAGCCATCTGGTGCTGGATACTTTTTCAAAGCGTCGTCCATGGAATCCGCGACGAGTTTATTCCCGTACCATAAACCCAAAGAGTACATCAAAAACATCGTCCCAAACAAGGAACCGCCCGAAAAGGCTGCTTTCCAAGTTCGCGTCGCCGCTTCTTTCTCGGCGGCGCCCAAGTGACTGTCGTATCGTTTCGCCATGACTGGTTGCACGTTCAACGCATTCGTTACGCGAATGGCGTTCAAGGACTCCGTGGCCACTGCATCGGCAGCTTTGTACGCCTCCACGCCTTTTTCAGATCCAGAGACGGTTTTTACGAGCATCATGGTTGCCATGCCCAACAACGGAGTCGTCGCCAAAATAACCAGAGAAAGTTCCCAAGAAAAGTAAAATCCGACGCCAAAGCCACCCGCCATTTGAAAGAACGCTTGCACGAGCTCCGCAAACTTCTTCGATAAACCTTGTTGTAATTCATTCACTTTATCGGCAGTATACGACGCTAGTTCACCCGCTTTCGCTTGGTCAAAAAACGCCACGTCCTGCGTGAGCAACGATTCAACGTATTTCTGTCTTACATGTCTCGAGTTTCGACTCGCCGCCCAGGACACTAAGCCATACGCTAAGAACAAAGACGTCCCGAGTGTCAACGCGACGATTTCCATCCACATGACGGCATTTTTCGTTTGATCCGAACTGGTCGCCGAGGCAGCTGTGCTATCCATCATGTTCCTGAATGCAATGTTGATACCGGGAAAACACAACCCGCCAATGGCGGCGAACAAGCAACCGACCAAGAGCATGATGATATCGGGAGTAGTATAAAATCGGAACAGTTGCAAGAACGGGACAGGCTGAATAGGAGCAACATCGTCTTCTTCTTTTTTCTCTTCACCTTTAATCTTTTCGTCTGTTGTTGCCGTCGTCATCTTTTCCTTTCGTCCCATCTTTCTTCTAAGAAGGAAGTTTTTTTACTATGCGTGCGTGTATCGACGCAGAGTTGCGAAGGTGAAAATGTATAGATGCGGTCAAAAAGAGGCGTCGGGAAGGATTATTATCCGTTACGTCCTCTGTTGTAAAACAGAACGCAAAAGTTTCGCTATCCGCTTTTTCTTACTGTGACTTGTGGTGTACTGACGATTTTATTCCAAAAAAGTGCCTTCTTTTCTAAAAAAGATACTTTCATACGTAGAACTGCGCGGGTTTTTACAAAGAACACCATCGACGATGCGATGGCGTTTTACTGGTGATTATAATTACAACACGAGACTTAATTAAACGAGGAGCACTGCGTTTACGCACCCGTCGTTTTCTGGGTTATTCGTAACTTGGGCGTATTTCCCCCACACTACTTTGCCTCCCGGCGTAACTAATCCCAACTCTTCTACTGAAACCTCGATGACCGTACCTTTTGTCATCACGCCTAACGATGAGTACATTGGCCCGTTTGGATTCTTCTTCACGCCTAGAATTTGCAATTGAAACGTGGCTTTCAGTTCTGGATGCGTGACGTGCGCTTTCGTGAATCTCAAACCAGACGGGCGAATAAAGCGTTCGTATTTAGGTGGCTTACGCGTGAAACCTGGCCCAACGAATGTCGCTTTCGTGATCATTCTCTTCCACGTTTTCTTCTGTCTTTTACCAGAACGCATGACTCGGAACATTTCGTCCTCGGCAATAGGTCGAACTTTCGGTAAAGGCACTTCCCACTTGCCCGCCTTTTCTTTTCGTTTTTGCTTGATAGTGTTGGAGAGTACTTTAGCTCTCGAAGTTGTTTCTCTGTCCATCAAGTACGCAGGAATAGCTCCAGGCGCGACTTCGTCCTCCACTTTTCTCTTTCTTCCTTTCTCTCCGTGTTGATTGATTGTTTTCTTCATCGTGATCTTCTCCTTAAAACGTTCTTTGCTGTACAATTTCGCCTTCAATCCGATAAGCTTCTTCGCCATGGCGCTTCGCTTGTGCGGCTCTCGCGCTTCTTTCTTCCTCGCTTTCTCCTCATGATCGAGACGTTTACCGTATCGCTTTTGGAAAAGCTCGATGTGCTCGTTTTGCGGCATTTTGTTGAACTATGTGTGTTGATCTGTTTCTCGTCTCGTGATAAAAACAAGAGTCCACGTTGGGTGGTGTTTTAGAAACTCTTTTGAGTGCGGCGGCGTCTCCTTTGGAGGAGGAGTACAATTTCCAAACGATGTGTAATTCTGTAGCGACAAAGACCTGAGATCTGGTGTCTTTCTATCCCAAACGTGTCAGAGAGAGATGACTTGTTCTCGTTGTCGCGCTGTTGTTTCTATATCTCCTCCTTTGTGGTGGAGACGAGATGGTTGGTTCTTTTTGTACGCACCCGGTCCCGTTTCTCGGAACT
>Ga0182095_1510960_pt1 | contig 36409 bp, 21 predicted proteins | sample 041ome_19_FD_127784 | JGI IMG/M metagenome (GOLD analysis project Ga0182095, IMG submission 127784) | Metatranscriptome of coastal salt marsh microbial communities from the Groves Creek Marsh, Georgia, USA - 041412BS metaT (Metagenome... | ecosystem: Environmental > Aquatic > Marine > Intertidal...
CACACATCAAAAAATTATTATGGCCGCGGCGACGCTCGCGCTCGCCGCAAAGGAAATCACAACAGAAGAAGGCGTTGAAGAAGATGGAAAACGAGGAGGAGAAGAAAAGATGGGAGAAGCGTCGCGGGAGTTTCCATCACCGAAAGGTCCTCTCGAAACGACGACGGAGAAATTGGAGGAGAAAAAAATAGAGGAGGAGGAGCAGAAAAAGAAGAAGCGTTTAGTCGTAGAGGACGTGGAGCGGGACGAGCGGTTCGAAGCGATGTGTAAAGAGACGTCGATTAAAGTTTTGCAGAAAGCGCACGAGAAGTTGACGAAGAGAGAGACGCAGGCGCACAACAAAGAGTGGATTTTGATGAAGATGGCGGGATTCGTGGTGGAAGGAGAGGATTTATCCTCCTCCTCCTCTTCCTCGGAGGACGAGGAAGAAGGAGGGGAAGGAGAGGCGATGAAAGGCGCAGTGTTTGCGCGATTGAGACGAATCGTAGAGGAAACAGGTGCGAGCGAAAGAGGTAAAGAAAGCAAAGAAGCGGGGGACGCGAGCAGATTTTGTGCGCCTGTACCGACGCCTTCGACATCGAATAATACTAAGTATCACAACAACAAAAAAGGTAATAAAAGGAAGAGAAATGCGTTGTTGACGGACGGGGATGTGACTGCTATTACTGGTACTGCTCCGCTTCAATGCACGCGTAACGACGGCAAGAGCTGGCGATGTTCAGCGTTAGCTGTGGAGGGACACAAACACTGCGCTAAACATTTACGATGGGGTTATGGAGCTCGATCGGCGAAAAACGCCGCTTTGATAGCCAACATCGCGGCTGCAGAGAAGAACAAAGAGAGCATCAGGCAGAAACAACAAAAAAAACAACACGCTTTCGAAAAGAAAACTCGCCACGTGCCCAACCGTCGCGTAATTTTAAGCGACGCTGGAGAGAAGCAACAACAATTGCGCGAGGAGAAAATGTACGAGCAACAGCGAGTTGAATACGAGATTCGAATGCGAAAGAAAATAAAGAGTAGCCTCGTCCAAACGCCGTCGAGCGAAGGCGCAGAGATTGTTTGCACTATCGAGCTGTGCTCAAAAAATGACCACGACGAGGAGGACGACGCTCTCAGCGATACCACGAGCGTTCCACTCTTTCTTCCTCCCGGAGGAGGAAGCGTGAAAAATTCTTCGTCGTCTTTGTCCTCTCTGACCTCTACTAATGCGGCGGTGATGAAAACGATCAACTTGGACGACTTTTCCGGGTACGGGCCGTTTCGAGAGCACTTACTGAACCTTGCAGCTGCAACGAGTAATTCTACCGAGAGAAAGGAAGAGATAGCGGTCGTATATTGGACGGCACATAACACCGCACATCAAATAGCGTTGGGAGAGCCGTACGAGTATTTCAAGGCGAAGTGCGTGAGACTTCACGCAAAGGTGTATCCAAACGCGAGCGTCAAAGGTTCCGGTGATCGAGGTGGTTTTCGAAGCATCAAAATACCTCTCGTCGCTGGACCAGCGTCGTCGTCGTCGTCGTCGTCGCCATCTGCGACGACGTATATGATGTTGATGATGCAAAACACGGAAATGTATCCTCGTCACCACATGTAAAACAACAACATTAATATTTAGTAGATATTACTACTTTAATACACGATACTGAACCGGTAGATCAAATGTATTTTAATGAATGAAGACGTACTAGTACACTGTAAATATACACGCGTGAATTACTACATAAGAACATCTAATCTGTTAAGAGTATCTCCAATTTAATTTTCGCATGCTCCCGCTTGCCACGGCGATTCTGTCGTTCAACTCTTCCATCTTCTTGGTCAATTTCAAAGCCTCTTTCCCTCTCTCCGTGTCCGCGTTGGCGAGTTGCAATAATAAATCGCGTTCTACCTTTGATGGATCTTCTTCGGCGGTTCCATCGAGTGTGCTCTTTTCCGACGAACCTGCTCCTCCTCCCCCTTTTGAAGAGGAGGAATAATCGAATAGCGCGTCCCATTTTTTATCGAGCTTTTTGAGCGCCTTCTCGATAGCCACGACTTGGTACATCCCGCTATCGCCAGGAATCTTGGAAGCCAACCCTTCCTCGACCAATTTTTCTACGCTTCCGTGCACGTCAAAATCGACCGCAATACCGAAAGAATCCATCAGCGCTCGTTCCAATCTTGCATCCAATTCCTCTATGGTCATCCCGGATTTGTTCCCTCGCATCGCCGCGTACGCCAAAATCATCTCCTTCGTCTCTTGTTCCTCCATATCCGTTGATACAGACGCTAACACAGCAAATCCACTCGAATCCATCTTCTTCATGACCTCTTTACTCATTTGCGCCGCGTAGTTTGCCTTAGACTTTTGAATGTTTGCCCACGACGCGGATAACTTCCCTCCGGCCACGGTTAACAACTGCATCGCTCGTTCCGACAACGCCTCACCGGTTATGAACGACCAAATCAACGAAAAGATAACGAGAACCATGGTGATACCGTTCGTCAAATAATCGATAAACTTTGCGCATATTTTTACGCCCGGAAAAACCATCTCCAAATCCGCCATCGGAACGTTTCGGAACGATTTCAGACGTAAAGGACCAGCGCCGGACGGAACGTTCAAAAACTGCGCCTCTGCCGAATCGATTTTATCTTCTCTGTATAATAAAATCACCTCCTTAAATGTCGGCTCGCTCAACTCGAGCTTTTTGTGAATATTTTTAAGCACGGACACAAGCGTCGGCATGAGTCTTCGAAGCGTTCTTCGCTCAATTTTCGACACGTTTCTCTTCCCCGCGCTCCTCGGCGGCGTGGCTGATTCCTCGCCCGAGGACGACCCAGACCCAAACACTTTCCTCAACACACTCCCGATCGGCCTTTTCAACGCGTACTCCAACAGCAAATCAATCTTTTCCGTGATGAACAAATCGCTGTGCGTGCTCACCGTTACCCCTCTCTTAAACAGCAGTACCCGTTCGGAAAATTTCGGCAACCCGACTTTCAGCTCTGGATTTTTCTTCAAAAACTCCTTCAACAAACTCGCGTCGTAGCCGCCCTTCGCCCAATCAATCTCCATCGGCAATCGAAACATAAAATCCTCCTCCATGGCGAGTTCCCACTCGCTATCGCTCAGCAGCGTGTACTCCGCGGTCGCCATCATTTGGCAAAATTGCGCCACGAACTGCACGCTCAGCGCTTCGTGTTCGGTCGGACCTTTCGTCAAATTCTTCTTCTCCCCATCACCATCATCACCATCACCGCCGCTGAAAACGTTCCGCTTCGGCACCAAACCGGCGCTCACGTCGAACCCTTTCCTCAGCGCGTCTCTCTTCGCCGCGTGCTCGTGATGCACGATCCCTCGTATCAGAGAGACAAAGTCCGAGAATTTCTTCCTCTCGTTGTTATTGTTGTTGTTGTCCAATAAAAACACATCCTCGCACAACTGTTTCGTCAAGTCGACGTTGATCGATAAGTGTCGAGTGTTGTCGATCTCGACGTGGAAGAAGCTTTCATCGTCGCTGTTCTTTCTCTTCGACGCCGACGACATCTTCGACGCGTAAAACTACTTCTCTCTCTCTCGATATGGAGAGAAAGTTTTAGAGAGAGAGAGAGAGCTCTCTTCTCTTCGTTTGTTTTTCCCGCGCGCGAGTTTGCGTGAATCAAACGTAGAATTTTGAAGAGTGTTGTGAGTTCCCATTTTCCCCACAAGTACTAAAACCTAAACCCTAAACCCACAAGTACACGCAACCCACACGCATCGAAAGAGAGTTTTCAAAAGGAGAAGAGCGGAGAGTCATCATGAGCGCGGAAGAAGCAACACTCACGGCAACAACAACAACAACAGCGCAACAACAACAATCGGACGACCTCCCTCGCGCGCACATCAAGCGCATAATGAAACACCAACTCTCCAAGTTCTCCCACGTCGATCCGAAAAACAATCAACCGTTCGAACCGAACATCGCGAAAGATGCGCTCGATGGCGTGCAACAGGCGTGTAAGATTTTTATACACTACCTGACGTCCACGGCGAACGATATTTGCACGGAGAGTAAGAGGAGCACTCTGTCTGCGGTGAGTGGTGGTTGTTATCGTCAAAATCGTCTCTCCCTCTCTTTGCTCTCTCTCTCTCTCTCTCTCTCTCTCTCCGCATTTTGAAAAATTCCACCCCACGGCGAAGCAGAGAGCTTTTCAAAAACAGGAGACAGTCCGAGGTCGCCGAATCTGAAACACTCACCTCAATTGTACGCGCTCCCTCTCTCTCTCTGACGAAAAAAAACAGGACGACGTCATCCGCGCGATGCGTGAAATCGACTTCCACGAGCTCGAGCCGCAGTTGAAAGAACACTTGAACCAAGCGAAAACCGCCGCGTTGCAAAGACAAGCGCTGGCGGCGGCTTCGCAAGCGGAAGCCGCGCGGAAGAAGCAGAAAACGACGGGGAACCGAGACGACGAGGACGAGGACGAGGAAGAAGATGAAGAGGAAGAGAACGAAGGAGGAGAGGGAAAAGGAAAAGGAGAGGAGGAGGAAGAGGAAGACGGGGACGACGAATTTTAGAAGAGAGAGAGAGAGAGAGATATGTGTATTTAGCGCCGTATTTAGTCATATTTTAGTAGTCACATTTGTCGATATTTTTAGAGAAGAAACACGACTCCTGCGAAGCGACAAAACGTCAGAATTTTTAGCGTCCCGACCGCGCGCGCTCGCGAATATATATAAAAGAGAGAGAGAGAGATAAAAAGTCGACGCGGGTGTTTACTTTTCTTGTCATTGTCTCTTTGCGCGCGCCTTTCTAAGTTTACTTTTGTTTCTTGGTTTCCTTCACCCGTAAAAGAAGAGAGAGAGAGAGCGCCCGCGCCGGGAGATTTTTGGAACTTTAGAGGCCGCGCATTGCATTTTCGAGAGGAAAAATTGAATGCGAAGGAGCGTACGCGAGAGAGAATGAAACGCAACTACCAATCGGTTCCGTCGTTCACGTCCACGGGCAGACCGCTCGAGCGAGTGAAATCGTACCAGGAGTTGCAGATAGAGTCGGAATCGAAGTTATATTGGGTCAAGTCTTCGTTCTTTCTCCTCTCGTGGGCGTTCGTCTCGGGTGGGATAATTTTGCTCAACAAATACATTTTCGTGAAGGACGATTTTCCGTACCCGATTGCGATTTCCGCGACTGGGCCGCTGTGTTCGTGGATCGTCGCGGCGTTATTGATCGCCTCTGGAAAAGTCACCATTGAGAATAGGGTGACGATGTGGGAGTACTTTACGATTATAGTTCCGATTGGTTTGTTCACGGCGATTACGTTCGCGAGCGGGAACACGTTGTACTTGTACTTGAGCGTCAGTTTTATACAGATGATTAAGAGTTTAAGTCCCGTGGTCGTGTTTTTGGTTTTAGTTATATTAGGTATGGATAAACCGACGTTTACGAAGACGTTTGGGATCGTAGTGACGAGCTTTGGGATGTTGGTGGCGTGTTTGAGCGAGAGTAAGTTGACGTCGGTCGGGATCATGTTGATCGTTCTGAGTGAATCGAGCGAGTGCATTCGGATGGTGTTTTTCCAGCACATGCTGTATAGTCGTAGTTTTGGAGTCATTGAGGGTTTGTTTTATTCCGCGCCGGCGAATTTTCTGTTCTTGGTGATCTTCACCATAATATTCGAGTACGGGGAGATGGTCGAGACAGAGGCGTGGAGACGACCGATGGGGAATCCGTTGCCGTATATTACCGTTGCGTTCTTTGGTTTTTTCGTAAACGTGACAACTATCGGAGTGATTCAAACGTGTGGTTCGTTGACGTTCAAAGGTGCCGGACAGGTGAGAAACGCCTCGGTGATCATGTTATCCAGTTGGTTGTATAAAGAGAAGCAAACCATCGTGCAACTGTGCGGTTACGTGGTTTCCATCGTTGGATTTTTCATATACCAAACGGCTAAATCGGCGGAAAGTTTGGATACAATCACAAAAAGCGCGGAATTTATGGCTGGTGAGCCGTTTACGCCCGGTTCGCCGATTTGGGAAGGGTCGGAAGAGTACACTTGGGCAACCAGTCCGCAATGGAAACAGATTAGAAAAGGCGGCATTTTCTCAAATTTTCGGTTCGTCAATAACAAAGGGTCGTCGAACAATTTAGTCGGATTAGCCAACGGAGGTAAAGGTAGCGCGAGTAGCATGAGCAACAAAAACAACAACGGGAGCTTTTCTGGGTCGGAGGAAGAGAAGCAGAAGATCTTAGGCCCAACGTTGAAGGAAATAGAGGAGATCAAGTTGGCCCAGTTAGCAAAGCAAAGGTCGAAATCGACCGCGGATTTCAACGTCGCTGAGAACGGCGGGTTAGTGGTGACGCCAAGGAGCTCTGATTTTGGCTCTGGAAGTACCGGTCAGCATTTTATCTTGAGCTTACCGGAGGATTCAGAGCGCGTGAGAGATCCGACGCGAGCGGCGAGATGGGGAGTGTAGAGAAAAAGTGCATTAGTGTAATTAATAGTAGTTTTCATTATAGATAGAATTTGTGTACGTTTAGACTTCACATTAAAAATACATGTCAGATAGATTCTTCTTCTTCTTCTTCTTCTTCTTGTAGCAGATTCGCGCGAGTTTGCATGCATGATGCTCTGTTATACATTTTCTGCTCTTTCTTGAACCGGCGCGATTTTCTTAATTCTTCTTTCGTCCTCTTCCCGTCTTCTCTTCCTTTTCTCTTATAAACTTCTTTCTCTCTTTCTCTCCTTCTTCCTTCTCTCACTCATTCCACTCTTCATTTCTTTCTCTTTTTCCTTACTCGTAATAATATCAGCAATAATGACGATAGCTGCTTAAAGTACCGTTCCGTCTGGAATCTTGGCATCCTTCAAAACGCAAGCCACTCCGTCCACAATCTCAATCATCCCTCGTAACTCTTCTCTCACGTGCACGTTTCCGTTGCATTTCAACACGCAATCTTTACCAACGCTAGCACCAGCATCTAAAACCACGTTCTCCATTTCCGTGTTATCACCAACGACTGTTTGTGCGACGACTTCCGGCGAGCCGACAATGATGACATTCTTCAATCGAACGTTTTCCCCGATTTGTGTCGTCGGACCAACGATGGAAGATTCAATGAACGATCCGCTTTCTCCACTTCTAACGACGCAGCCGTCTAATATTAACGACTCTTGTACTCTGGCAAAACCGATGAACTTAGCCGGTGGTAAATATCTCGCTCTCGAGATGAGCTTTTGGTCGGATCCGTATGCAATCAACTCCGCCGATGAACCTCCCTTTGCCATCTCAATGTTCGCTTGGAACCACTCGGAAAATGATCGCAACGGCGTCCAATATCCCTCGTGCTTGTGCACGACAACTTTCATCCCGCGTTCAATCGCTTGGTTAATCACGTGCTCGCCAAACTCGAAGTAATCTCCTCGTTCTCTAGATGGATTCAAGAGCAACAACTCCTTCATCGCTTCAGCGGATATAATGTAATTCCCGGTGCTGATGTGATACGAGTGTCGTTCGTCTTTATCGACGAGTTCGCGAAAGATGTTCGAAAAGTGTGCTTTTTCGTGCAACCTTTTGACGACACCTTTCTCGCCTTTCTTCGTTACTTCAGTTAAGCCAACTTTTAAATGATTCGAATCGTGGTGCAAGTGCGATTTTTCCAACATGCTAGAATGGCATCGTTCGCTTTGTACCATCATGGTAATCGCCGCACCAGAGTCATTGTGCGCCTTTAACATCTCGTTGAAATCAGCTTTGTGCAACTGTTCTCCCGAGCAAACCAAATACGCCTCTTTATCGTACAATCCTACCCCTTGACCGCTGCTCACGCCTTGTTCGATAGCGACGTCAAACGACTGCGCTTCCAAGTGCGCTCTCACCGCTGCCGCGCTTCCTCTCGGCCACTCGTCTCTCGTCGGCGTCGCTGACATTGGTAACACGCAGACTTCCGTTGTCGAACGTCCCATGGAAGAATTTTTCGAAAAAGTCATCGTCACATGGTTGTTCAACGATCTCGAGTTGTATTGCGTCAAAACGAAAACTTTGCCAAACTCTGCTTTCAAGCACGCCGCGACTGGGAAATCAATTAATCGGAACGATCCGCCCACGCTCAACGCCGAGATCGCTCTATTTCTCGTCATTGGATTTGATTCACCAACGCCTCCAGCTAAAACAATCGCGGTGACGTTTTGTGCGGAGACTTTTGCAACCGGCTGTTGTTGTTGTTGACCATTCACCGGGACGTTCACCATCCTCGAATTACCCAAGTTCAGGTTTGTTCGATTATTATCTTCGCTCGTCCTCGACACGCTCAGCCTCGACTTACTCGGTGATGATGCTTCCACCCGCTTCGACGTCATCACGTCGATAGTTTCCGCCGTCGAGTTCGTTTGCACGCGAAACGGCGCGTCCACGTACGAGTTTCGAAACATTTCCCTCCTGTGCTCTTCCAAAAGTTGGTCTTCGTCCACGGAACCTAAGCCCCGCTGTTGCTGCGCGCGCTCCTCTTTGATCGCGTCTGTTTTCAACTCATCGCCTCGTTGATTGTGTTGATTGATGCCGTGATGATGATTCTCCCCTCCTGGGTTCGCTCCCGAACCAGCGGAGGAAGAAGAAGATCTCGCGGAATCGCACGAGACTCGAGTCGATTTTCCCGGGGTCATCATCGAGCCGTTCCTCGCGCCTTCGCTCGACGTGGAGGACCTTCTCGACATGAAGTGTTCTTTTAAAGAGAACTGGTGGCTCACGCCCGCCGTGGACGGCGGCGAACGGCTCAAAAACGCCATCTTATTCGCTTCGCGTTAGAAAAAAAGTGTCTTCTTCTTCTTCTTCTTCTCTTCTGCGCGCGCGCCGGTTCAACGAAAGATATTTTCACAAAGAATTAAGAAAAACAAAAATTCCCCCGGGGTCGTCTGTGAAAAAAAACACCGACGATGCGAACGTGAAACGCGAGCTTTCTTCGCTTCAACGCGTTACGTGAACCTTTTTTCGCGCGATTTGCACGTTTGTTTGAGTTTCGCGCGCGCGTCGCGTCTGTAATTGTTTACGAAAAGACGTGCGGTGCGCTAATTTTTTGCGGTCGTTTCTTTGGTTTTTGCCGACGTAAGATACGCTTTCTCCTTGATATTTTGAGCTTTTAAGGCCGAAAGGCTTCGAAATTTGCATTTTTTTCATCGGTTTCGTCTCGTCTTCAAATCTCATTGGCTGTGAGAGCGAAAAAAGAAAAAAGAGCTCCCAAAAAGCAAATTGAAAAAGCTCGCAAACGCTTTTTCGTTTGTGAGTATTTCGTGCGTCGGCGCCCTTTTCTTTCGACGACGACGACGACGAAATACAACAACAACAACAACGACAACAACAACAACAACAACACACGCGCGCACGCATAAAACGATGAAACCGTCCGAATCGTTACTCACGCCTCGAGCTTTGCGCGAAGACACGAAACGACGCGTGGAAGAGAGCAATCGAAAGTATGCGAATGCGAGCGAATCGAGTGCCAAAAATTTGCGAAACTTACAACATCATCGAGTCTCGGGTGAGGCATTCGCGAAACGCATCAAACGAGAGTGCGACGCTATTCTGAAGCGTTTAAAACGATCGTCCGCGTGATTTAAAATGTTAAAGATGTATTCATTATCGATTAAAACAACTATACAACTCTCTTTTTCTCTCTTTTTCTCTCTTTTTAAAATTGTTAAATAAAATAGGACTGTGGCTACTACAGTAAAATGTTAATACACTCGAGAAGAAGAAGTAAGTGACTTCTTCTTCTCGATCAAAACACGACGCACCCCTCTCTCTTTCGTGTGGTAATGAGCTTTTCTTCAAGTAGTTTTTTTACAAACAAACGACAATAACAGAGTGGCGGTGCGCGTAATAGTAGCTCTTACGATTACGTCGCCACACCATCTTGTTGTTGTCCTTCGCCGCCTTCGTCGGGAGACTTGACGCAACTTCTCGCGACGGACTCGAACAGGCGCTCAATCTCCGGCGCGCACCTCGTGAAACCGTGCGCCCAAAAGTTGTATCTCGGATTTTTAATCAACTCAACAAACGTGACCAATAATCCCCACGGGTGTGGTCTGTTGACGACCAATCGCTCCAACAACACTCGCGTAATTTGTTCTCGAACTAATTCCGATTTCGTCTCTTGGAATAAGCACAAAGTTACGCAACTAAAGTAGTGCGTGTGCGAGTTTGGATATCGCAACTGGTTCGCGACGGCGCTCATGAAGTAGTATCGACCTTCCGCGTCTAAACTTTCATCGCATAACTTTTGCAATAGTTCCATGGGACTGGAATTCAACACGGAATTGCGCGCGTTCTGGTTTGCCGCAATCGCGTTGACACCGATGTACAACACTAAAGCGTTCATCATCGGTACGTCGTATCGAGTGCCCGTTTGCATCGCTTTTTGACCCGGAAGCAAAATGTCGTCGCGAACTTGTTTGGCAACTTGAGACGCGTTGGCGGCATTCTTTGAACTCAAATAGTTGTCGATGGTTACTTTCGCGCTCGATTGATTAAACGCGGGATCGTTCAATACGAATTGCGTCGCGTTGGTCGGCTCTTGCGAGATTTCCGGCAACAAGTCAATCTTCAAGTTTGGCGTGAAGGGATCGGGCAAACGCATGTTTCTCGGAAACGCAGACAAGACCAAGTTGCGTAATTGGACACAGTTCGTCGGCGTTGCATCCAAGAAGTACACGTGGTTATCGCAAAGGAATTCCGGGAAATCGTGCAACAAGACCAAAAAGACTCTCAAGACGCCTTTGTAGAGCAACTTGACAGGTTCAGTCAAGTTACACTCGCGCAAGTATGGTTCAAGAAACTTCAACGCGGCGCAAATCAAACGCTGCAACAACGGACGACCTTTTTGTGCGTGATCCAAGAGCAATCTCGGCATAAAGCATCGGTGCGAAACGAGTTCTAACCATGCGAACGCAAATCCAGGAACACGCATGGGCTGCAACGCTAACAAAGCGGAAGCAAACGCAGCCAGCACTTGCGGATGCGACGAGTCCAGCACGGCATCTGGCGCTCTCATTTCGTTGAGCAACCCGCTCAACGCGCGAAAGTACGGTTTCGGATTGAACTGCGGACCGCGTTCGTCCGTGTCTCGCATCGCCGTGCGAACGATGGCAACTAACGCGCGTCCGAAGAGCGCCAAACGCTGCTGCGGTGATTCTTCTGGACGTCTCGCAAGACGTGTGACTAAACGACAATACGCGTCAACCGCCGCAAAGCTCATGGAGCTTTCCTCGCCGCCTTGCGTTTTCTTTTCGCTGCCAAGGCAGTGCGTCACCGCGAGTTCAACCAAGACACGCAAAAAGCCTTCTTGCGCGTCTTCGCGGAGAAACGTCGTGCGCTCGAGTCTTTGCAAGAACATGACGGATCGATCGTCTCCGGGAGGCAAATCTTGCACTCTCGCCCACTCGTCAAAGTGACTGGCGACTCGTTCGCGCATCTCCTTCGCTGATTTTTGCGCCGCTGTCAAGTTACTATCGTCGACAGCGCCACCTGACACGCCACCATCGCCATCCTCACCACTTTTACCACCCCCCAAGAAGCTCGTCGTTCCTGATTGCTCGCTCGGCGGCGGCGGACCACCCGGTAATGGTGGTTGCGGCGGCGGCGGAGCGCCCGGTAACGGCGGTTGAGAACCCGGGAACGCGGATTGCGGCACCGGCGGTTGACTGCTCGCTCCACCCGGACCGCCACTGCTACTAGTAGCTCCGGCGAGATTTGACTGCGATGAAGTCGCGCTTCCACCCATTGACGTCGGTGGTGCAAGTCTTGGAATTCTAGAGAAGTCGTCGTACACTTTTAAAGCGACGCCGCTCATCAAGGTCGCGCTACCAGGTCTCGGCGGACGCAAAGTCTCCAATTGCAATGCCGCCGGAAACTTCCCGGATAAAGCAACACCACTATCGTAAAACGGAGCAGATATCGCCGACGGTTGCTGCTGCTGGGTTTCTTTGTGCTGCCTTCTAACCACAACCGCCGGCGCTAACGCCTCGTCGACGTCTCGCATCGCTTTTTCCGTGGCTGCTTTTTCAATCAACGAACACCCGAGCTCTAAGTTATCTTGCACCGCGTTCTGGATGGCGTTTTCTAACGCCTGCGCTTCGCAGGCGTTCGATGCACCCGCTCTTTGCACGAGCAATCGCAACTGGTTTGCCGCGGACGCCTTCAAAGGCTCTCGAGACGTCGCCAAGGCTAACGATCCGGCCAGAGAAGATACCATCGCATGTGCGGCTTTACGCAACCGTGTCGTGTCTGGATCGCACGCGAAATCCTTACGAACGAGTTCCCTCGAAGTCACACACGCAATAGTTGCAGAACGCTCAACAACCGGCGACACAATCTCTCGAATACCGTGCGTTAACGCGATTGGCAAAAATCTTGCAAGCATCGCGCGAACACTCTCCGGAATGTTTGGTTGCGGGTGCACGCGGGCGTGCGCTTGAATGTTCGGTAACGCTTGCGCGTCTGACAAAGAAGGTTGTTCTGCGGCCATATTCTGCTGGCGTTGCTGTTGTTGTTGTTGTTGCTGCTGCTGCTGCATGTCTTGTTGAGAAAGCTGCTGACCCCAGCCGCCGCCCATGCCGCCGCGCTGCTGCCCTTGCAAAGACGGGAGTTGGCCGTCGCTCGCAGCGGTTTGCAACATACCCCCAGGACCAAGCCCACTTAAACCGGCAGGAACCTTGTCGGCGACAAAATCGGGATTGTCGATGCGCACGCGTTGTCGATTCTGTAACAAATTTGAAGGCTTGACGTCCTTGACGCTCAAATTGAAATGCTTGAACAATCTCTCTGTTTCAAACTTCAAGTTTAGCTTCAAATCGCGATCGAGGTAAATCTCCGCCAACAACGCTAAAAGCGCTGCCGTCCACGGGTTTGGAGGCTTGAAGACAAAGTTATCTTTCGCTGGTTCGAGGATCTTTGCGACAAAAGGGATGACTGCAATCATGCGTCCAGCCTCGTAGGCGTCTAAAATCAATCCCTTCACATCGAGATCAATCATCAACACCGGCTGAAGACGCGCTATGGTTAATCCGCCGAGCCAAGAACCGAGGTTCTTCAACAGAGAACGCTCACCTGAATTCGTTTTCACTTTTCCACTCGTCAGCAAAACTTTAATGTTGTGATAGGTCGCGCGAAGAATAGCTTCGAACAATTTTTCCTCGCCAATTTCGTCGAGCATTTCGAGATACAACGCGTGAAAGTTCGGCTCAATCGCCGCTCTCTTAACAACCATATACGTCGCAAACCACTCGTAAAACTCTGGCTTGAGCTTTCCTTTGACTTCTTGACCTTTCAGTTTGACGTTTTCACCAGACAAGTTGTTCACGGCGAAGTGAATCTGATCCGCGGTTTTCGAATCCGGCGAAGCCGTCGCCGTGTTTGAAGCTTGCAAAAGCGTATCCAAGTTGAGAGACGTCGCGAAACCTGATGGCGCGGAAGCGATCGCCGTCGCTGAACCTGAACGAGACATATCTCCGCCATCTTTGCCGAAAAGCGGTAACGAAGCGGCCGAGTGCAACTTACCGTCTTTCGTAGAAGACGAGTCAATCCCAAGCACGGACGCAGCCATGTCTGACGCTGTAGTCGCGTTTGCGCTTGTAGCCGCACTCTCCGAAGCCGCCGTCGCTGCAGCTGCCGCTGCCGCGGCGGCGGAATTTCCAGCCGAAGCTATGTCGTTGAAACTTAACTTCATGCCAGCCACTCCCGCTGCTAATCCTCGCGCATCCTCCGGGCCACCCATTTCAGGTTCGTGCATGCCGAGTGCGACTTGCGTCGGCTCCGAAACCGGAACATTTCCAAAGAACTGTCCCAAATCTGGATGCGCTTGACGCAAGTGTTGTATCTGAGCTAAGTGTTGACAATATTGTGGCCATTCCGGCAAGCGAGTTTTGAACTGTTCCAACGCTTCGGAACCAAACGCAAACATCTTCGACCCAAACGGCTTACGTAAAGCGTCCAAGACGCATCGCAAAGCGACACCGAGCGTGATGTTACTCACGAGCTGACGCTGGACGAGCTGACCGAACAACACAGCGGTAATTCGTAACTCTTTGTCCGGGTACTTTGGAAAGAATCGATACTCGTCGAACAAATTGTGTACCATGCAACTAAACACTTCGCGTTCGCGCGGAATGTTCGATCGCAAAAAGCCGCCAAGCATGTCAACGAGATCGTTGATTTTGCGTTGACCGGCGTATACTTGCTGAAAGTGCGCGTTCGCTTCGGCTTCGATGTCTGCAGGAAAACCGTTGGACAACCCTGGATTCCCCGACGCGTTGGCCGCAGTACCAGGATTGCCTCCACTCGGGTTGCTCCCATCCGCACTCATAGCGCTCGCGTCGCCCGCAGACGATCCTCTCTGAGCGAATGCATTTTTAACCGTTCTAATATCGTTCTTGTTGTCCGCCGAAATCGACGTCGCGCTTTCCAGGCACTCAAAGAATAGGTTCGCAATTTCAGAAGTAACGTTCAATCCTTTTACGCTTTGGCCTTCAGATTCTAAGCAGCGTCTCTTCAAAAACGCCACGCACGCTCTCGCGAAATCGTCAGGATTCGCCGAAGCTCCCGCGCTAGTATTATTGTTCTTACCTGACGAAGATCCAGCTAAAGAATCTCTGAGAAACTTTTCGAGATTTAAGTATTCGCGACGCGACGCCAACGCTGCGATTTCAATACCCATCAACATCCCACTTCGTTTCGACGCAACATTAGAACCGCTCGATGACGACGACAATTGGCCAATCTTTTGCAAAACTTTAGCTAAATTCTTCATTTCCGAAATAGCATCCACGATTCGAGGTATGCAAGCGTTGTTACTCTCGTAACTCATACTCATAGCTTCAATAACCGCATCCGGCAAGTGCGTAAAGGCTGCGGTCAGAGCGTACTCTCTTGGCGCCGAGGCGGTTTGAAAATTTGAGAATATTCTCGTCAACGATTTCTCGACGACATCCGCGGCGATCGAAGATTCCGCATTTTCCGCGCGAGAAATGGCCGCCACGACATAATCCGCGTTCGTGGACGCGCCGCGATCCAACACTTTCGCCGCGATTGGTTTCAGGAAGACTTCTTTCGCATTATTCGTGGTATTTTCCGCTAACTTTGTCAACACTAACATCAAATCGACGCACGACCAACGCTTGATTTCGCTCTTTTCTCCATTCGGAGGGAAACACGTCACCCCAAACTCCCATTCCATCAAACTCGGCTCCACGGCGAAGACCGCCGCGCTCAACAACTTCATTTGCGTCGATTGTAACTCGCCCGGCCAGACGATCCCATCCCCAACGATAGCTTGCGCAGGAAATGGACTCCCTGCTCCTCTGCGATACATCTCTACCAACCTAGAAAAGAAACTATAGTATGGTGGAAAAGACCCTTGCCCAGCCGCGACGTTCATTTGCTGCAAACTCGATTCGAAATCCGGGCTCAACTCCACCTCAAACCTGCTCGAAAACATCTCGCTCTCCGGATCTTTCTCTCGCAAGCTCAAAATAGCATCTTTCAAGTGCACGACAACGCTTTCTCTCCAATCCAACTCTGGATGCGTCTCTCTCACCGCGTCCGCCACGGCTTCGATGTTCCAGGTTTTCGCCCTATTCGCCGCCTCCGTCGGCGGCGACAAACCCATAGCCGACGCCAAATCAGCCAGCGTTTGCGACGGCACGTCCCCTAACGACCCATCGCCAGTCTTCGCAATCGTCGCCAGCAACACCGCTAAGCCTTTGTTATCGATCCTCGGCAACAAAGCCAATATCTGTTTCAACGAAGCCTTCGTGTGCGCCGAGGCGTAGCCCAATTCCTCTAAAGCCGCAGCCGTGGACGACGCAGACGCCACGCGAGAGGCGATATCGTTCGCCAACGGCGACGATTTCGACACTCCTTCCCCCATTCTCTACTTCTCTCTCTTTCTCTCTCACTCTAATAAAGTCGCGCGCGCTCTCTCTCTCCCACTCTAAAATGTAATAATTCTCGCGATCACCCTTTTCTCTTTCCTCTCTCTCTTCAACTCAAAAAAATGTATGTACAAAATCCTCCTCCTCTTCTCTTCCTTTTACTCTCTCTCTCTCTCTCTCTCTCTTCACCACCGCGCGGCGACAAAACGGCAGGAGATGGAAGGAGAAAGAGAGAGAACCCTGGGAAAAATAGCAAAACCGGAAGAAGAAAAAGAACGCGTCGTCTCTCTTTCGTTGAAAAATGAGTGGTGCGATAGCTACAGCAGTGCGCGTCGTGCGTCTCGTTTTTTTCTTTTTTTTTGCGGAGTTTGGGGGTGGGGCGAGAGTCCTCTTCTTCTTTTTCCTCGAGTTTAGGGTTTACGGTTTAAACCTTTTTTTTTTCAAAAAAAAAAAGAACATCGAGAGAGGGTGCCGACAAATCGAATCGTCCGTCACTTCCTTCATTTGTTCCTTTGCGCTTTATAGAGAAAGATACCCACGCACACACACGGCGCACACACAGCACACGAAGAAGAAAAAAAGGGAGAGCGAGAGACGTCTTTTAATCTCGCGCGGATATTTTTTTTTGATATATAAAGTCACACCTTTGCGCGAGCAGAAAAGAAGAGCGCGTGCGCGTGCATCTCGACGACCGACGTCTCTTCGTTTCTAATTTCGTCTCAAAGGGACGACGTTTTTTTTTTCTTTTCCGAGCGAGAGAGAGAGAGAAAAGAGAGAAGAAAGACGCGCGCGCGAAAGGAAATCGAGAGAGAGAGAGAGAGAGAACGCTTGAGGATGCTTCAAACGCGAGGGAGGAGTAAACAACGGGAGAAGAAGAATAAAAAGTCGACGACGACGACGATGAAGACGATGAAGACGACGCGAGAGAAGGAGGAGGAGGTGGGCACACTTTTACTTTTTTGTCTTTTTTTTTCTCGATGACGCAAAAGCGTCTTTTCGTTTTCTTCCACGCCGCTTTTCCTTTCTCCGGGTGAGCGAGCGTGCGCAGGAGAAATCCTTTTCGAGACCTTTCTCTTTGCCTTTTTTTCGTTTTTTGGCAGAGCCGCAGCGGCGGCGTTTTGGTGTGTTTGCACTCTCTCAGAATTTTGCGAAAATACACGAGCTCGCTCACTCACTCACTCGCTCACTCTCTCGCGCGCGCTTGCTCGCCGAAACTTTTCATTTCAACAGGATAAGAAGAAGAAGAAGAAGAAGAGAAAGAAGAAGAAGACGACGACAACAGCAACAACAACAACAAAGAAGAAGAAGAAGATGACGACGACCACGACGACTACCGGCAGAGCGCGGAAGAAGGTGGAAAAGAAGCAAAAAGGAAAGACGAAAAGAAACGAACGCGCGGCTGGCCGGTTTCCTCCTGTTATTCCTCGCCTTCCTTCGGCGACGACGACGATGACGTTAGGAGAACGAAGAGGAAGAGATGAAGGCATCGATGCGTTTTTGATGGAAGACGAGACCGACGACGCGTTATTTTCGAGCGACCCGGGTTTGTTTTGGAAGGAGATCGATGCAGATCCGGGAGATTTCTTTTCGTTTGATACCGATTATAATAATGAGAACGGCGTTGGCGATGCTGGTGATACCACCGACGCGCGCTCGTCCGGGTCTATCGTGGCACCGATGTCGCTCGAAGAAACGACCACCGATGCTTATTATTTTGGGACCGATATGCGAGTCGCCAAGACGCCGGAGCGCGTCGTCTGCGCCGCGGATTGCAAGACATTCTCGCCCGACGGTGGTGACGATGTCGGCAGGGAAATGTTGTTCGTGCCAACGCCGTTGGCGTCTGGTGGCGATCGTGCGGTGATGATAACTCCAGACTTCTATTCCCGCAGGAACCGATTGGAGAATGTGTTTCAAGAGGAAGAAGCGGAAGAGAATGTAGACGGCGGTTCCTCTCGGAATTATCTCAAAGATCTCGCCGCGATGCACGGTATCGTACTTCGAAGCACGAATGGGGACGATAATGTCGTCGACGACGAAGCTTTCACGGAAGAAAATGTAAAAACAGCAGTAGTAGCAGCAGCAACGACGGAAGATTCGACGGTCACATACGAAGAACACGCGGATAATAACAGTAACACCACCATCGATAACAAGAAACGAAAGGAGTCGAAGAAGTCATCAACAACGCCGACGCCGACATCTCAAACAACAAGAACAACAGCAGTATCCACGCGTTCAATATCGAAGGCAAAAGAAGACGCGGAGCGATTGAAATCTCTCGCATCTAGGAAAAGATGGGAGGCGACGTTAAAGACGTACACAGCGATTGAAAAAACAAGCATCGCAGAGGCAAAATTGCAAAATTTGGAGGAGGTTGCGTTGCAACAGAAGAAAATATTAAAATCCGAGAGCAACAATCGCGCGGTTAGAAATAAGAAACGCAGTAGCGCCAGAAGCAGCGAATTTAGCGAAGAAGATGTAGTTTCGGAAAGCTTGAAAAAACATGCGGTCGAGCACGTATCGCACATGTCTTCTCAAGAAGAAGTTCTTGATCCAGGTGCGAAGAAATATAAACGAAAGCGCAGAGCGAGGCAGGAACACGAACGACGTGTTATCGCAAAACCAAACGCTTTACTTTTTACGAGACAAACGAAAGAAAACATACCACCCGCTACAGCGTTTGGTAAAGTGATTGTGAGCGAAAAAGTTTTCGACGACGGAGGAGAAGAAGAAGCGCAGATAGGCTGGATGACGAGAACGAGAAAGCGTGAGAGAGAGGAGCGTCAAAAGGAAAAAGAACAAAAGATTACCATAACAAGAAACAGCTCTTTTTCCACACTCTTCGATGACATCGACGATTGTTTCTATCAAGACGACAATTCAACGAAGGTGTCGCCGCGAAAGAAGAAGTATCAAAAGAAGAAGGAGAATAAAGCCAAACAGGCGGGCGACCAGGAAGCGACAAATGCAAAAGTGAACATTTCCGCCATCGTCAGTAAAGGCGCGAAAGCCACCGACTTGATCTTGTGCTCCACCACAGGTCAAGAGCGTCTAATCGGGTGTTTCGAGTGCGGCATCACGAAGACACCGCAATGGCGTCAAGGTAAGCACGGTCCAAAAACGTTATGTAACCGCTGCGGCGTGGCTTATCGCAAGAGGCAGTTGCTGAATCAATCCACGATTTTTTAGTTAACGCGCGTTTATTTCTATCTTTGCATGTATTTGAAACTATCCATATTACAACAGAGTTATCATCCAATTTTCTCCTTCTCTCTCCTTTCCATGTACCTCTCGATTGTATCGACTATCGCCCTTGTGCTGCTTTCGATTTCAATATTCACGCTCGCGCCAACGCTCTTCACCCGAAACGCCGTCGCTCTAATCGTCTCCGGAATCAACCATACGTTAAACGTCCCCTCTTTCTCGTCTACATCGCCAACCGTCAAAGAACAACCGTCCACGGCCACGAAACCTTTCGGCAAAATGTACTTCACAATCTCTCGATCTCGGAGACGAAAGCGTACCTCTCGATTGTTCTCCGTCTCCTCTTGTGCGTAAATCTCCGCCGTCGTGTGAACGTGCCCAGACACCACGTGCCCGCCAATCTCCTCGCCAAACTTTGTGCTTCGTTCGTAATTCACGACGTCGGAAACCTGCAACTCGCCTAAATTCGTCGCTCGTAAAGTTTCCGCGATCATGTCAAAACTTGCCGTGGATTTTTCCACGTCAAACTCTACCACGGTTAAGCACGTGCCGTTGACGGCAATCGATGCGCCAATCGTGAGGTTCTCCAGCGTATTTTCCGGGAAGGTGAGCGTCAAACGAGCGAATTCACCTTGAATTGGAGTGAATGTGGTCACCGTCGCGGTGCCTTGGACGATACCGGTGAACAGCGCGCGCGTCGTGGTGTCGCGCTTTTGATGATGTCTGCGCTTTTGTTGATGAGGAAGCAGCGACGTTCGAGATTGTTTTTGATGACTGCGACGGAAGGTTAAGGAAGAGGAAGGAGAGGAATAGGAGGAGGTACTCGCGGCGCTGGTAGATGCGAACATTGCGCGCGTGCGTTTGTGTGAGAAGTTCGCGTGCGCTTCTGTCTCTCTGGCTCTCAGAGAAGAAGAAAGATTTATGACGTTTTGGATAAAACGCGATTCTACCTGTTCGTTGTCTCTGTCCGTCAGTCCTTGTGTGCGAAGAAAGTTGCGTATATCAATCATATCATTTAAATTCATTAAAGAATAGTTCTCTCTCTGCTACTCTATCATCAACATCTTTATGCATATCTCGCGTCAAAACTCTCTCTCTCTCTCTCTCTCTCTCTCTCTTTCTCCCCTTGTCGCTCTTACTTTATATCTTATACTTTCGTGCTTAAGTTCGCGCTCGAGCTCCCGCTATGAGTCATCCCTCCTTTCGCCTCTTCCTCCTTTTGCTTGTTCATAGCTTGGGTGTAATAAATCATCCCAACCACGGCTAACGCGCACCCGGCAATATTTTTGCTCGTGATTGGCGCGTTAAAGCAAATAAAACCAAACAAAAACACCAGGACCGTCTTTATGTGTCCAATCACTTGGAACGACACCGCCGAAAATCTTCCAATGCACAAATATTGGGAGATGTTTACCAACACCGCGAACCCGCACGAGACGGCTAAAAACATCAAACTCCCACTGGTCCACTCATAATCAAACACGTTCTCTCCCCCGGTGACTAATGTGTCCATGATCGGTCCAAAAACCAACATCGAAACCGCCATCCACAAACTCGTCTTGGCTAACAAAAAATTACTCGTCACGTTGTGCTTCTTTTGCAAGTGCCCGACTAATATTTGCTGCGCAGACGTGCTCAACACCCCAACGCTCGCCGCCACCGTCCCGGTAAAGTTCATCTCAACGTCCGAAACCGTCGCGACGGCCACGCCCGCCAAAACCACGATGATCGCTTGCACAACCTTCCTGGAAAATTTCTTGTTCAAAAACGACGCCTCTAATATGCACATGGTCGGGATCTGCGCGAGCTTACACACCTGGTAAAACCCGATTGTATTCAACATCAAAGAGACGTTCAAACCGATGATGGACATGTTCGCGACGACTACGTAAAAGACTAAATCCTTGAGCGGAAGCCTCTGTTGTTGCGGTTGTTCCGATTCCATCAACTTTTCGCTTAATCCGGCTTGCGACGCCGACGAAGCGCCGCTGTCGCTCGAGGAAGCACCACCACCGCCCTTGTCTCTCTTCACGCACAAGTTTATAAAAGCCGTGCAAAAAAAGTGCAATCCGCACAGAGTCGTCGCGAAGCGAAACCCGTATCCAGTCGTGCTCATCAGTTGTTTGTTCACCATGACGATGGCCACGGAGGAGAAGATGTTCAGCGACCACGCGAGCGCGTCCACGGCGGTTTTACCCAAAGCCATCTTTTCTATTTTATCTGCTGCTCTTTCCAACAAAAAATCAATCTTATTTAAAAATAAAACTCTCTCTCTCTCTCTCTCAACCGCGTCCAACTTCAAAGCGCCGCTACTCGTTAAGTCCGTCTACCGTTCCGGTAAATGAATGCGCTCTCGCACACACACACACACACACGAAGTATGCGTTTATCTTTTTTATGAAGAAGACGAGCGCGATTACAACAACAACGAAAAAAGGCGCAAAACTCACAAGGCAGAGCTCTAAAAGCTCGCCAAAAGAAGCGAAAAAGAAGAGGGAAAGTTAATGGACGCAACCGCGAGAGAACGAGCGTGCCTCCTGCGCCGGCGTGTTCCTGTGGCTAATAACTCTCCCCGCCTGCTTTCTCTCGTCTTTCTTTCTTTTTTTTTTCTTTTGCCTTTTTTCTTCGCGAAAAGTGTTCGACATTCCCTCTTTTAAATACGCAAATCCACCCAAAGCAAAGCTCGGGTAGGACACACAAACGCTCTTTTTAAACGTACGTTTAATCTCTCTCTCTCTCGCGTTTTATCCTCGAGAGCGAGGCGACCGATGGGGCGTTCCTCCCTCTCCTCTCTTTTTTACCCCCTTGCTTCTTCGTCTTCTTCTTCTTCTCGAAATGAAAAGAAAAGTCAAACAGTTAGCGGGCGGTGGAGAGTGAAAGAGAGAGGCGCAAATTCTCTCCTTCTCTGCGCGTGCATTTTTTTTTCTCTCTCTCTGTGCGCTTTTGGAGGCGCGCGATGCGCGCGATCGACTCGAATATCGATGGAACGACTTTTAACGCGCGGAATGCGCTTCGCGTGGGAGAGTTTTCGTCGTCGCGAGTGGGTGTTTCGTGGAAGGTTCCGGCGCGATTTCGGAGATTTTTTTTTTCATCTCGCAGTCGCAAAAGGAGAGAGAGAAGGCGCCGCCAATAATCTTTCCGCGCGATGCGCTTTAATTTTTTTTTCCGCCGGCTGCGCGCGCGCGAAAAGAACGATGTTTTAACCGATGAGAAAGAAAAGAAAGCTGACCGATTGTGTTCTCTCCCTCTCTCTGACTTATCTCTCTCTTACTCGCGCAGACTTTCAAAACACTCACTTAAAACAACATGTCTGGAGAAGGAGGCTTCGACGATGCTGCGTACGATCGCGGCATGGAGGAACTCACCAAAGCCGACGGCGAAGATAACGTCATCACGGAATGGACTGAGGTGCACGAAACGTTCGATACTATGAACTTGCACGAGAACTTGTTGCGCGGGATTTACGCGTACGGTTTCGAGAAACCATCTGCGATCCAGCAGAGAGGTATCGTTCCGTTCGCGAAAGGGTTGGATGTTATTCAGCAAGCGCAATCCGGTACCGGTAAGACGGCTACGTTTTGCGCCGGTATCTTGCAATCGTTGAACTACGAATTGGAGGAATGCCAAGCGTTGGTTTTGGCACCGACGAGAGAATTGGCGCAGCAAATCGAGAAGGTTATGAGAGCGCTTGGGGATTATTTGCAAGTGAAGTGCCACGCGTGCGTCGGCGGTACGTCCGTGAGAGAGGATCAAAGAATTCTCCAATCTGGCGTCCACGTCGTCGTCGGTACTCCGGGGAGAGTTTACGATATGTTGAGACGCAGGGCGTTGAAACCGGATTCGATCAAGATCTTCTCGTTGGATGAAGCCGATGAGATGTTGTCCAGAGGTTTCAAGGATCAAATTTATGACATTTTCCAATTGTTGCCGCCGAAGTTGCAAGTTGGCGTTTTCAGTGCGACCATGCCGCCTGAAGCGTTGGAAATTACTCGCAAATTTATGACCAAGCCGGTGAGAATTTTGGTCAAGAGAGATGAATTGACTTTGGAAGGTATCAAGCAATTCTACGTCAACATTGACAAGGAAGAGTGGAAGCTCGAAACGTTGATTGACTTGTACGAAACGTTGGCGATTACGCAGTCGGTTATCTTCGCCAACACGAGAAGAAAAGTTGATTGGTTGACGGACAAGATGAGATCGAAGGATTTCACTGTTTCTGCCACGCACGGGGACATGGACCAAAACACTCGCGATATTATCATGAGAGAATTTCGCTCGGGCTCCAGTCGTGTTTTGATCACCACTGATTTGTTGGCCAGAGGTATCGATGTTCAGCAAGTCTCTTTGGTTATTAACTTTGACTTGCCGACGCAACCGGAGAACTACTTGCACAGAATTGGTCGTTCCGGTCGTTTCGGTCGTAAAGGGGTTGCCATCAACTTTGTCACGCAAGACGACGAGAGATTGTTGCAAGACATCCAAAGATTTTATCAAACCGTCATCGAGCAGTTGCCGAACAATGTTGCGGACTTGATTTAAACAGCAACAACGAAGATATATACGTATGTATTATTTGGTCGGGCGAAAAGAGGGAACAACAACACTCGTGTACATAGAGGGAGAGAGAAAAAGAAAGAGAAAGAGAGAGAAACAAAAGACGCCCGCTCGGATCTCGTTAGAAAAGAAAACCAGCGCGGATTTGATTCAAGCGAGAGAGCGCGCCGAACTATATTAGGAGAGGGGAGTAATAAACCAAAAACTACTACACACACTTGAAAAGTTAATTATCACACGTGCTATCTAAATCTAATGACTTCGTCTTGTACATATTTTTACATGAAATCTTCCTCCGCTTCTTCGTAACTCTCGTATTTCTGGCTCAGTTCCTTATTCGTCACTTTCTTCTCGTCGATGTCCAACCTCCCGTAATCTCTCGCCAATAAATCCGCCTTTATTTCCTCCTCTTTTTCCCTTCTCTCTTTCTCCTGCTGCTCGTAAAACTTTTGCTTCTCTTTTTTGATTCGTAAATCTCTCTTTAATTTCTCGCCCTCCAAATCTGGTTTCTCGACTTCCTTTTTCGTCTTGTTCAGACGGTTGACGATGTCGTTGTTTCGTCCGTCTCGAATGCGAGTTTTTAAAACCAACTTCTCGTCTTTGTACGCGACTTGGCCAACCTCGAAGCTTTTCTTCTTCAACAAATTTTCGCACGGCGTGTACACCACGTCCACTTTTTCTCTCTTGTTGCCTTCGATGGAGTTGTATTTCACGAGTTGCGCGCAATCGAGCAAAACTTTCTCGGGAATAGAGTCGATGGTTTCGCCGTCATGCAGGCGCAGATAGACGTGCGCGGACGATAAGTCGTCCACGTGAAACCACACGTCTTGCTCCGGCCACGACCACCTGATCAAATCTTCGTTCTCGAATTTGTCTTTGCCGACGTAGATGAGGTACGGCTTCGGGAGGTCCGCGTGTTTGGATTGATAGTACAAAACCATGTTTTGTTGTTTTGTTGTGGTGAGACAAAAAGCGAAAGTGAGGAAAATGGAAAGAGAGAGAGAGAGAGAGAGCTTTCGTATTCTAATAATTGGATATTGGTTAATTGCATTCACTCAGGGAATTTCAATTACACGCGCTATTACATACTACAATATTCATTCGTTTTCTTCCGCGACGTTCACTCTGGCGCCGAATTGCGGCGCAACGGTAAAACCGACGCTCGGTATCATCTCGTCCTCGATGGGAAACTCCGACGTGTTTTCAGAAAATGTAAACGTTTCCACGAGTTGGCCAAAGACAACTCTCAGAGTAGCCATGGCAACGTGTTGGCCGACGCACGAGCGTTGGCCCGATGCGAAAGGTTGGTAATTTTTACCTGGCTTTTTCAGTTTGATCGGCGTCCACTTTGTCGTCGTTGTCTCGGTCGCAGAAGCGATGGTATCGTGCCAACGCGAAGGTTGAAACGCGTTCGGGTTTTCCCAAGCGTCTGGATCGCGGTGTGACGCGTGAAGCCAGACACACGCCGCCGCACCTTTTGGGATAGTCACACCGTTCTCTAAATGTATCGAGCGATGCTTCATCTGACGCACGACGAGCGGGGCGACTGGATGTAAACGAAGCGTCTCGCGTATGACGGCTTCGAGTTCTGGTCTGCTCGCGGATGTCGTGATTTCCTTTTCGCCTGCATCGCTGTCGCAGTTTTCGTTCTCGCTTTCATCTTTGCTAGTGCTATGCCTACGCTGCTGCCGCCTACCATTTTCTTGCGTTTCTGCTCGTCGCTGCTTGCGCAACGTGCGTCTCAATTCCTCTTGTATCTTTTCGTGCTTGATGAGCTCTAATATCCCCCAACACATCGTCGCGCTTTGCGTGTCGTGACCGGCAAACAAGAGCGTTGTCGCTTCCTCCACCGCATCCGTCGCGCGTTTCCCATGAGCTTTACCGTCTATAATCTCTCTCAGCGCCGACGTTTTCGTGCATGTTTCGACCGCAATCTCCGCCAATAATTTCGCCTTTTCAATCGCACGTTTCTCTTCTCGTCCAACGCTCGAAAATGTGTAATACAAAAAGTCAGAAATAATCCACATCGAGCGCGCGCGCGCTGGAATGATGCGTCGCAAAATCGTCGAGCACTCTAAGTACTCCGTTTCAATTGCTCTCCAATCCTCTTTGCTACTATTACTATTATTACTAACGCTCAACTCAGAGCGGCTGCTCTTTTCGTCGTTGTTTGATTTCGCGCCCCTCCTCTTGCACGCCTCCTCCATCGATATCCCGCACAAATACTCAAACGTAATCCTAAGCGCGACCCTTTGCAACAACGGTAACAACGTCACCGTTGCCATGGCGTCATCATTCTCGTTTCCCTGTGTCTTTTTCTTCTTATTAATCTCTTCTCTAATCTCCTTCACTAACTCTTGCACCCTCTCCTCCGCGACTTTCCTCAACTTTCCGACGCCGACTCTCCCAAACGCCTTCAAAACTTCCACGCGTTTGTTGTGCCACTCCTCTGCGTTCGAGCACGTGAACAACCCGTTCCCGGCGAATCGTTTAAACGCTGAGTATGCCGGCATCTTCTCCGTTCCGCCTTCTTTCAAAATCTTGCGTGCGGCTTCGCTCGAACCGACGTGCGCGAACGGACACGAACCGGTGACCAGAGAAGATGTCGCGCCGAATATCCTCTTTTGATGACGCGTGGCACACTTCGCATCGCGCGACGAGGACGAGGACGACGAAGTCTCGCCGCTCTTCCTCAACCATTCTTCGATTCTATCCAACAGGTGAACTTTTTCTCCTATCTTTCCGCGACTACTCCTACTACTGCTACAACTCGCCGGCATCGCTGCCGATGACGACGACGACGACGTCAACAACACCGCGCTGCTCAAAATCCAATTCGTCCACCGTTTCCTCGTCGCGATGGTCGTCATCCCGTGCCTCTTCAACGCGAGCACCGTCCACAACTGTTTCAGTTTCAAGAGCGCGAAAACCACCAAACACAGCAGCGTCGGTAAAAACGAAGAAAAAATCGGGTGACGGCGACGACGCGCGAAGGCGATGACTTTCCCGTCGTCGTCGTCGTCCTCGTCCGAGAACGAAAGAGAAGAGAGCCACCACCACTTCTTCGTGAAAGTGGTGGTCGCGTTGAGGAGGAGACGCGAGGTGGTGGTGCCGACCATCTCTCTTCTTCTTCTTCTTCTTCTTCTGTTCGCGTGTATGGAAATGGAGAAAAAAATGTCATCAAAGAGAGAAAGAGTTTTGCGAAAAGACGAGAGGATTTAAAGCGCATCCCCACGAGCACCTCTGGCGAGCGCAACGGAGTACGGCAAAAACAAGAACAAGGACGCGAGCGCGGGTGAATCGTTCTGTCTTTTATCATCGCAAGTATTATTATTATATATATACGTGTTATATTAAAATCTCTCAGCTATTATTCACGAGCGCTTCTTTGATGACTTTCTCGCTCTTATCGCACAACGCATCGGCGTCTTCGCTCGGTGCAATTCTCGGATGGACGATGACTTTAATCTCGCCCGCGCGCAACATCCACTCTTTGCCGTTACGCATGACGCCACCGGTATTGACCAGAGTGATTGGAACGACCGGGACTTTCTCCTTGGCGGCGACGGAGAATGCGCCTTTTTTGAAGTCCGCCATGGTCCCGTCTACCGATCGCGTGCCTTCTGGAAAGAACAAGACGGAACCGTTCTTCTGTAAGGTCTCGCGGCAAATCTTTAACGTTTCCATTTGCGATCGGCGGTCGGTGCGTTTTAAAGGCACGTGACCGGTTAAAAACATCGACCAACCGATGATTGGAATGATAAAGTTACTCGTCTTGGAGATGAACTTAAACGGTCTCTTCAAGTGGAACAAACTGAAAATATCCATAAACGACGCGTGGTTGGCGACGTACACCGCAGGTTCGTCTTGTTTCGGTAAATGCTCTCGCCCTTCGACGGTGATTTTCACGAACGGCGTCGTCGAGCAAATAGCCCAGAGATCGTTGACGAACGACAACGCGTATCGCCGAGTTCGGTCGAACATGTAACAGAACGGGAAGATCAAAAGCATGGTAATGAACAAAGGAACGGCTAAAGAAAAGGTCCAGATGGTAAACGCCAGGCATCGAAGAACGGCGAGAATAGAAACATCTTCCGGGTTCCCCGACCATAACTTCGTCGAGCCTCCACCTTCCGCCGCCGCCGCCGCGCTCGCGTTGAATCCAAAACTCGCCCCTCCTGCGGTCGCATCTGTTCGCACCATCGTTCGTTTCGCTCTGCTCTCGTTACTATTCTGTTCGTTATTTATCGCTGCCGTTCTCATCGTCGACACCACCGTCGTCATCCCATCCTTCGCTTTTCCTCCTCCTCTCCACGTCGTCGTCATTATCCTCGCGCTCGTAGTCTTCTTCTTCTTCCTCTCCGCGATGATGAAGTTTCCGATATCCAAAGTCGAGGGAGACGAAGAACGCGCCATCATTTTACTCCGTCGTCGTTGTTGTCCTCCTCCTCGAAAGAAACTCGAGCCGTGACGCGACGATACCGTCGACGTCGTCGTTGTTGTCAGTGTCATCATCTCGCGCGTTTTGTATGTGTGTATATCGCGTATATATCGCGCGGAGAAGAATTGGAGATAACGAGAGTATACAGTCAGACAGAGAGAGAGAGTTAACTCGTGGGGAAAAAAAAAATCCAACCTCTGCTTCTTGATGAAACAACACGCGAACACAGGGGAGCAGCAGCAAACAGCGAGAAACGTTTTTTCTGACCGCGATTTGTCTTTTTTTTCTTTTCTTTGTGTGTCTCGAACACATACACACGCAGACTTCATTTCCCGACTCGATAGTTTCGCTTATTCATCGTCGTCGTGCGAAACACCACTACGAACACAAAAGAAGAAGAAGAAGAAGAAAAAAAATGGACTCGGCGATAGCGACGAACGCGGAGTACTATTCCGCGTACCGGAACACATCGTCGGCGCCTGCGTCTCCGTCTCGCGATGGTGCCGGCGGCGTTCGACGAGAGGGAGAGGAGGAGGAAGAGGAGGAGGAGAAGGCTTTGTCGGAGAGGCGGCGACGCGCGAGCGACGAGAGCGCGGGCGTTTTGTCGTCCGGACAACAACAGTCACAATCACAATCACAACAACAACCGCGGTATCACGGGGACAATCACAACAACAACAACAACCAGCAACAACAGCGAAAACTGGTTTCTTCCTCGTCGTCGTCTGGATTCATCGACGACGAACAAAACCGCGAGCAAAACCTCTGGCTTGAAGACGCTTTGCACGTCGTCAAGAAACACGCGCAACAGATGAAACGAGCGATCGGAGAGAACAACTTGCGAGATTCGCTGAAGAACGCGTCGGCAATGCTGGGCGAGCTGAGGACGCACCAACTCTCTCCGAAGCGGTATTACGATTTATTCACGCACATTACGTTTGAATTGGAGTTTTTGAGAGAGTTTTTCGCGAACAAAGAGAAGCACGGACGATCGGCGATGGAGTTGTACGAACTCGTGCAACACGCCGGAAACGTGTTGCCGAGACTGTATTTACTCGTGTGCGTCGGGTGCGTGTACGTCGAATCGAGAGAAGGGAAAGCGAAGGACGTGTTGAGAGATTTGGTGGAGATGGCGAAAGGGTGTCAACATCCCGTGCACGGTTTATTTTTGAGAGCGTATTTAGCGCAGACGGTGAAAGGAAGAGGGTTGTTGCCGGATACCGGAAACGAGTTGGAGAGGAGCGGGGGAGGCACCGTGGAAGATTCCATCGAGTTTACTTTGAGTAATTTTACGGAGATGAATAAGTTATGGGTGAGGATGCAAAGGTTTAACAGACAATACAACAGTGGTGGACAACAACGCGGAAGTGGTGGTGGAAGTGGAGCGACGACGCCTGGAGGAGGAAGGGAAGGAGAAGGTCACGGAAACGGGGAGGCGCATGGGAGCGGTCAACACGGCGGGAGCGTGTACGAGCAACACCAGCAATTCACGACGTCTCGCGGTATCATTGATAGCACGCAACTGGAAAGAGATAGAAGAGAAAAAGAGAGGCTAGAATTGCGCGATATTGTCGGCAAAAACTTAACCGTGTTATCTCAGTTGGAAGGCGTGGATATTGAAACGTATTCGGAGAACGTGTTGCCGAGAGTATTGGAGCAGATTGTGAATTGCCGAGATGACGTGGCACAGCCGTATTTGATGATTGCGTTGGCGCAAGCATTTCCATCGGAGTATCACTTAGCGACGTGCGATGATTTCTTAGCTGCGGTGGCTTCTTTAAAGCCAACGGTGCAGATGTCCGTGATATTTACCAGTTTGAGCGAGCGCTTGTCTTGGTATCTAGACGAACCCGATTTGAGCGAGGAAGAAAAGACCGCGAGAAGAGCAGAGTTTGACGATAGAAATTGCGTAAAAATATTCTTAAACTGCGCGCAAGAGATTGCAATCGAGAACAGAGAGATGTCCGCGCTGGAGATTGTGCAAATATACAGCTCCATCGCGGATTTCGCTTTGAGTCAATATCCGAACGACGTGAATAAAATGAACGAAGTATTGTTGGGCGTCGCAAAAGCCTTCGACGCGCACAACGTGACGAGCGAAGATGAAACGCGTTTGTCTATGTCGCCGCAACGATACATTCGCGATCAAAGAGCGGTATCTGCGCTCGTAAAGTTGCTCGCGATCCCGTTGGAAATGTTCACGGTTGACGTCGCGTTGTCATTACACGCGTTTCCAAAAGCGTTAAAGTTGTTGAATCCGGAAACGGCCGGAAGAGACTGCGCGCTAGCCATCGTTCGGGGCGTTTTGAAATCTGAAAAGCCTTTGAGCGACGTAAAGACGGTGGAAACGTTGTTCAAGTTTATCGCGCCGCTTTTACGGGATAACGATAATAAATCGTACGAGATGACGGATTTGAACACGGAGTCGCCGTTGAAGAGAAGCAGTGATTTGTTGGACGCTTTATCGTTGAGAGAGGAACGCAGAGAAAGCGCGTATGCGCGCAAAACGAACGAAACTATCAATACGAAGAAGGCGAACAACGACGGCGAGGAAGGATACGAAGAGGACGCGCAGTTTGCCGAGGAACAAATGGACGTCGCAAAGTTACTGCACAAGATTCATTGTCCGAACGATTGGGATTCTCAGTTGCACTTGTTAAAACTCGCGAAAGTGACTTTGTTCTCGGGTGGAGAAAAGCGAATGCGCTTCACGTTACCAGCATTGTGTTATTCATCCATGCGTTTCGCAAAGGAGTTACTGAACGAGCGAGAATTAGAGGAGAGAAGACAGCACCCGGAGCGCGCGGCGGCTGGCAAACAAACGAGCTCGGACGATAAACCAAAACGCACTCTCGAAGAACTCGAAGTTTTTGAAAAGCATCTCCAAACGACTTTAAAGAAAACGTTACAAATCACGCACCAATCTGCGGAACGCTTTTCCGAAATACCAGGATGTGCCGAACGCGGTCTAGTCGCATGGGCCGAAGCCGGCATGTTTGCGGACAGTGCTAAACTCTCGGACATTTCCTACGAGTTCTTTGAAAGAGCGTTTGAAACGTTCGACGAAAAGTTGTCCTCCGATTCGCGCGCGCAAAACCGTGGCCTGACTTATCTCATCGGCGCTTTACAAACGTGCGTTCACTTGGAGGAAGAAAACCGCGACGCGCTTGTCCATCATTGCGCGACGTTTGCAAACCGACTTCTCCGCCGATCCGATCAGTGCGCGGCAGCTGCCAACTGCGCGCACCTCTTTTGGTCGCTCAAATCCACCGCCATCCGCGACAGCGAAGGAGTCAAAAAATGTCTCAACAAAGCTTTAAAAATCGCCAACCAAGCTGCTCGCGCTTTAGGCGTTTCTCCGGGTGAATCTCTCGGTCTCTACGCGCACGTCTTGAACAAACACTTGTACTTTTTTGAAATCGAAACGTGCGAAGCCGTGGACGTGGAAACGGTCCAACATTTACTAGACGCCATCCAAGAGATGATCGAATCTGGCGCGAGCGAACACGGCGGCACGGCGGCCTGGCGAGACGCCGAGCAATACTTTGCTAAAATCAAATCAGACATCAAACATAAACGCAAAGCGGGAGGAGTAGGCGATATCGGAGTTGTTAGCGGCGGCGCCGGCGAGGAAAGCACCTCCCAGTTCGCCGCCGAGCGCTATCGCCGATTAAATTTATAACGTTGTATACACACGCTACCTTGTACAGTAAAGATGTCATATGCACACATGTGTGTACACGTATACCGCAAAAAGAGTGAAAGTAAGAACCGAAATAAAACCCTAAACAGAACACTTTTGAGTAATCAATTCGACGAATATCTACCGCACAACGCAAACTGACGAGCACAGGCGCGCGCGCCCGAGCAAGCACATCTATCTCACTCTGCCTGTTTCGCGCGCGCATTTGTATACACACACACACACACACACGTGTGCGCGCGTAAACCATCATGAACCAGCGCGGCGTGTCGTCGTCGTCGTCCTCCTCCTCCTCTTCCTCGTCGGAGAAGAACAAATCTGGTGGCTTTTCCGTCGCGCCGAAGATGAACGCGCGATGGCACGTCGGACCGGCGTTCGATCCGCGCGAAGAGGAGGAAGAGGAAGCGAAAAGAAAGAGAAAGAATAAAAACGGCGGCGGCGGCGGCGGCGGCGATAACGGAGGAGACGGACCGGCGATTAAATCGGATGGATTAGAGCGCGAGGAGATGCACGCTTGGTCTGATCTGTCGAAACTCTTCAAGACGTTCGCTGCGATATGTTTCGTGTTGTTGGTGTTACCGACGCTGTTCGGGTCGAAACCGCATAAAAATGCGGCGAGAAAAGTTGGGAGAGCAGGTGCGAGAGCGTCGAGGTACGTGACGAAACCGTTTAGTAAGAAGAGGTCGTACTCGTTTCCGGCGCACGACGGCTACGACGAAACTTTGGACGACGCGTACTCGAATCCGAGAGAGTACGATAACGCGATTAGAGAGTTCGAAGACGCGAAGAGCGCTTTCGATAAGTTGGACGAGCAGTTAGGTGAGGGGTCCATCGATGAGGTGATGTCCGAAGAAGTGAGGCAGAAGTACGAGGACGCTTTGTTCAACAAGCAAGTGGCAGAACAAAAAAGAGATTTTGAGGATTCCATGGAAAAGAAGAAAAAAGAGTGGACTGGGGCGATGAAAGGCGCAAGTTGCGCGGACAAGACGAGACACTTGTTGGAATCGTACGTGGAGCATTACTCGTGCAGATTTGACGCTAAATACGGGTCGATGTCTCCGCTGATGAATTTCCCCGTCGTGAGAGAGGATTACGAAAACGCCGGCGAGAGAGAGACGAGAGCGTTGGCGACGTCGACTAGCGTCGCAGATGCCATCAAATGGTCGGCCGAGTTATCCAACGACGAGAAAGATGCAGACATGAAGAAGCAAATGAGCGCGGCTGGCGTTGCCGTAAGCACGTGGTTGAGGTTTTACAGCGAGAAGAAGAAAGAGGTGCTCGGATTGAGAGACGACGGAACGTTGACGTGGGACGTGTTGACAAAAGAAACGAGACGGTATCAACCACAAGAAACGTACAACCGTCCAGCACCGCCGGCCCCGGCGCCGAGAAGAGCTGCTAAACTCGAACCAGCACTAGTGCCGAGACAAGCCGAATATGGCGTGGACGTTGCCGTCGCGAATGAAGACGCGTTTGAGAAGATGGATACGGATGGAGACGGAAGCATTTCGGTGGACGAAGTGACGAACGCCGCGTTGAAAGGTGAAGTCGATTTGAAAGATGGCGTCGTTCAAGAGATAGTTCAATCGAAGAGTTATAAAAATGCCGCTTTATCTGCGGAAGAACTCGCGATGTTAGACGCGGAGATGAAAGCGGATGTCGCCCCGAAGAAGGGCATGTTCTCAAACTTGTTCGGGAGACGAAAGTTGCTCAGGAAAAGGAACAGAGACGACGGCGGTAACGGTAACGGTGGCGGAAACTGGGGCGCCAATCCGAGCGAGTATAAGTCACCGTTCGACGCGGAAGCGCCATCGGCGTCGTCTTCGGCTGAATACGACGAGGCTGGAAATTTGGTTCAACAAACGATGGGCGAACAAACTGATCCTTTGTATTTCACGGTGAGCGTATTCGCGAATAACTTCCCAGAAAACGTCGCCACAGTTACCAAAGAGTCCGCCACGCTTATGCGAGCGCTTCGTTTACCTGGTGTTACGAGAATCTTTTCCGGGAACCCGTTTAAAATGCGTGACGCCAGTCGAATTGCTGAGGAGTACTCCGCTCAAGGTTCAGGCTATTTCTCGTCTCTCGGAGGCATGATTACGTTCGCCACGGCGAAACTCTCCGCGAACGGTGGTAACGGTTTCGTCGACGCCGAGTTGCGAAGAGAGTGTGAATTGGCTAATCGATGCGGAGCGCGGTGGGAATCCACACCTATTTCCACGAACGAGGGTAAAATAGAGTACCAAACCGTCCCGGATTACGCCGCAGGAGGCAAGTTGCCAGATAGAGTTTCCGTTCCTTCCATCTCATACAAGAAAGCTTTAGAGGGTGGATACCCGTTGTTATCGATCGTGGAAGACTCGGACAAAGATGCATTCATTGAAGCTGCGGATGAAGCCTTGAATGATCGCGCGGTGCCCGCCGTGCTCTTTTCCAACGTCAAAGCGAACCCGTGGCAGTTCGTCGAAGACTTGAAGAAACGCTACAAGAACGGGTACAGCATTTTCGCCGTCGCTCCAGGTCACGAACACAACCCCAGACGCCCGGTGTTTCTTCCTTTAGACGATCACGCGTTAGCTTGGTCGTTTTTCAACGAGTATTATCCGATTGATAGCTCCGTGGGTGGTATTGTCATCGCGTTGATCGTCAGAGATGATGTCTCGAATTTAGGCTTCAACGACTGGCTCGCGGAGAACAAAATCGTCGCTTGCGACTGTAACTTGGGCACGTGCGCCGCCGCGACTGGCGTTAAATACGAAGAGGTGAAATATACCATCGAAAACTACAAACCGCAGAAATCTTCGTGGGAGGAGGCGACGAAAACACACAAGGCGAAAACGGATGAGTGGAATAACTACGACCGCCTCGCGCAGCGATTGAAAGAGTCGCAAACGGTAGATTTCCAACAGCAATTGGAAGCGGACCAAAAAGCCTTAGCGGCGAAAAAAGAGCTAGAACAAGCTGAAAGAGAGTTGAAAGCGGCAAATGCAGCCATGAACGCGGCGAAGAAATCTGCCGCGGAGAAGAAACGGTCGATTTGGAACGACGGATGGGGCGACTTTGACGGCTTTCGACGAAGAAACTTGTTGAAGAAGAAAAATAAAAAGAATAGAGGCAATGGAGGAGGCGCAGTAGTGGTGAAGGATACGTTCGAAACGCCTCCGGCGTATTGCGACATAGATGATTACATCGACAACGAGGACGACGTTTGGGCTTGAGAAGGTTAAGACGACGACGATGCAACACATATTTAGTTAAGTTTACTCGAATAAAAATGAAGACACAATCTTTTATATTATTAAAACAAATCTCTCCAACACTTCCGTCACTTCTCCCTCGCTCAATCAGAAATAAACTAACGAACAAAGATTAATTTAAATGTCAACCTCGCCGGAAATGTTCAAAAAGTTCGCGGCTTGCGTGACGTCCTTGTCGCCTCTCCCGGAAAAGTTCAACACAACCTTGCACTTGTCCGGCAAAGTCGGGCACAACTTCTCCAAGTACGCCAACGCGTGCGACGTTTCCAACGCCGGAATGATACCTTCCAACCTCGACGTAAAGACGAACGCGTCCAAAGCCTCTTGATCCGTGGCCGGATAATACTCGGCTCTCCCAAAATCTTTCAAAAATGAGTGTTCCGGGCCAATGCCTGGGTAATCCAAACCCGCCGAAATCGAGTGCGGCTCAATGATTTGGCCTTCCTCGTCTTGAATCAAATACGAAAACGAACCGTGTAAAACTCCCGGTTTTCCCAAGGTCAAAGTCGCCGCGTGTTTTTGACCGGGATTGATACCTGCTCCGCCAGCTTCTACGCCAATCAAACGCACGTCCTCGTCGTCCACAAACTCGTGGAACAAACCCATCGCGTTCGACCCGCCGCCGACGCACGCGATCAAAACGTCCGGTTTACCGCCCCACTTTTCCATCGCTTGTTGTCTCACTTCCTTACCGATCATCGAGTGGAAATCTCTGACCATCATCGGGTACGGGTGAGGACCAGCCACGGAGCCCAAAATGTAATGCGTCGTCTCCACGTTTGTCACCCAATCTCGAATCGCTTGACTCGTCGCGTCCTTCAACGTGCTCGTCCCGGTTCTCACCGGCGTCACCGTCGCACCCAACAAACGCATGCGGAATACGTTCAACTTTTGTCTCTCCATATCCGCCGCGCCCATGTAAATGACACACTCCAACCCATACCTCGCGCAAACCGTCGCTGTCGCCACGCCGTGCTGACCCGCACCCGTCTCCGCGATGATGCGCTTCTTCCCCATCCGCTTCGCCAATATCGCTTGGCCAATCGCGTTGTTGATCTTATGCGCCCCGGTGTGGTTCAAATCTTCTCTCTTGAAATAAATGTGCGGCATCGATCCGTCCGGTTTCTTGTATCTCTCGGACAATCGCTCGGCAAAGTACAACGGATTCGCTCTCCCGACGTAATCTCTCAAAACTTCGTCGAATTCCGCGATGAACGCAGGGTCTGTTTTCAACTTTTCGTACTCCCGCTCCAAATCCATCAAAGCCGGAATGAGCGTTTCCGGAACGTACTTCCCGCCGTACACGCCGCCGTATCGACCGTTCGCATCCGGTCGTTTCAACTCTTTCGTGAACACGCG
>Ga0182095_1136999_pt1 | contig 36336 bp, 24 predicted proteins | sample 041ome_19_FD_127784 | JGI IMG/M metagenome (GOLD analysis project Ga0182095, IMG submission 127784) | Metatranscriptome of coastal salt marsh microbial communities from the Groves Creek Marsh, Georgia, USA - 041412BS metaT (Metagenome... | ecosystem: Environmental > Aquatic > Marine > Intertidal...
AAGCAGAGAGATTGCGTAATACGAGCGCGTCGGTATCACCTTCTTATTACGTAATATTTCTATATATATACACACTTAATTTATGATTATAATTAAACGAAACTAAAGCGCAACTTAAGATCTGGCGTGCCTTTATTGAACAACGCGACTTTCTGTCGGAGAGGATCCGCCGGTTTCTTGGCCAACGGCAAACCGAATAAACCCGGTCTGACGGATTCCTTCTCCATGAAACTCCAACATCGGGTGGAGACTTTGTTTTCTTTCTTTTTGAAGTGTCGAAGTTCGATTAAAACGGCGGAACCGGCTGGCCACGTCGCCGGTGCGGAGGATAACGTGACTGCGTTTTGTAGCGTCAACGAGTTGTTGTCGTTCCCGGGTCGAGCGCCGACCGCGGTGTTTTGAGGTCGTTCGAGTTCTTGACCGTTCGTGTCGACTAAAGAGATTTTGCAGTGCACCTGTTGCATTTTCGACGCATCTTTGACGTTAGCGACGGAATCGATGAAGACTTTCAAGCGTTGCGGCTGACCTTCAGTCGGAAGAGCATCAGAGCTGCGACGCGAATGTTGCTCTCCCGCCGAACGACGCGTCGGCGAGCTTTGCTGCTGTTGTTGTTGCCCTTGCGCTGGTGGAGGCGTAGCGATATTCACCGGTGGCGGCATAGATTGTTGTTGCTGCTGCTGCTGCTGTTGTTGTTGCTGCTGCTGCTCCTTCTGCTCTCTCGCTGACTTTTCTGCTTCGTTCGCTTCGTCATTCAAAATCCAGCTTTTGACCTCGTTTGTTACCCTCGCCTCTTCGTCGATGATATCTGAGCCTAGCATTTCTTCACGGAACGATCCTTCGATGCGAAAATCTGGCAAAGTTCCGCCGGTCAATGCGTGTTTTAACAAGTGCATGAACACACAGAAATCGCCCAAACCTAAACTTGATCCGTCGGACGTGCAACTTGCGTTCCACATGCCAGCGAGCTTCTCATTTGGCAAACCAGTTTTCGTTGCCATGGCTGCGACTTGTGCGCCGGTAACGCCGAGCGCGCGCGGGTCATTCAAGGATTTCCTCAGCGTATACCACGCATTTTTAGAACGTTCTAGATCCTCACGATTGATTTGTAGCGGAATATCTCTTTCTTTATCGTCAATCTCTTCAGTAGTTTCCGGTACCGCGGCGGCGGCAACGGGGGCAACAGAAGTTTGTTGGCGATTCGGAGAGGAAGGTTCATCATCATCCGTGGCGTCATCGTCGAAAGTGGTATCCGCGTCAACGTTACTTGCTAGCGGCTTGTTCGTAAATGAATTAACGACTCCGACACTTTGCCTGGACGACTCAAAGTCACCAAAATCGTCCGAAAATCCATCGTCATTATTGTTATCGTCTCGAGAATTGAAATCGCCAGAGAACTCGTCGTTGAACGCTTCGTCGTCATTGTCGTCGAACATACCTCCGCGAGACTGCTTAAACGCATCGTCATCGTTCGCATCGTCGAATCTATTCGTTTGCTGCTGCTGCTGCTGCTTTTGCTCTTTATCGTTAATCGTGTTGTTGAAATCCTCGAACGATTGCACAGGTTTCTGAGCAATCGGCGCGAAGAAATCTTCCTCTTCAAATGCAAGATCGTCTTCAGGAGGCATTCTTTCATTGTTTGCAATTGGCCTACCGAATATGTCATCGTCATCCTCATCGTCTACATCGTTTTGTTGTTGCTCTTGATCCGTGAAATTGTTCATACCGTCTTCGAACCACTCGACATTATCTTTGCTTGAAGGAAACGCGTCGTCTTCTTTTGCCTCTTTGCGTAAACTATCCTCGGCTGCAGCTTTGTCGTTCGCACCAAAATTGACGTCAAACGGGTCGTCGCCGTCGATGTCTTCGGTCGCCGCTGGCGCAGAACGTGCGCTGAATAAGGGAGGTTCAGTGTTTGCTGACGCTAACGGTTTCGCGAACGCGTCAAATTCGTCGCCAAAGTCAGCATCGCCGCCATCATCGAACGTGAACGCGTCAGCGGAGGATGATTTCTTCATCACTTGAGGAGAAAAAGCGTCTTCGGCTTCGGCAAATCCACCAGTGAACGGTTCTGGCGCGTCTGACATGGCAGATGTCTGGGGATCAAACGCGTTCTCCGATTTGAGCTCCTTTGAGGTTGCAAACTCAAAGGAACTCGTTGATGTCGTCTCTTGGGCGTTAGAAATAAATGTCTCCGCTGTAAATTGCGAAGAACTCTTCAATTCCGAGTTTGCATTACCAACAATCTCTGCCAACTCCATCAACCTCGCCATGTTCTTTTCCGATTGTACCTCAGATTCCGCCGCTAATCGTTCAGCCTCCTCTCTCGCCGACTCCGTCGTTGCAATCATAGCTTCTAAAGCGTACGCTTGCTGAGCGGCGGCGCTTTCACGCGGGAAGACATCTCGCGCGCGATCTAACGCAGACTCTAATTTGGTAGTTTCCAATTCCAAATTCGCGCGTTTTGCCTCTAAATCTCTTTGCACCGCGGTGGTTTCTTCGTTGATGCGTTTCTCTTCCGCTTCAATTTTTGCTCTCAACTCATTCACGTCCTCTTCCATGGACTTGATCAATGATTTCGACGATTCCGCGGCATTTTCTGCTTCTGCTTCTTTTTCACGGCACGCTTGTTCTCGCAACTCTAGCTCTTCTCTTTGCGCGTCGACTCTCAACTTTGTGCTGCGTAACTCCTCCTCCGTCTTCTCCAAGCTTTCTGTCGCGACGTCCAACCTCGTCTCAAGTTCACTCTTTCGCTTTTCTAAATCGCGATCGGCACTCTCAATCTGACGAATGATATCTTCCGTCGTCGACTCTGCGGTTTCAATTTTATTCTCGATGTCTTTTAAAACGTCTTTGTGTTTTTCCTCGGTTTGTTGTAGTTTCGCTTTCTCAGCGTTCAATCGAGTTTCGGTTCGCTGAAAGTTTTCATTCGCCGTGGCCAGCGCAGCTTTATGCTCAGACTCGATGACATCCCGTTGCTTTTTTGCATCTTTCAGAGCATCAGACGCTTCTTCTAACATGACGCGTTTATTTTGCAGCTGCAAGCGGTGCGCATCTCGAGCTTTTTTCGTGAGAACGCGTTGGTTCTCAAATTCTTGCGCGGCTTGGGAACGCTCTTCTTCAAGTTTCGCAAGCTCGCTTTCGTGCTTCTTCTTTGCTGCGACGAGTGCTTCCTTTTCTTTCACGTACTCTTTCTTTGCCTCGACGAGCATTTCTCGAACCCGCTCCACGCGCTCGAAGTGTTGCTTTTCCGCGTTTAAGGTTGATTTTTTCGCCGCTTCCAAAGCTTGCTTGCCTCGCTCTAAAGCTTGTTCGCTTTGCTCTCGCTTTTCCTTGAATTGTCTTTCGATGTTTTCAGCATCTTGAACCGCAGCAGCCTTCGCGCGCTCCATCTCCCGAATCTCGACACCTTTCTTCACGAGTTCAGCCGATAACGCGTCTTGCCTATTCTTTGCGGCTGTCTTCACTCGAGTGACTTCAAATTGCAACGCGCGCAGCTTCGACTCCATCGATTTCAAAGGCAACGCAGACACCGACTCCGCTTGTTCGACTTTCTGACGCAGCTTTTCCAAATCTCTATTCGCGACTTGCATTTGCTTTTCTTTCTCGCGCATTTGCTCTTCCGCGCGAGCCTTCGCTGTCATCGCTCGAGTGCGGTATTCCTCGCGTTTCTTCTCGGCGTCTTCGATGACACTTTGCGCCTCGCGTTTGGCTTCTTGCGCGTTCTTCTCCGCGCGTTCCGCAGCCTCTCGCATTTTATCCACTTTTGCGCGAGTACTCTCGATGGCATCTCTAGCTCGCTGGTTTCTTTGCTCGCTTTGCGATAATTTACTCTCATATTGTTTCAATTCTCTTTCGAGTTTGGCTTGCTCTCGCGGGTCAGCCGGCGTCGCCACCGCCGCGTTATCCATGCTAAATCCCAAATCTAAAGGAGGTCTCGAATACGTGTCTGGAGTATCTAGTTGCGCCAAACTCGTAGTATTGTTATTGTTTTTAGCCGCGGTCACAAAAGTATCCAATGATATGTCGTTCGGATTCTGCGGCGTGTTTAGACTCGCGAATTGTGCGTTCATGACGCTCCCGGGGGTAGAGTTCATACCGACGCCGCCGTTACCAACCATCGGCGTCACTCCGTGTCCACCACTTCCTTTCGCTTTTATCACGGCATACACATCGTGCATCGCCAACGAAAACGCGTCGCACGTCAAGCTCATCGCTCCTCTCGACCGTTTCCGAACAATCTCCCGAATCTCTCTCTCTGGCAAACTCGCCTTACCGAGGAACGCCACCGCGTTCTCCGCAGTCACCATCCCGGAATTATTCACGTCTAAAGTCGCGAAATGTTTTTCGTACTTCCGCTTATCTTTCTCCGACATCGGTTTACTTTGAATATTCATGCTCGTTGCCGGAGATCCTCCCATCATCGCGGAAGCCGACGACGGTACCGGCGTGCTCAACAAGCCTCCGGCACGCCCTCTCGTCGCCTCCTCCTCCTCCTCCAAAGCCTCCTTCGCGAACGTCAAAACCCGGCGCAACCCGTCCCGATCGCTAATTTCTCCGGTACCACTCGTCCCATTTCGCCAAACTTTAGATAAAATCGCGTCCGGAAGACCGGACGGGCGCAAAAACTCCACCGCTTTTTGTCCTTTGACGGATTGGTTCCCGGCGAGGAGATTCGAGAGAAGCGCATCTAATAACTCGGAAGAAGAGAGGGTTTGTATCAAAGACTGGCGCGAAGACCAGTCGAAACTCGACATGTTTCAGCGCGAGAGATAAAGGCGTTTGGGTCGCGTGCTTTCGACCGTTTGCTCTCTCGCACGCGCTTTTAAAAAAGCGCAATCTGAAATGGCGAATTGGAACAAAATTGAATTGTCGAAAAGACAAACACACGCGCGGGAGAGAGACTGAGAGAGAGAGAAAAGAGAAAAAATTGGCACAAAAACACACAAAAAACGCGCGCGACGCGCCAATAAAACTACACATGTTTTTGCACGCGACCAATATTGAAACGCGTGACTAATCGATGATTATGAATGCACTATCTACAAACTTTTAACGAGGCTAAGCGACAAACCAATCTAACCCGCCGGCGTCGAAATCGTCGCGCATGACTCTCAAAACCTTCGCGCGAGCTTTGGCCATGCCGAAAGCGAAAAGGCGAGCGAGTTTGGTGTTTTCGTCCAAGTTTTCTTTTAGACGCTTGCGTTTGGGAAGGCCGGGCATCTCGTCGCGCTTTTCGACGACGTAAATGAGTTTGGGTCGGTACGCTTCTTTGCTCGCGTCGGCGGTTTCGGTGGCTGCGGCGGCGGCGGCGGGATTTTCTAGCGCGCGTTTCTTTTTCTCTTTCGCCTGGATGATTTCGATTTCGCGATTGATGTCGTCGACGTAGCCGTTGAGCGTTTCGCCCCGGCCAAACACGCGGATGATCAATTTCTTTTGCTTTTCAGGCTTCTTTATTATGCCATCCGCGTCGGCTTCGGTGGGAAACAAAGCGTCAAAGCCTAACGGTCCATCCTCCTTCAACATGTAGTGTACCTTTGCCGCTCGCAAGCGCTCTAAGCTGCACCTCTCGTGTATTTTCGTGGACTGACTAGCGTATTGTCGCCACCAATACAGACGATGTTCAAGTTTAAGGCTCTTCATGCCGCTATTAAACGCGCGATGGAGGAACGAGACGTCAACTGGCCACCAGTGATTGGGATCTCTCTTCGACGCCGTGTTTGATTTTTGGTCACCCTCGCCGTTCGATTTTTGATCGTCTGGAACGGCAAGATCGACAACTTCTTCTCCTATTCTCCACAAATCGTCATAAATTCTAACGCCTCCGTTATTTCCTTCATTTAAATTCATTTTTTCCTCTAAAAACGTCCTCCGATAACATCCGCTCGCTCGCATGGCAGGAATCTCTATGTAACGCCCTTTCGCCATTAAGTCATAACCTACCAACGAGTTTTGCCACTGTTCGAACCGTTGCATCCCGACCCATCCTTCTTGCGGCGCACTTTTCGAAACTAAGTCACCAATTAAAGCAATCCCACTAAACACCGCGTCTAACTGCGTACATTCGTTCAATTCGTGCGCTAACATCTTAAAGCAACGCAGCGGCCTGACGTCGTCCGCTTCCATCTCCGCCACGTACTCGCACGTGGACAAACTATACGCCAGATTCAACGCTAAACCTTGTCCAGATCGTATCTCTTTACCTCTTTCCAATTTACGAATGATCATTTTATGCCTCCCGCCTACGCAATATTTCCGCACGAGCGATTCGTAACCGTCCACGTTCCCACTCTCCTCCAACTCCTCGATTTCCTGTCTCAACGACCAATCCGATTGCCACTGGTCCTCTTCCGACGGCTCCGAATCACCACCACCAACTCCAAGCGCCTCCTTTTCACCGCCTTCCCCGTCTCCCAACTTCTCGTACGCGCTCTTAAACTCCCGCATCATCTCGAAACTCCCATCCGCGCTCGAGTCGTCCACCGCGATGATTTCCAAATTGCACCCGCGCTGCGCGAGTAAACAGAGAAGGCAGGAGGATAAATACGGCTTCGCGTCGCGAACCGGGAGGAGCACCGAAACGTCCAGCTGTTGTTTTTTTGTCGCTCTCTTTTCGTTTTCTTCTTCATTTTGCTGCTGCTGCCGTTGGGTCGTCGTCGTCTCTTTCGCGGCGCGTTTCGAGGGATGATGATGGTCAGACGGCGACGGCTTTGCGGGTGATTTGCGTTTCTTCATTTTCTATGCATGTGTGACTTGTGGAGTAAGTTATTGACGCTTTTTGCCAAAAAAAGAGGCGCACGTCAACATCTCGCGTATGGATTATTATTCCAAGCGGTATAAACTGACTTCCATACTCGTCTTCTTCGTCAGAAATTTTTTTAAAAGCAACTCTCTCGCTTTTTTTTCGTCACTCTTTTTTTTTCAAAAAATGGTGCAAATGGATGCCACGGAATCACCGCCTTCTTCGCGGGAAGAAGAAGATGTTATCGAGGCTTCTCTCCGACCGCGACGCACGAAAGAGGATATATTAAACCCAGAGAACGTGAGAGAGGAAAAGTTACGGTCGAAGGACGTTTTAGACGACGTTTTGAACGCGGTAGGTGTTTTGCTCTCATTTTGTTTTTTTGAATCTTTTCCCCCCTTTTGCTCTGGGGAAAATTTTGAATTCATTCGAATAGGATTCTTTCGCGGATGGATGCATCGTCGTGCGCGCTCAATCGAACGCGTGAAACGCCGCTATTCTCTCTTTATCTCACCGTTTTTTGCTTTTACGTGTACACGTATCGCAGGTTGAAACGTACGCCGCGGATGGCTTCGATACGCTCGAACAGTGCATTCGGACGCAAATGATGGAGGGTGGGAATCACGCGCACCAGGAGAGGATTCAAAAAGGCTTGGACTCGCTCTATCAGCACGCGCAGAGGAACATTACGAAACATTTTTCTCAGTTTAGCTCGAGAGCGTCGAGCAGGTGCTTCACGGTTCCTCACGAGATTGTGAAGTTACCGTCGGATTTTAGCGAGAAGACGATGCACGCGGTGGAGCATTTACCGGCGTGTTCGGTGGAGGAAGAGAAAGCGTTGGACGAACGCTTGGAAAACTTGAGAAGACGAATCGCAAAATCGAGAGCGGTGACGATGAGGAGTAAAACTGAGTTGAAAGGGTTGACGAAGGAAATCGAGATGCACGGGGAGTTGACGAAAAAGTTAGGAGAGATCCCAGAGGTGGCTTTGAGAGAGACGAACGAAAACGCGTGGGAAGGCGCCAAGGCGTGTCGATCGGTAGTGGAGACGGCAAAGAGGTTACAGCCGTTGTTACATCAAGCGGAGAGGATCGCGGAGACTGGTGCGTTTTTAAGTAGCGGTGATGCGGTGAATAATAACGACGAGAGGAAGAGAGATGCGGTGAGTGCGGCGCAAGAGGCTATGAGAAGTTGTTTCGTGAAGGGCGGTAGCTTGGAGGCGCTCAGACAGATCAACGCGAAGCTCTTGAAAGGGTCGATGACGAGCGCTCCTCCTTCTCAAACGGGAAAAGAGGATCCGATGTTGATTTGAACGCCTTCTGTTGGCTCTGTAGTTTATCTTTTCAATTATAGTATTTAAATTGTACACTAAAACAACTCTTTTTTAATCCCGAGTAAGTCGTTTTTATTTTCTGAAATGCATACACGCGCTGCGCTTCTGCTTCCCACCTCCTCTCTCCAAAGAGGTAGTATGCATAAATAAATTGCTATCAGTACGTGTGCAACCCGCTCTTATACGACGCTTGGACACCTCTCGGAAACACCACTCTCACCAGCATCTCCCACTTCATCTTTACCCAGTCTAAAATTTGCAACACCACGTTGCTTCTCTTCTTCTCTCTGCTATTACTTCCGCTCGATCCCGGACCGTACATGCCGGTCCCACTAATACCCCCGGTGGCCGCTCCAGGACCACCCCCAATCCCACTCGTGCCTCCCGGTAACACGCTCTCGTTCGCCGCTAAGGAAATGAAAAATCCAAACGGTACCAACCACGTCGTGCACAAGAAAAATCCCATGGCGTATTCCGTCGAGTATCTCTCCTCGCGAAAGTATCGCATCCAAAACACGTGGGTCAAAATCAACATCACCACCGAAAGCGCGAATTCCACCGTTTGCACTTCAATAAACGGGTATCTCTTGAGTAATCTCGAGTACACGATTTGCGACGCACCTCCCACGAGACACGCCGTGAACGGTAATCCGTCCACGAAAAAGAGGAGCAAATGAATGCCAATGGTGATTTTGATCGCGTTTTGAAGAAACTTTTTGGCGAATCGAGTGTACTCCTCGACCATTTCCGCGAGATAATACAAACCTGAGAATACAAACCATCGTCGTCGCGAAGCAGCAGCAGCAGCAGCAGCAGCAGTTGACGGCAGAGCGAGAGAAATCCGTCAGCGGTAACGCTCGAAATCGATAAAAGAGAAAGACTCCAACGAGCGACAGAGAGAGAAAAATCCAAAACGGACACACATATCTATCGACGCGAGACGAAGATACACGCGCGCGCGCGACGCGACTTCAAGGACAGAAAACAAAAAAAAGAAGAACGCACCAGTCGCTAAGCACACCGCCAAGAGGACCAGGAATATGTACCCGCCGGTGTACGCGAGCGTCGTCGAGACGATGCTTCGAGACATTTTTTGCTTTTCTTTTTTTAAAAAAAATGGGGAAAAAATGAAGAAAATTGATCGAAATTTCCCCCAAAAAACGCGCTTTTGTGATTGAGAGAGCGGCGCTCTTTCGTCGAACCGCGCTCCTTCTTCTTCTTCTGCGTTCGTCGCGTCGAGAGAGAGCGAGAGCACTTTGTCTGATCTATCTGTCCGTGTGTAGCGGAGAGAGAGAGAAAAGCGTGCATCTGAGATGACCGCCAACGCGGAAACCAAGACGACAACTGTTACCGACGGAGGAGAACAACAACGACAAGAAAAGCGTCAACCTTTAGACACGGTGGTTTTAAAGTACCTCCAAAAGAGAGGGTTTAAAAACGCGGAGCGAGCGTTGGTGGTGGACGCGAAATTATCGAAAGACGCGACGAGTTCGATGTCTCTGGTCGCGTTGGGCGCGAACGCGACGCTGAGCGATTTGTTGGTTTTGCACTCGGTGGAAGACGACGATGAGGACGAGAACGAGGAAGAGGAAGAGGAGAAAAAAAATGGAAAAAAAAAGAAGGGATTCAACGCGGACGCGGTCGTGGAAGGGTACTCGAGAGTGCGGGAGTGGATATTCGGCGCGCTCGATATGTACAAACCAGAGCTCATGCGCGTGTTGTTTCCAATGTTCGTGCACTGTTACTTGACTTTGGTGAAGAAGAACAAAGTGGAAGAGTCTCGCGACTTCTTCGCGAGGTTTCACGAGGACCACGTGAGAGCGCACTGCGACGACGTGAGAGGTTTGAGCGCGATCGCGCTTCCGGAGCACTTAGAGACGGATGCGTGCGCGGTGAAGTTTATGAAGCACAAGTTTTCGATCGAGATGTGCTTTCAGTCGTTCGATTTGTTGGTGAGGTTTTTACGAGCCTCGGACGGGAGCGGCGCGACGAAGTGCTTAGCCATCTTGAACGAAAACGTCGGCGTTAAAATTACGCAAAGGGACTCGCCTTCTATATTTGTCGAAGAGGAAGAGGAGAAAAACACTGATGCAATTTTCAGTGGCGTCGTGACTGGGGAGACGACAGCGTCGATTGCCGCGTATAACCGCGGAACCGGGAGCTTTGGTTTACTCGAACAGTCTTTAGAAATCAAAGCGGAGAAAGCTTTTCGGGAAATCGAAGCAAAACACGAAGAGGCGATCAAACGCGAAGACGCGAGAGTTGCGGCGTATAAGCCGAAGAAGATTTATAAAAAGAGAAAAAAGAAAGATTCGGACAGCGAAAACGACGACGATGACGACGACGATGATAAAGAAGGAGAGAAAAATCTAGAGGAAGAAACTATCGAAGTCGACGGATACAAGGTTTTGAAGAGAAGAGAGATCGACGTGCCGAACGTGCCCCCGACCATCAGTCGCTTAAGAAATCCGAGATTAGTGGATAGCGAGATACCAATTCCCGAATACGATTACGACGACGGGTTGAGAGCTTTAGAAGACTTCTCCAACAGAGTGAAAGTGACGTCGGACAATTTACCTTCCTGCTGCTTCTTTACGTTTACGCATGCGGAAGGCAAGTTGATTTGCGCGAGCATGTCGCCAGACGTGGAAAAAGTCGTGGGTGGCTTTTCCGATTCCGTGGTGAGAACGTGGGATTTAACGACTGGTGAAAAAGACGACGAAGATGAGGGAAAAGACGACGACAACGACGGGGAAGCGAAGGGAAAAGAAACGGACGGAACGACGACCAAAGCCGCCGCCGCCGATAAGGTAAAAGAGAAAAAAGTGTATAAACGCGGCGACAAGGTTGGTAAATCTATGAAGGTGAAAGAATACATAGGTCACTCTGCGCCCGTTCACGACGTTCAATATTCTCCCGACGGCATCTACCTCCTCTCCGTCTCTAGAGATTGCACGGCGCGCATGTGGTCGTGCGAACTTGAAATACCCCTCTGTGCGTACAAAGGCCACCAAACTCCAATTTGGTGCGCGAAATGGGCCCCGTGCGGTAACTACTTCGCCACTGGATCGCATGATAGAACCTGTCGAATTTGGACGACGGAGTTATCGTCCCCAATCCGGGCTTTCAGCGGCCACATCGGAGACGTCGACTGCGTCGCTTGGCATCCAAACTCCAACTACGTCGCCACCGGTTCCTCCGATAGAACCGTTCGTTTGTGGGACGTCAGCACCGGTCGATGCACCCGCCTCTTTGCCGGGCATACCACCGGTGTCACCGCTTTAGCCTTTAGCCCAGACGGTCAATCCATATCCACCGCGGACGATTCCGGCATAATACACTCCTGGGACTTGGACTCCGCCCGATGTTTCAAAACCATGCTCGGCCACGAAAACGCAGTCTACAGCTTAAACTACTCCGGAGGCGGCGGCGAAGTCCTCGCCTCCGCGGGCGCCGATGACACCGTCCGCATCTGGGATCACAAAGACGGTTTAGAATCCGTAGTGACGGGTATCGTCCCGAAAATTGCACCGGTGAAAACCTTTCGCACGAAAAATTGCCCCGTCGTCAACGCTGAGTTCACCAGGCGGAACTTGTTGTTAGCCTTCGGAAGCCGACGGTTGCCGGTGTACCATCAAGTTTAAATTCTAATATTATAATAATAATTACACTACTATCAATACTACTACCGATGCGGTACCGGTAATACTAACGACTCGCATCGCGCTGCTTAGTTTTGAAAAATTTTATCTCATCGGAAGCAGATTTTGCACATCAAACTTATTTTTTAATTGTTTAAACGTTCTTCATTTTTCAAAAGCGCGCGTGCGCTCTCGCGCGACTCTCTCGCTCCTGCGGAGTCTCGTTCTCGACGCGAGATCCGTCGTCTCAGCGGACGAGAAGGAAAGATATCTGCATCATCGCGTCGTCATGTCTTCCCCGCCACCTTCGCCGAACGCGAAGCTCGAGCGCGCGTACACCGCGGCAAAAGACCGGGAAAAAATTGAAATCGCGAAATCCGGTTTACAGTCCGAAGCCGCGCAAGGGAACATCGCGGTCGTTTTGGAGCGCCTGTTGAGGCTCGACCAACGCGTGGACCCGAGAGATGTGCCCGCGGTGTATAAGCGAGCGCTTTTGCGGTTTCATCCGGACAGGCACGTCGGGAAACCGATAGCGAAGAGAGCGAGTTACGAGGAAAGGTACGTGAGATATATTCTTCCTAGAAAACTCGCGAAAAAATCAATCCCCGAACGCGCCCGCTCGGTGCGAGTGTTTCTTCTCCGCGCTCAAATTTGACGAACGCGGGAACGATGATGAATAGACGCTCTGTTGTTGCGATTACCTTTTCTTTTGTTGCGATCTCGCCGTTCTCCTTCGTCGTCGTCGTCGTCGTAAAATCTTTACTTAAAGAGAGAGAGAGCTCCAAACCTGACCTTGAAACCCTAAACATTATACAGGTTCAAACTCGTCCGTCTCGCTTGGGATAACCACGTCGCCCGCCGGGTCGGGAACGTGGTAAAAACCTCCGAAGACGGAGAGATTTTAGAAAAAGCGGAGATTTTCGATTACGCGCAAGTGCAACGAATGATTGCGATGCGAAAAGCGAGAGCGGCGGCGAAACTGAGGTACGAAAAAGAGTTGCGGAAGAAACGCGGCGTCGTCGAGAGCGAAGACGAAGAGGACGACGCGAACAAAAAGAAGAAGAACAAAAAGAAGAACAGAAAGAAGAAAGAGAAGCCGAAACCGGAAAGTTTAGAAGCCATCGCGAAAAGGCTCGCCGAGCAAGAGATCCGCGACAAAACCCGCGACGCAGACGGCGACGGCGACACCGACGACACCGAAGCCTTCGGCGAAAGCACGACTTCCGGCGACGACGAAGACGGCGACGGAAACAGCGACACCGAGAGCGACTTCGACGAGAAAGAAGCCAGACGTAAGATAGAGAGTCACGACGAACTCCTCAAACTGCACGTCAAAAACTTGCAAAAAGCGGAGAAGAAGAACGTGGTCGAGAGCTTGGGGACAAAGTTAGCCAGAGTGTTCAGCCGTCGGAACGCGAAAGACGAAAAGTAAAAAACTGCTGTACAATATTAATATATAATACTAAAGTTGCAATATAAAAACACACCGTCATCACGAATAATAAAATCGAAACGCGTTCGACGCTCGAGCCGCCTTTTTTATTTCCAAACTCTCGTCGTTGTCATGCGCGCGTTCCCGTCTTTTTCTTCTTCTTCTTCAGCGCCAACGACGACGACTACATCGACGACGACGAAGCGGTTTTGGCGGCAAAATCGAATCGGAAGAAATACCGTTGAACGACGACGACGACGCGCGACGAGAGAAGAAGAAGAAAAGAACGAAAACGAAGAAAACGAAGAAAAGAACATCGAAAAGTCGTACTCCCCGCCTTCGATTATAGTCGTCGTTGAGGGCATAAACGACGCCAAGCGCGTTCGAAAAGCGCTGAACGTCTCGCACCCGAACGCGGTGTTCGCGATGCGAGGGTCGTATTTCGACGCGAAGGCGAACCGGTGGAAAATACAAGCGAACGTGGTGAAAACGGTGGAACGGAACGCCGGATGGCTGCTGGTGAGAAAAGAGCGAGAAGAAACGAAAAAGGAAGCGGAAGTGGTGGTGTTTACCGATCCAGACGTGGCTGGACGCCAGTACAGGCAAAACTTTATCCAATATTTACCTCGGGCGAAACACGCGTTCGTCTCGCGATATCGAGCGCGGTGCAAGAAGAAGACGCGGTGGCACGAAGTGAACGATTGCGGGGTCGAGTTTGCGACGGATGGAGCGATACGGGTCGCGGTGAAAGAAGCGAGAGCACCGAGGATAGTTAATAGTAAAGGAACATCGGATGTCGTGGAATGGATGACCATGCGAGAAATCGAACGAAGAGGATTAAAAGGCGCCGCCGCCGCCGCAGAGAAGGAAGAGGAGAAAGAAACTACCGCTTCTTCGACCGTCGGCGTCTCTTCGAAGCGACTACGTCACGTCTTGGGAAACGTCCTGGGCATCGGCGAATGCGACGCGAGGCAGTTGCAGAGACAATTGAACATGTTCTTCAGCTCGGAAGAGTTCGAAGTAGCCATGGAAACGGCTTTAGAGCTCATAGAAAGCGGCAAAGCGGACGAGTACGATTTTTCCTCCTCTTCTTCTTCGTCGTCCGAAGACGAACGAGACGAAGAAGATTTTGGATTCGATCCGAACGCGTACGTTCCACCCGGCCAAGCGCCGCCAGGGTTTGACTAGTCATATGTATATATATATACCAATAGGTACAGCGCTGAGGTAGATGGATGTAGTAAAAATTCGTGTGTTGAACGCGTGTAAAACTCGTTTATTTATATTTACATGATCGCGTGCTCGGGTCGTATAGTTCTCTCTGTGCGTGCGTGCGTGAGCCCTCTCTCTATCACGCCTCTAATACCCGGTCAAACTCCCCCCTCTCCCGACAATCTCACCCACGCAAAACCACGCGTACGTCTCCAAACCGAACAACACCGCCACCCCTAACTCTTTCACGCTCATCTCGTCCACTTTCTGCCACTGTTCTCTCACCACTTTCGCTTCTTTTTCCGCCACCTCGATCGCTCGCGGCACTCTCGCCAGGTTCGTGTACAAGAGTTGCTTCGGGAGTTTCCCAGCCGCGACTTCATCTTTGACGACGTATTCCGCGTTTTTCGCGATGGATGATTCGAGAGATTTTTTGAGCGTCGGTAGGACGGTTTCGGTGACTTTGCTGGCGCCTTCGAGCGCGAGCGTTCGCGCTTTGTGCACGTATCTGGACATGTTCTGTTTAATTAAAACGCTTTGCGCGATTTGATCTTTTTCCCTCTAAATAAAGCGTTCTCTTCGCGCGTCGCGTGTGTCTTCTTCTTCTTCTCCTTCTTCTTCTTCTTGTTATCGTGCGCGATGGATGATGCGTCGAAACTTTCCTGCTTTTAGTCTCTCTGCGTGTCTTTTGAAAATGTATGAAAACCCTAAATTTGATAGTTTTGCCTTCTTCCCACAGGTGTTCGCCACGTGTGTGGAATCTACTCAAAAACTTCACGACACATCTTCTAGAGCACAGGGGACAAGCGGACTTCTGCTGTCTCGGAGAAGAGAGCCAGAGCCAGAGACAGAGAGAAGAAACAGAGAGATACGTCGTAAGTGCGCGTGCGTGTGCGTGCTTCGCGTTTAGAGAGAAGCGTTTTCTTTGATACTTCTTTCCTCTGTTTTGTTAAAACGCCGCGCAAAGTACGGAAAAAAAAAGAATTGTAGAGAGAGATCAATCTCCGCGTGTGAGAAAGAAACACGAGAGAGAGAGAGGGATTTCATATCGACTCTCTTTTAAGAGATGGAGCTCGCGATGAAGAAGGAACGAACGTCTTTTTCGACTCTTCTGCCGGCGACGATTGCGGTTTCCGCGCTCGCGTTTGCGATCGTTTTCATCCTCTCTTCTTCTTCATCCGAGTGGATGTTTGCCGCCGAAGGCGCTTCGATTCTTCGAAGATGGATTGAAAAGTTCTCCGGCCCGTCGTCGTCGTTGGCCTCTGGGACTGGAGGAAGAGTGACGCTCTCGACGTGCGCTGCGTTGGTGTGCGGGACGGTTTTCGTGCTGCGCGAGAAGAAGAGGATGAGGAAAGGAGCTACCGCTGGGAAAGACAAAGTTGATGCGACAGATGACTACAAGGCTGCGAGTAGCGCGGGCGGAGTAGGAGTAGGAGTAGACGGGGAGATCAACAACAGCGGAGGCGAGGAGAAGAAGAAGGAGGAGAATAGCAACAGTAGCATCAAGAACAACAACAACAACAACAACGGGAAATCGTCTCAACCGGGTTCGCCGATGACTCCGCCTTCTTCGTCGGTTTCGAAACCGGCGTCGAACGCGATTCAAAGTACGTCATCCGGTAAGAAAGGAAGCAGGAACAAAGGCGGCGCGAAGGACGTGAAGATCGACGACGAAGCCTTGGAAGAGTTTAAATTGCAACAAGAGCGTCTCAAAAACGAGCGATTGGAGAGAGAAAGGATGATTTTCGAGCGAGAGGAGGCGGAGAGAATCGCCCGAGAAGCGAAGGAGAAGGAGTTGATTGAGAAGAGACGATTGAGAGCGTTGGAGCACGAGGCGGAGTTGGAGAAGTTGCGGTTGAAGAGGTTAGCAGAGAAAGAGGAAGAGGAGAAGAAAAAATTAGAAGAAGAGGCGAAGAACAAAGCCAAAGAGAATAGTTACAATAACAACGAGATGCATCAGCACCATCAGCATCACGCGGCTGCGACGCAAATGTATCAGCAACACCGCGGAGGAGGAGGAGGACCGACGAGTCCGAAACAAATTCCTTCGCCACACTTTAACGTGCCGAAACCGCCTCCAGGTCCTCCACCCGAACACGTCGTGCGTGCCATGAAAGCCAAGCAGCAAATGGCGGCGGCATCTGCTAAGATGAGCGAGCCGCCGTTACCTCCGATGGCGCCGATTCATCTCGACGAGTTGCACAAAGACAAAGCGGCGCAGAGAGAAATTTCTAGATCCGCAGTTGGGCCACCTCCTGGATTTAATAATATCTTAGGCGGCGAGCATGTACCATCTGGGGCTGAAGGTCAGCAGCCGGCGCACTTGCTCGTCCATCAGCGCACGGATTCGTTCGCTTCTGATGGAGCGTTGAACGACGTTTTAGGATTGACGTTTTCCTCGTTGGGCGACGACGTGTTTGGCCCATTCGACGATGAGGACGATACCGCGAAAGCGCACCAAATGAATGGAATGGCGCAACCACCGTTACCACCGGGTCCGCCACCATCGCAGCCTGGGGTAGTAGCGGCGCAAAAAACGCCGACAAATACGGAGGTTCGAGAGTGGCTTCGCATGCTCAATTTGGAACAATTCGCAGAGATTTTCGAACGAGAATCCATCGTTATGAGTGATTTAGTCTTGCTTCGCGAACGCGACTTAGAATCCTTAGGATTACCTCTCGGACCGAGAAGGAGAATTGCAGCGTCGGTAGCGTACATGTCGACGACGTCAACGGCGTCGACGAATACGAATGGCACGCAGAATAATAGTCCAACTCCTCCGTTGCAGCCGCTTTCTTCCTCGCGAGGAGCGGGACACGCGAGATCTCCCAGCAAAGATGGATTCTTGCATCAAAACCAAACGTTATACCACGGTTACTCGGCTTCCGACGGTTTGTTTGAAGTCGAGGTGGAAGATCTCGTCCCCGTCATCGAAGAAGAACCGAGCATAAAAGAACCGTCTCCAATCATGGTGGAAGCTGCGGCGAAAATCAAAATCGCCTCGGCGACGATGAAAGTGCCGCAAGAGTTTTACGATTGCATCACGTGCGAAGTTATGTTAGAACCAGTCATTACGAGCGACGGTCACTCGTACGATCGAAACTCCATCGCGAGATGGTTAGAAAAGCACGACACGAGTCCCATCACCGGGGAGAAACTGGCGCAGAAAAAACTGACGTTGAATCACTCGTTGCGTAGTTCAATTTTAGCCTTTGCAGACGACTATTGCGCGCCTTTGCCTAGAGAAGAATAGGAAGCACATATATAATATGTACATAGAGAGAAAGAGAGTGTGCGTGTAGGAGAGTTTAGTTGAAACACTATTAGTACACGAAATCATCACCGCTTATTAATAAAAAGAATCGAGCTGGCCTCGCGCGCACGCGCGCGAACCCCGTCAAAAGATGCGTTTTGCCCTCACTTCTTTTCTCTCGGAGACAAAAGAGAAACCACACGAGAAGCAGGAACGCGATGTTCGCGCGCACGTCGTCGACGAAACCTTTCGCTCTTCGCGTTTCCGAGCGCGATGTGCGAGTCAGAACGCGCAGGAGCAGCAACAGACGCGCCGTCGTCTTCAAAGCGAGAGCAGCAGCAGCGGCGGAGAAGAACGACGACGACGACGACGACCTCGTCGTTTTAACGGAATCGGAATGCGACGACGCGACGAGAAATAGGAGTCGAAGACAGATGTTGCTGATGGCGTCGACGACGACGATGACGACGACATTCGCCGCCGCCGTTGCTTTTGATGCTGCTCGCGCGGCGACGGGAGGAGCATCGTCGTCAGAGTGGGCGAGTTTGAACGACGGCAGCGCGCCGGGTTTAGCTTCTCCTCCTCCTTCGAACACGGACCCAATCATAAAGAAAACGGAGAGACTGGGTTTGAAATACGAGCTCCTCGCGTCTGGCTCCGGGGACGAGCGAGTGGAAATAAACGACGTCGTCGAGGTGGATTACGTCATGCGACGCGCGAACGGGTATTTCATTTACTCGAACGCCGATTGTGGAATAGGGTGCGGAAACGGGGACCCGGAGCGGTGGGCCATCGCGGACGGGTTCGTCGATACCATTCCGGAGATGTTAGTCGGGATGAAGAAAGGCGAAGTGAGGAAGTTTTTAGTGAAACCAGAGTTTGGGTATGCGAGCGCGCCGAAAACTTTGAAACCGCAGCCACCGGAGTACGGGCAGAGACGACAGATTGAGGCGCATTGTACCGAACCGCTTTTATTTGAAGTTCGCGTAGTTAAAATCCGCAAGTCGCGATGAAACGACGACGACGACGATTACGACCGGGGGGTGAATCATGAACAACAACGTATTTAAGGCATGCATACACAAACAATAATAAATAGTAACAATTAAAACGCGTTTCTGCTATCGTAGTCCTTAATCTCATCCTCCGCTTTATCCAAAATTTTAAGCAAATACGCCTTGTTATACGCGGTGCTTTCCGGATCGAACCCGTTCGGGTACTCGCTCTTCGCGCCTTCTTTACTCGACATGGAAATCTGAAACCCAACCTTCGCTTGCGCGTTCCACGTGTTCGCGTACCCGTAAAACGACTTACCGTGTTGATACTGGTACTTATCGAACCAATACGTGCGATACTCCTCAAACTCCGCTAACTTTGCCGCGTCGTACGCCTTCTTCGCCGAGTCGTAATCTTTGCCGTTGAGAATATCTCTCGTCATGTTGATCATCTTCAAAGTCTCCTCGGCAAACTCCGCCGGCGCGGACGCTTCCGCCTCTTCCGGGTTCACCAAAAGTAACGACGCCGCCGCGAACGCGCTCAGCACCGCGTTTCTTCTTCGCGACGCAAAAGAAACCGCGCTGCTTTCCGTCGTCGCGGTGACATCATCATCATCGTCGTCGTTTTTTTTCATCATCGCGTTCGTTCGCACCGAAGAAGAAACAGATAAAGAAGATAAAGAAGACCGCTTCATCTTCCTCGAAGACGAGGTCGATCTGACCCCCGCGGCAGTCGCCAAAGAAGCCACTTTGCTCGTTGGCGTTGTCGTCATCATTTTGTGATTGTGTTGTGGAGTAGTTAGTTTTGATCTCTCTATCGAAAGCGAACGTGAGAGTATCGCAACGAGATGTGAGCTACTTACGGAGCTCTTCCCCAGAGAGAGATGTGGATGAAATGGAAAAAGATCCAAAAAATCTCCCATCATCAAATTCACCACGGAATTAATAAGCCGAAAGTTTTCATCACGTTCGTATACGTATGTACAGATGTACATAGGGGAGTTTTGCGAAAGTTCCACGCTTACACACCCCTACACTATACCACACAATAACAAGAAGAAGAAGAATTAGAAGAAGCTTTGGATTTACACTTATCAAGCTCGCTCTCTCCGCATCTCTCTCTCTCTCTCTCTGTGTGTGTGTGTGTATCTCTCTTCGCGCGGCGCTTTGGAAGACTTTGAGAGCGTTTTTCTTTCGTTTGATTTTGCGTGCAGACGCCGGCCGCCACGGACAAACGCGCGGAATTTTCGAGAGAGAGAAGAAGAAGAATACGAAGAATACGAAGAAGAATACGAAGAACTTTCGAGAAGAGATGCCGAGATATAACCCGAAGAAAGCAGCCGCGAAAGCGGCGAACAAGAAACAATCGTCGTCTTCTTTCAAAAAAGAAAAGCAACAATCGACCGGTCTCACGAAAGCGTTCACCAAAGGCACCGGGGTGGATTTCGTGAAGCAGAAACGAAAAGTTGGGAAGAAGATTAAAAAATCGGCGAATAACACGAACGCGGACGCGAAGATCACGTCGAAGAAGGTGAACATTCTCGAGCAATCGGTGGCGGCGAATTTGTCGAACGATGGGACGTTACGAACGCAGAGAGGAGTTGGGATGCAAGAGCTCGTGAATCGAACGACGCATCACGGAGGGAAGACGAGGAAGGAAGCGCTGGAGGGGATGTTGGAGTTGCTTTCGGAGTTTAGACAGGAGGCATTATCTAGTCGTAGGAACGGCGGGAGCGTAGATGCGAACGCGGTGTGCGAGGCGGTGTGCGCGAGGTTTGTGGACGCGGATGCGGACGTGAGGAAGAGCGCGGTGGAATGTATGAGAGACGGGTTGTTGCCGGCGTTTCAGGATGAAAACGGCATTTCGCCCTTCGCCGATTCGATCATCTTGAGATGCGGGGCGGCGTTGACGCACGTGGACGCGAGAGTCAGAGAGGACGCGCCAAAAGCGCTCAAGGCGGTGATTGATTTTGCACCGAGAGTGGTGGTGACGAGGCGACCGCCGAGGGAGACTTTGAGTAGGTTCAACGCCGCGTTGTTGGATTCGGGAGAAGAAAGGGCGAAGAAAGGGTCCACGGGTGGGAATATCGATACTAAAAGGGACGTTGAAGGGAAGATTACGTCGCTGGAGTGTTGTGCGGCGTTTTTAATGGCTCTGGAGAAGGAAAGTAGCCCGGGTTCGAGCACGAGAGAGAGGACCTTCAGAGAAAATGGTGGTATTCGAGTAAACTTTCGAACCGAAGACGAAGAAAACGAGCGCGAATACCCGCGCGCTTCTGTTTCCTCGAATCGATTCTATAAGAATACGAACGAATCGACCACGTTCGATGCTAACTCGGAAACTGAATCTTCAGAGACTAGAATTGCATTTCGTAAACTCAGAGCGAATTGCCTGAAAGTGTGGCAAGACTGCGCGGAAACTTTGAGGGATGAGCACGGCGTGGACGTAGTGCGCGTCGAGTGTATGATTCGCGCCATGGAATGCATTCGTTTGTTGACGAACGGGGCGTGTTTGCGAGATGCGACGACAAACGATGCATTTGAGGTTGATTTTGCGGCGCAAATTGAAAAGGTTCTTCTAGTATCCCGCGCTTTTCCGGCGTCGGCGCCGGGCGGCGGCGGCGGCAGTAGCGGAGGCGCATCGCAAAAGCAAACTAAAGGTATCAAAGGAGATGCGAGAAATACTAACACGACGACGGGTAACGATAAAATCCGCGCGAGCTTAGCTAAGCATAACGTCGAAGTGTGTAAAGTTCTTCTCGCCATTACAAAGCGACGATTAGTTTCAGATACATATCCAGGTATCGGGTACTCGTCGAGGATGTGGTTGGCGTCGGCTATTACGCCGCCGGGAGTTGTTTTAGATGGTGGCGAAGTTGGCACTAAAGTTGAAACACCGGAAGAGTGGTACGCAGATTTGTTGCGCGTCGCTAAAGATGCGCTGTTAGCGCATCATGAAGGAAATATGGATGTATCTTTTGAACATCTTCGATTTGCAGTCGCGCAAGTATGGAACCAAGCGGCATCGGGTAACACATCGGCGACGAATACGACAAATAGTAAGAAGAAAAGCGGCGGAATCACAAACGCGAAAGAGATGGCAGCTTTGAAGCGTAAAGCTTGCGTAGAAATATTTTCTGAAATGATCGATCAGAGAAGCGCAAAGAAGTCGCAAAGAAAAGACAGCAGCAGCGGCGGCGGTGGCGAAGCGTCGCTTGAATGGATTTCCGTCGCCTCGAGGGCGCTGTGGACGATGAAGCACAAAGAGCCGAAAACTACGCTTCAATTGCTCAACGCCGCCAGGCGATTGGCAAATACCGTGATGGTTGAATCCGGAAGTGAAAACGACACCGCGCTACTCTTGGTAATGCAGAAGATTGAATCGGAAATTGCACCATTTTTTGCCATTTGCGTCCAAGGCCAAAAACCAATTCCGGGACCGTTTACGAAACTTCCGCGAGAGGTTCAGTTTGAGGCGTTGGCGTTGCTTGGTGCTCTTCCCTCAATATCGGTAATTACCATTAAAGCGCTCGCGGCGGCTGCTTTGCTCGAACCACTCGATTATACCCCGAGCGCAGAGGGAGATGAAGAGGAGGAGGAAGAGGAAGAAAACGGCAAAACGCTCGTTGGTCGCGTCGTTGATCTCGCATCCTTTCGGTTCAAGAACAACTGCGAGCTCGCATTGACTGTGTCCTTACTCGTCACTTTTCTCGCGGGCCCATCATTTACGGAATCGCCTGCAGAGCAAACCCACGCTCGAAAGCTCGCGGCAAAGACGCGAAAGAAAATTTGCGACGCCATTATCGCATTAGGGGATGACGCGTTCTCTGGCATTCGATTAGCCTCTGCTGCTATTACGAAAACTATCGAAAAGCGCATCGAAGATGGCGATGCGCACGGTGCAGAGCGATGTGCGAAGGGAGGTGTTTTGTTGATCGATCGCGCCATGGAACGAAGTGGGATTGAAGTCAACGATGAGTTCGCAAAACTCAGACAAAAATGGGCGCAAGCCGTTCGGTAAATTTAGAGTTTAGAATAAATATAGATGCTTTAGTCTTTTAGTTTGCACGCGTTAGAGATTTGTACAATAAGAATGAGAAAAAGAAGAAGGACCTTTGCGTCTTAAATAACGTCACTACCCGTGTGTGAAAGAGCTATTACAATTGAGAGAGAGAGAGAGAGAGAGAGAATGAGTTTGCAAACTTTTTACATCATCGTATGTGTGTTGTGTGTAATGAAAATAAATTAAAGGCAAAGGCTAAAAGGAACTAAAAGATTTTCTTCTCTACATGAAATCGTACTGATCGTCCACATCTTCGTAATCGTACTTATAGTCGTCCAACCCGGCGTCACCTTTCGTGCCCCCGGTGTTGATAAACTTCTTCTTACTCCCACTCGTCGCCTTCTTACTCTTTTGTTGCATCTCTTTCTCTTTCTTAATCTTTTCGTTCCGAATCGCCGCGACGTGCGACTCAATCTCCTTCACATCCGGACCGGAAAACTCGCTCAACGCCACCTTCATGAACGTCTTCAGCGCCAATTTATAGTGCGGACTGTTCCTGTGTTCGTAAAAGTGCTTCTTCACCGACGCCGTGGCCAACTTTTCAAAATCCTTCGCGTTTTTCGGTTGAAACTCGTCGAGCTTGAAGTCTTTGAAATCCTCCTCGCTCCCGAACAACTCAATCGCGGCTTTCAAATCCGCCTCCTCGACTAACTTTTGCTGCCTCAACTTCTCCGCGATCGGGTCCGCCAACGTCTCGTCCACGTACGCTTTCGCCTCTGGTTTCTTCGCCACCGGTTTCTTCTTCGGCGGCGCGACCACTTTCACCTCTTCCTCTTCCTCTTCCTCGTCGTCCCATTGCTCTTTGGTTTGGACGACCGCGGTGGGTTCGAACTCCTCGTCGTCCCAGTCTAAATCGCTCATTTATGTGTTCGAAAAAGAATAGCGTGGTATACTCCGTGCACGTGAAGGTGTTTTCTTCGATGCGGTCTTCTTTCTTGCGGCGCGTTCAAATGGAATGCCGATGCGAGATACCGCGCGCGCTTTTTTTATCTGGATTTTCTTGACCCTTTTCCCCGCACACAAGCTTGAAAAATTGAATGTCAGCCACGAGTTTGGAGAAAAAAATACTCGCGACTCTCTCGCGCGGGCGCGCGTACGTACGTAGGGAAGGTAAAAGAGAGAGAGAGAGTCGTCTATCGCTCTCTCGTTCTATTCACGAGTGCGTGAACATCATCTGATAAAAAAGCGCGCGCGGGTTTTGATCTATGCATTTTTGACTATTTTTGTTCTCCTTCTTCTTCTTTCTCTCGTTCTTCTTCTTCGTCCTGGTCGTCTTGTTTAAAAGTATCGACGTCGTCGTCGATGGTCGCATCGATGATGCTTTTGCTGTCGTCGTTTTCGCCTTCTCCGATTTCGCCTTGTTTTTTCTCTTCTTCTTCGGTCGGTTTGTGGCGATGAAATCTGTTCACGTCGAAAACAGCCGTATCGAGCGCCAGCACCGTTTCTGGGTGGTGACCTGTGACGTACTCTAACATCACGGCTGGCTCCACCTCGTTGTTCTCTCGATTCTGGTCTTGTTGCGTGATGAGTAACTCGTCGATGGAAAGTTCTGACTTCGAAGCTGATTTCTTTTTCCAGGAGTAGCTCGCGGTGTTTGTCGCTTCGTTGACGTGCTTCGTCACGACCACGTCGTATTTAAACTTGATTCTCTGTTTATCCAAGTTCACGTGTTCCATCGATCCCTCTTCGTACACGACAAAGTGCTCTTGCGTCGCCTCATTATAGGACACCACACACCCGTCGTACCAACCTCCGTCTTCGGCCCACAAGATTGAGAAAAACTTATTCACGCACGCCGCGCCGAACACGCGTTTCTTCTTCGTGAGCGTCGTTTTGTTCAAATCTTTCAAACTGACAAACATCGCGTCTGGTCTGTTTAAAACCGCTTTCGGTTTCTGTTTGCCTTTTTGCACAACAATCGCATCCACGGGCAAACCCACCGGCTTGGCCGTTTTCTCTCGCAAACGCAACGGTAAAAACATCCACTTTCGAGCATCGTCGTTCATGGTGATCAGCGCCGCTCGCATTCGTTCGGATTTTTCCGATTCCCACTTTTCTTGTTTAATCTTCTCTAAACGAGCTTGCTCTTGCTCAATCATTTTGACTGCGATTCGTCCGGACCGTTTCCGGTTTTCTTGCGCGCGGTATTCCGCCTCGCGCTTGGCTTCTCGTTCCTTGGCTTCTTCTTCTCTCAATTTCGCTTCTTTGCGCTTTTTAGCTTCCATCTCAACCGCGCGTTGTTTCTCGTGCAACGGGATGAACGCGTTCTTTAAGTATTGCGCCAATTCGCGATCTTCCGCCCCGGAGGATCTCTCTAACACTATCGCCAACGCTTCCGTTTCATCTAGCGTGCACGAGATTGTTTGCCACGCCGGCTCAACTCCATCGTAACTAAACACCTCTTTCGCGTCCGCTTCTTTCAATTTATCCCACCTCCAAACTCTCGGAGACGCGTCGCCTAACGTGAAATAATATCGACCTTCGCTATCGGTACCGACCGAGTGTCCGTGGACATCCCGGTCTCTCAAAACTTCAACCGTCGGGTCGTCGGTGAATTGTTGCGCCATCATGTTTTTTTGTTGTCGCCTCTTCTCCGGCGTGATGGTCACGCCGCCGTGTATGGCCTCGCTGAATTTCACTCCGTTTAATCGTTTCATTTCCATTCGCTTCTTCTTTTCGTTTTCCAATTCTAGGAATCTCTCGACTTTCTTCGCCCGTTCCGCGCGATCTTCCATGTTCGCTTTCACAATTTCACTTTGCACCGCTTTATCTTCGCACAACGCGCACAGAATATCCAATCGAGTCATCGGATCGACCGAGAAAAACGTCTTTAACTTTTTCATCTTTGCCTCGCTCGCGTCTGCGAGCACCTCTTGCGCGTCCAACGGATTCCCGTGCGGAAACTCGTCCGGATTCTCATCCGCGAGTTCGCCGCACAACCAAATCAACTGCCCTTCCCAATCGCCAATCGTCAGCGTCTGCTTCACCACTTCCTTCTCCTCGCCATTGTTATTATTATTGTTGCTTTCGTTCTGGTTCTCCGCCATCAACCGACACACCAACTCGATCAACTTTGAGCACGCCTCCGGAAACAGCAAACTTCGCTCCAACTCCTCGGGCGTAAACGTCGGCAACAACAAACTCGCGCTGAAGTTCACCACGAACGAAAGCACGTGAAAAAACCGCCAATCCGAGCGCAAATCGAGCGTCCATCGCCTGTGGTCTTTGTGTGGTAACGACGACACGCCGTGCACGGACGATCCGCCCTCCGCGTCAAACTTTGGGAAGTTTTTTACTCGCTTTGAAAAACCAGCATCAAAAGCATCGCATCGCAATCCAAACTTACTCGAGTTTGGCTTTTCTTCATCATCTGCTTTCTTCTTTTGGTTGGTTGTCTTCTTCTTCTTCGCATTGTTCTTCGTGGTCGTCGTCGTCTTCTTCTTCGCGGTTTCAGCCTTCCGCTTCTTCGCCACCATCTCTCTCTCTATCTATCTATCTCTCTTCCGACTTTTTGGGTGAGGATTTCTCTCGTATCTAAAATCAGAAAAAAGCGCTCGTACTACACCTTGCGAAAGACTGATTGAGAGAGAAAGAGAGAGAGAGAGAGAGACAAAGTAAACTTAGTGGATGCACGAAATAAACAAGGAAACTCTCCTCCTCCTCCTCCGATGTTTGACGACGACGATGTGATGTCGATATTGCGACGAAAGCGGAAGAGGGAATCTCTATTATTACACGCGCGGAGTGTCCTGCGTCTTTTTCTTTGGAAATCCAAAAGCAAAACGTGCACCCAAAACCAAGAAAAAGTACAAGAAACTCAGAAACCCTAAATGTCGTAGAAAATGGAAAAAGAAAAACGAATATTACTTCTGCACTCTTCTGCGCTCCGAGAAGAGAGAGAGAGAGAGAAGAAAGAACGCTCGCGTGCGCGAAAGAGAGAGAGAAGAGAGTGCGATTGCGCCGTCTGTCTTTGCATTCTGTCTCTCACTCGTTTACATAAGCGAGTGTTTTACGAAGAGAGAAAGAGATTCGCACATTTATCCAACTTCTGACTTTTGGGGAATAATCTCTCTTCCAAACCAGAGAGAGAATAAAATATCTATTAAACCGAGATGATGATGACGACGACGACGACAACTGCGGTCGTTCTCTCTAACCGCTCGTCGCTCGTGGCGACGACAGCGACGACCAGAGCGCGGACGAACGGACGCGCGGCGAGAAACGTTCTTCTTCTCAAAGCAAAAGCAGGGCGAGAAAATCAATTAATGGCTTCTTCGTCTTCGTCTTCTTCTGTGGGAAGAAGAAGGACGAAGAACACGACGAGAAGAGCAATCACGGATTGGATGGATTTAAGCGACGTTGACATGAACGACGAAGACGACGAGGAAGAAGAGGAAGAAGAGGAGGAGGAGTCGAGCGCCGCGACGACGGAGGAGGAGGAAGACGTTGTCCTCGCTCAAGCGAAGAAGGACGAAGAAGAAGCAACAATGAAAACGGAACAAGAGAAAAAGAAAAAGAAGGCAAACGCGGCAGAGAAAGGAAAGAAGAAAATGAAGAAGAAGAAGTCCGGGTCGTCGTTGTTGCTATTCTCCGGAGGGACGGCTATGAACGGCGTTTGCGACGCTTTGAGAGATTACACGACTTCGGTCACGCACGTGCTACCGGTCTCGGATGACGGCGGGTCGACGTCGGAAATTATTCGCGTGTCGGGTGGTCCAGCCGTGGGAGATATTCGGAGTCGGTGCTTGCGCTTATCCGACGAGTCTACGCGAGAAGCCATCGCGGTGAAGGAGTTATTAGCACACAGATTACACCCGACGGATGAAGAGTTAGCGAAGAACGAATGGTACAAGATTCAAGAGGGCGATTCGCCGCTGTGGGACGGCATTGATAACGCGTACGCGACGATCATTCGACGATTCTTAGTGCATTTTCACACGGAAGTTACGACGAACACGCACAAGGAACGTTTTTCGTTCGTGAACGGGTCCATCGGTAACTTTTTCTTCGCGGGCGCGCGCATGTTTTTCCGATCGATGGAAGCAGCCATCTTTTTGTACGCCCGAGTTTCCAAGTTGCCGAGAGAAACCATGGTCGTTCCGTGCATCGAGTGCGAAGATAACGAGCGCGTGACAATCAACGCCGAGTTAATGGACGGGACGATTCTTCGAGGACAAAACGATATTTCGCACCCATCCGTGGATAAGAAAAGTTTCACGAAACAGTTCCACGTGGATGACGGACGAAGAGAGGTTCCGAGCGTCTTCTCAAAAGAATTTTGGTCCAACATCATCGAAGCCGGGGAGTTTCCGGAAATTGAAGGGAAAGAGTTTTGGGGAGGGATTCCGAAGTCTACCGACGGTCACGAGCGCGTTCGCGACGCGCTCGCCGACGGCAACCTCTCCTCCGCCTCGGAGTTGATTCAAAGCCGGTTGGTCGATTTGACCTTGCGCCCGTTATCGGTCTGGGACGTTGACAAAGCCGTCACCGCCTCCGAGAAGCTCGACTCATCAATCAAGCGAATCTACTACGCCACCGGCGATGGTTCAGACTCCGCTTCGAACGAAATTGGTGAAATCTTCCCGAGAGCGAACAAAACCATGCTCAAACAACTCGAAACCTCCGACTGCATCATCTACGGCATGGGCTCTTTGTACACCTCCATCGTCCCGAACTTGATCCTCCGGGGCGTCGGCGAAACCATCGCCGGACGAGACTGCCCAAAAATCCTCCTCTTTAACGGTTCCATCGACCGCGAAACGAGCGGAATGACCTCGGCGGATTACATTTTCGCCATCGTCGACGCCTTGAACCGAAAACACACCGAATACGCCGTCGACTTCCACGTCTCTGATTACGTCACGCACATCCTCACCCCAGACGGAGGCCAATTCATCATCGACGACGACGCCTTAAAAGCCGCCTCGTTGACTCCAGACAAAGTCCGCGTCGTCGAGAGCACTTTCACCAAGAAGAAAAAAGAGAAAATCGCCAACGGGAGATACGCGCCGTCCGAGTTGGTCAAAGCGGTCAGCGCCGTCGTCGACGAGACCAAGAAAAAGAAGAAAAATGTACTCAACGACGACGACGACGATAGTAGTAGTTTAGCAAAAGTAGCAGCAGCAGCAGCAGCATTAAACGTAGCGCCGCCAGAAGCTGAGGATGGGAACGACGCAGAGGCGTCTGTTTCTTCCCCGCGTTGAGATTGTGTTTGTATCATCATCAACATCTTGAAAGTTTTTAATATTTTTTGCAAAAATGTGTTCGTCACTTTGAAGCCCTCTCGCAACGAAAGAAGTACGTAAAAGAAGAAACATGCGCCGAGCGCTGAGCCACGCGTTCGCGTCTTCATCGAAAGCAACGACGACCTCGTTCTCCTCCGCGCGCAGCAGCAGCAGCAGCAGTTGTTGCGGTGAAATCGCGAGGCGATTATTAGGAGATGGAGGCATTCGCAGCAACCACAACAACAACAGCGCGTTTTCTCGGGAAAAACCTCGAGCGATGCACGCTTCTACGACGCATCGTCACCTTTTCGCGAACGATGGAACGGGAGGATTCGCGGCGAAGATGTGGGCGCATTTGCGAACTACGTCCTCTTCTTCGTCATCTGATGATGATGATGGTGATGATGATGCCGAGCTAAAAACGGAGGAAGAGAGATCGTCGGTGTTTGATGTCGGTTCGGAGGATGAAAATGGTCCTTTGCTCCGATCTTCTTCGGGAGGAGGAGGAGGCGCGGCGGTGAAAACGACGCCGCCGCCGCGGGTGATTTCGGTGAGAGATTTCGCGAGCCAGGCGTGGGCGAACGTGAGAGGCTCAGGAGAACGCGATTCGAAAAGCGAAGACCAGTTATCTTCGTCGACGAAGGATTTTGCGGTAGACTTTGAGAGGAAAATGATGAAAGACTGGACGCCGCGCGAAACGTTGGAGTTTCTCGAGCGCGGCGCTTCGCCGGGCGACCCGAGAGATTTCATGGACGACGAGGAGATTCGAGAGTACGAAGCGATGAAACGGAAGATTGATGAAGCGCCGGCGAAACAGAGACGGTTTTTATTGAACCAGGCGTTGAAAGGACGCGTTTTTTCGAGCATTCAAGATAAAGAGGATCGAGAGAGAGAAGCGCTTGTGAAGTCGTTGCAACAAAAAGTCATTGACGTCAATAGAACGTGTAAAGTGACAAAAGGGGGCGGTTTGATGAACTTTACCGCGATGGTAGTCGTCGGTAACGGTCGAGGCGTCGTTGGTTTTGCGACCGGAAAAGCCAACGAGGTTGGCCCGGCCATTGAGAAAGCGACCAAGAAAGCGGCGAGGAGTTTGACGTACGTCGAACGATTTGAAAACCACACGATTTTTCACGAATTACACGGCAAATGCGGTAAAACGAGAGTAAAGATGATGCCGAGTAACTCCGGGAGCGGTCGGAGGTGTAACGATATCATCGACGCTATTTGTGAATTAGCCGGTATCAGAGATTTAAAGGCAAAAGTGACCGGGAGTCACCATCCGCACAACACCGTGCGAGCGGTGTTCGAGGCGTTGGCAGGCATGCAAACACCTCGATCCGTCGCGGTCAGGCGAGGCATGAAAGTCTATCAAGTCTAAAGTCTAAAAAGTCTAAAGTCTAAAAAAGTCGAAAGTCTATCAAGTTTAAATGCGTAGTTTAATAAGTAGTAATGTAGTGTATATTTTTAAATCGATCGAAGCGATACACCAGCGCAACGTAATACTCCTCACAAACTTTCACTCTCTCGAGAGCGCAATTCATCAACGACAACGAACGGACGATAAAATCGCACGCGAGAGTCGACACGATGCGTTAAAAACGAAACCTCGGAGTAGACGTCCATTCTCCTCAATCTTTCCATTCGCGAATACAACCACTCGCAGCAAGTAGAGGAGAGGATGACATCCACAGCGTCGTCGTCGTCGTCTTCAACGGCTTTCTCGTTCTTGTATCTCGACGACCACGAAGACGTCGTCTCGGTCGTCCAAAACTGTCGCTTGCAGTGCCTGCATCGTCGCGACTGCTACGAGAAGAAGACGAAAGGAAGCGTGTGGATCACGACGCACGCGCTGTTTTTCGAACCTTCGAGCGAAGAAGAAGAAGAAGACGGCGCGACGAGGTTTTTGGTGTTGGGGGACGGTGATGCTTTTTCCGCTGGTGAAGGAAAAAAATTGGTGAAAATCAAATACGAAGACGCGATTGGACCTTCGATTGAACTCTCGAGAATCGAACGAAACGCGGTGGATATTTCGAGCGAGAAAGTGGTGCTGATCGCAGAGAACGAGCCGAGGGAAATCGTGAGAGATGCGACGGTAGTGTGGAGAATATCGATGGACGGCGAGGGAGAGGACGACGTCGCCGTCGAACAGCGGTTGCGAACGCCGGTGAATAAGCTGTTGAATATTTCAAAGCAGAAGAATCGACAGACGAAGTGCGAGCAGTTGGCGTTTTTGTCCAGGCAACGGGAAGGTAATTTACGGTTCGATGAGAAGAATTTGAAATTAGATGGGGAAAGGAGTCGCTTCGAAGCACCCGCCGCGAAGATTTCACCGTTGGTGAGGAGAGCCGGGAGAGTTAGAGTGACGGATGCGCACTTGTATTTTCAACCTTTGATTGTGAGGGATAGTAAAGCGAAGAAAAACGTAGCTAACTGGGTAGCGTTAAAAGATATCGTCGCGGTTGCTCGCAGACGATACGCGTCGAGACCGGTTGCCGTTGAGGTGTTTTATGAAGTGAATACTGTCGGAAACGGTAATTCAAAATCAACGATGATGCGCGGCTCGAGCGTTTTATTCGCATTCCGTTCTGAATCCGCGAGAGAAGCCGCGATAGAGGCGCTTTTGAAAAATGATAACGACGAGAGCGAAAACGAAACGAAAACTTTATCGAGCTTCTTGGATCCGACGAACGTCGAGGCTATTTCGAAAGTCACAAACGCTTGGAAAATTGGCGATGTGTCAAATTTTGAATACCTGATGTATTTGAACGCACTCTCCGGTCGCTCATTTCACGACGTGGCGCAATATTTCGTTTTCCCGTGGGTGCTGAACGACTACGGTGGTGTTATGAGTGAGCATGTCAATGCTTTCGATTCGGATAACAACAGCAGCAGTAACGGTGCGAACATCGACGTTTCAGATGCCTCGATGTACCGCGATTTATCGAAACCTATTGGCGCGTTGAATCCGGAGCGATTGAAATACTTCCAAGAGCGAATGAAACACATGCAAGACGTGCAAAAACAACAGAGACAGTCTCAAAAACCGTTCTTATACGGCACTCATTACTCTGCACCTGGGTACGTGCTCTTTTATCTCCTCAGATGCGCGCCAAAGCACAATTTGAAGTTGCAAAACGGATCTTTCGATAAACCCGATAGATTGTTTAAATCTATAACGGAAACGTGGTCATCGTGTTTACACAACAACGCAGATTTAAAGGAGCTCATACCTGAGTTTTTCGTACCAGAGTGCTCCCGAAAGTTCCTCAGAAACAACTTGAAACTCAATCTCGGCCACCGCGCGTCTGCTCCTCACTCGAAAATCGACGATGTCATTTTGCCTCAATGGGCGAAAAACGACCCTGTTCGGTTCACGACTGTCAACCGAAAAGCTTTAGAATCTGAAACAGCGAGCAGTAGATTAAACGAATGGATCGATTTGATCTTCGGCGTGTACCAAAACGATTGTAAAAACAAAATGAACTCTTTCCACCCTTTGACGTACGAGGGTGAGATAAACGTCGACGATGCGGCATCTATCGACGAACAGATGAGTTTAGAGACGCAGATCAACGAGTTTGGGCAAACTCCAAAAAGAATCTTCGAAAAAGTTCACGAAAAGAGGAGACGCGAGGCTTGGAAAAGATGGAAAGGCGATTGCTCCCTCGGCGTCAAGCGGAAGACGAGCAGGAAAAGTCAATCGATGAATTCTCTTGGGTACGAAAATTTAGGAACGCCACCATCGACAACGACAGAAATTAACGACGAGGACGTCGAGGATGACGACGAAACCATCACACCCATTCCGCTTGATATTCGCGCGAGCGTCATTGATACCGTTCGTCTCGTTTCGCGAAGAGCCGACGATTATTTATTTGTGGGAGACGAGGACGAAGAAGATGCAGCCGTAAGCGGCATCGAGGCGTTGAAGTTGAACGATTCGCCACTACGAAGAGCTGCTTCGCCAAGTAATAACATGCTGGAACGTTCATTCAGCGACGCGCACGAGAATAATGCCTCTCTCGATAAAGAAATAGAATGTGTCGTTCTAGGAGACTTCAGGGCACCGTCACCTTCGAATGATGATGATAATAACGGTTCGCGCGTGTTGAAGAAATGGTCGAGGAGGACGCACAATGGTGCGGTAACTGCGGTGGAATGTTTTGCAGATTCGAACGTTGCGTATTCAACCGGAACGGATGGATTTGTGCGCATCGTCGATTTGAAGAACGGCGATACGATTCGTGCCGTCCCAGCGTCATCATCAGCGATTACGAGTTTAGCGGTGATGCGACAAAACTCTGATCCGCGCCGTCTACCGATTGCGTTGTATTCAACATCTAACGGTAATATGTTTGCGTATAACGGCGAGTATGGATCCGTCGATCGCGTTTCTTCGACCAATTTGACACCTATCTCTGCCATTAAAGTTCCGGCGATGTCGTCAGAACGAAATCGTGCGGTCACATCCCACGCCAACGGTGCGGTTGCGCTTCGCGACATCGAGAATCGGGTTGAAGTCAGTGTGTTTGGTACAAACGAATTTTCTGGCGACGGCGCAAATGACGTACTCGTGGACCCGCAGTGTCACATTCTTGTGTCTGCGCATGACTCGGGCGTCGTCAAAGCCTTCGATACGCGCTCTTCTGCTTTGAAACCGGTATGGAAGCAAAGCGTGGCGAGTCGAAGAAACATTGCCGCCAGATCGATTGCGTTTGCCCCATTAGGCGATGGCTTAGGCGACGCGCTCGGATTTATCGTTGCTGTTGATGATTCTGGACAATGTTGCGCGTTAGAAACGCGAATGCGGGGGAGGATTGTCGCTGCAGCAGAAACGACGACGACCTCGAGATTTGCAAACGCTCTCCTTTCGGCGAATTCGGCGTTGCGCGTGAACGTCGATAGCGAGAAGAACATTGTCGTATCTGGATTTGCAAATAACGTCTTCCGCGTTGGTAAAGAAGCTGGAGTTCTGAGAGATGAAAACGATTTCCGGGATCTAATGTTCCAAGATAACGATGATTGTGAAAACTTTCTTTCATCCACGCAGTCGTTCACCGCGGCATGCTTCAAAACGGGATCGAGTCGTAGCGTTTTCGTTGGCGCCGCCAACGGCGAACTGGCGTCTTACTCTCATTAAAAGTCTTAAAGAAAGTCGTTGTATATAGGTAGTAGTACAATAGATAGAAAATAGCTAGCAGCTAATAATAAATTAAACCTTTACTCCTCCTCCTCCTCCTCTTCGGCATCTTCAAACCTTTTCCTATCCTCTTCGCTAATCACCAATTTCTTGTCGAACTCGTCCAATTTTTCTCCTAAACCAGCCGCACGAATCGCCGCCTCGCTCGTAAAATACTCTCCGTCGCCATCATCGCCGCCGTTCGCGCCCAACAACGTCTCTGCGGTAATCATTCCATCAAACATCATCGGATCGTCGTTTTCATCGTTCTCGTCCTCGGTGTCCGGATTTAAAAGCGCGCACTCGTTCATGCGTTCAAACATCTCCTCGACGACTGCTTTTCTCTCCTCTTCGCTCGTCGCGACTGGTACAAATCGAACTTCAGTCAACGGCTCGTAGTCGTCGTCGTCTTCCTCTCCCTCTTCCTCCTCGACGCCAACTTCCGGATCGCACTTCCCGTCCACCTGCACGTACAAACACTTTTCATCCGACGAAGAACAAGAAGATATCGCGTGCATGCAAACGCTCTTAAACCCTATTTGAATCGACGGCATCTTCTTCTTTTCCGCGGCGTTGTCGCCTTCCCCGCCATCCTCTCCGTCGCCGTGTCCTTCTCGTCGTTGGAACACGACGCGTTCGGAAGTTAAAGTGAGCGTTCCAATCACATTCGCATTCGTCGACTCCGATTGGTTTTCGATTTGCACGCGCACGTTCGGGAAGGATTGCATCACCGTTTCCTCTTCTCGCAGTTTTAACTCGTTCTCGTTATTTTCTTCTACCTCCTCGCGAGGGAGCACTCGGATGCCTCCTCCCATGAGGTATTGATGTGTTATGGAAAGTTAAAAAGGTGGTTAAGTGGGGAAAAATGGAGCATTTTAAGCGCCGTATTGATGGTACAAAAGTTTTTTTACAAGTCTTTCATGAACGCGCCGGAATAGATGTACTTAGCGTGTTTCTCCATTCGCTTCAAGATCAACTTCGACTGCGCGTAGAATCTCTGGTCGAAGTTTTTGAGCTCGTTGGGAAGTTTATGTTCGGCGTCGACGTTTGTGACGTTTCTTTTTCGATGCTGCTGCTGCTGCTGCTGCCTCCGCCGCCTCTCGACGTCGGCGGCGGCGTTCTCCTCGGGCTTCTCTCGCAAAGCGACGATGAAATCTTCCTCCTCCTTCGTGTCCATCCCTCGTTTCCGCCGCTCTTCTCTGGAGACCTGCGCTCTTCTTTCGTCGCGCATTCGATCAAAGTTACCGTCGTCGTTATCGTCGTCCAGGACGTGTTCGCTCACTAAAATCTCCAATCCTCGACATCGAGGCAGCTTCGCGTCGACCTCCTCTTCGCCGCCGGCGGTTGTATTCCTACCACCGCCGTCCCGCATCGCCGCGCTCCCGTACCCGACGCACGCAAATTTCCACCCGTCTTGTCGTCCTCTTTCTCTCATCGCCGCAGAAGAAGACGACATCGATCTTCTCTCGCGGTCGTCTTCTTCTTCCGCGTCTTCTTCGTCCCAACTCCCATCGTCTCTCTCTCGAAAAGGCATCCCAACGCACACCGGCGGGGCGCCCGCCTGGCGGCGTTTGCTCGAATCCGCCAAAACGCCGATGCAGGATCTTCGCATGCTTCCGGGAGGAGGTCGTGCGTTGGAAGACGACGACGGAAAGCCGCCGCGCTTTCTTCTGTCGTTCATTTTATCTATCGATATATTACTTCTCTCTCTTCTATCCCTTTTCGTTGTCGTTGTTGTTGCAAAAATGTATTCTTTTGCTCGCGCGCGACGACCGCCGGTTCGTGATGACCCGCGTGATGAAAAATAGAAGCACGAGACAGAGCTTTTCTTCTTTCTCTCTCTCTCTCTTTCTCCTCCTCTCTCTCTCTGTCTCTCTCTCGCGTTTTTGGCGCCGCGGTTGTGGCCTTCGCGTTCCCTAAGAAGCAAAAGAAAAGGTCGCTCTAGGGTTTAGGGTTTTTCTTTATTTAGGGTTTCACAGGGGAAGATCGGCCGCAACAACAACAAACGCGCGCGCGAATAATACAAACGCGAGAGAGAGAGAGAGAGAGAGAGAGCGCGTTCCGACGAACGGCGCGATCGTAACACACACACACACACACACAGAGTTAGAGAGAAAGAGAGACTCGTTCCCATCTCGCGTGACAACAAAAAACTCCTCAAAACATGTCTGAAGAAGAGGAAAAACCGACGACGACTCCGGTGTTTGGATCCGGTTCCGTGTTTGGCGCCGGCGCCACGTTCGGCGGCGCGGCGGCGACTTCTGG
>Ga0182095_1094065_pt1 | contig 35496 bp, 24 predicted proteins | sample 041ome_19_FD_127784 | JGI IMG/M metagenome (GOLD analysis project Ga0182095, IMG submission 127784) | Metatranscriptome of coastal salt marsh microbial communities from the Groves Creek Marsh, Georgia, USA - 041412BS metaT (Metagenome... | ecosystem: Environmental > Aquatic > Marine > Intertidal...
ATTCTATATATATATATATATATACATAAGAATCTCCCTCGCTCGATTTAAAATAATAACAACGCAGCGTTTATTTTGCTACTCCTTTTTTCTTCCTTTGTTTCATTTTCGCGACCGATAAAAAAAAAGAAATCGCGACGAGATCTCTTCTTTTCTCACTTTTCTAAACGCGCTTCATTCTTTCCTGCGGTCATCCACCTCGCTGGAAATAGACGAAGATAAAGCGATAAAAACTAACGATCATCTCACCTCGGGCGTGATATCCTCTCTCCTCGATACATATATACGCATAAATAAATGACGCGACCGGAGGATTTAGCTTCGGCACAAAACTCTTTCAAAGAGTTCAAAAAAGCATTCGAGAAAGCGACGACGACTTCATCTAACGATGACGGTGGTAGCGCTCTACAAACCGCGTTTAACTTGTTGGAAAACTTGAAAGTTGCCTTGACGCACCTCACCGCGTTGCCTCCTCTGTTCGAGCAGACGAAGAGTAAGAAAGAAGAGTTGTTATTAGCTCGGGAACTTTTGGAGATGTCGGTTATTTTGTGTGCTCGAAAGGACGACGAGGTGTCGTTCGAGAGGAATTTCGCGCAACTCAGATCGTATTACGAAGACGTCCGAGAGGAGCTTCCGCCGTCGAAAAACGAACCAATCTGTTGGGGATTAAACTTGTTGAGATTGTTGATGCAAAACAGAATCGGATCTTTCCATGCGGAGTTAGAGTTGACCAGTTCGGAGCTACTCGCTAACGCGTGCGTAAAGTATTCCATTGAGTTAGAGCAAAGGTTGATGGACGGGGCGTACAATAAAATCGTGGAGGAATCAGTGAACGGGGAAATTCCTGACGAGAGCTTTAAGCCGTTCGCAAACAGAATGTCCAAAACGGCGAGGGATGAGATTGTAAACTGCATCGAAAAGAGCGCCTCGGAAATTTCGTTGAAAAATTTAGCGAGGCTTCTCATTTTAGACCACGATAAGAACGAGGCGATGAAATACGCGATGGAGAGAGGATGGATGCTCGATGATGGAGCCATAGAGGAAACTTTCGTGTTTTCAGACGAACAGACGGTATTATCGAGCAAGGATATTCCCTCGAACGAAATGATCTCGCGCGCGCTTCTGTACAGTCGAGAGTTGGAGCGAATAGTGTGATTGTTCAAAGAAGAGAGAAAAAGGAAAAAGCAGAGGATTTTAGCAAAAGATAGTCATAAATTTGTAGACGTATAGTGTATTCAGTGATGGTAGTGGTGTGGCGGAGGAAGAGGTGATTCTTCGTTTTTTTCATAGCGTTCACAATTATAATCAAGCGTAAACTACATTACAACAAATACATAAAATATTCTCTCTCCTCAATTTCAATTTTCATCGATATCCAACGCGTTGTCGAACGCATCCATGATATCGCCCGGAGTAACTAAATGTCGATCGATTAAAGCTTTAGCGTGCCAAATCGCGTTCTCTTGAGAATATCCTAACAAAGAACCGACGGCAATGCGTTTCGCCCAGTCTTGTTCGTTGAACGCGGCTTGAGTTCGTAATTTGGACAACTTTTCCGCTCGTTCTTTCGCGCCAGCCGCGGATTTTCGATACATGATTAGAGATACTGATCTGACCGAATTCTCATCTACGTTCAAATTTGATGAGAGGAATCCAACGTCGTCTGGATTTTCGAGCGCTATTCTGTGTAGAGTTTGTAAAACGTACGGAGCGTCGATCGTTTGGAGCGAAGAAGGTTCCCATAACGCTTTCAAATTCATCACTTTTCTACCGGCATTTGCGCCGCCATTACCTCCATTGCTATCGCTTCCAAAGAGATTCTCAAAGAGTTTCCAACCTCCGTTCGAGGAGCTACTTTTTCCACTGCTGCTTGGAGATGAGGAAGAAGAAGAAGAAGAAGAAGGTGAAGAGGGACTCCCCGGGGAACCGCTCGAATTGCCTCCGCCGCCGCCGCCGCTAAACTCCGCCGCGCGTTTCCTCTCCAAATAGTCGCGAAGATTTTGATCGTGTTGGTTCTCTTCTTTCGCGTTGTAGAACAAGTGCCCAGCCGGTGCCAGTTCAGAGGAGTGACTCACTTGAATCATGACGACGTCTCTGTATTTTTCCTCAAACGCGAGGAGCTCTCCGGCGAGTTGCGTCGCCGCTTCCAACCCTTCCACGATGCACCGTCTCGTAGACGCGCTCTTCCCGTCTCTCCACGGCGACGCGTCGTTCTTTACCGCAGCTTTCAACAGATCGTAGGAAACGACCGATCTGCACCCGACCACTTTCGACGCGCGCTGCAAGTTTTTCATCTTTTCGAAATTTTTACTCTTCAACTTGCTCGACTTCAACTCTACTCGAAACTTACTCCCGAGTTGTTTCATCCACTCGTCGTTCGTAAAGCAAGAGTCATCTCGAACGTCCAACTCTGCTTCCATGTTGTTCGATTGCGTTTTGGTGTCTAAAGTTATGGTCACGTTTTTCCCTTCAATCTCACCTTTCAACGTAATTACCGCGTTGTTTTCGTCCTCGTCCTTCGCCGTGGACTCTCGCACGACGAACCAACGCTCGCTCCGGTCTTCGTTGCTTTCTTCGCTCGTTTGTGCAGCGGCACCGGCGGTAGAAACCGCGCTGTTTCTAATAATCGTGCTACTTTCTTGCGAAGTGGAAACAGAAGAAGAAGAAGAGGAAGACTGTTGTTGTCTTCCGCCGCCACCGCTCACCGTGGTGATCAGTAACAAATCTCCAGGAATAGCCGAACGCAAAACCGAGGCGACGCGCTCGTTCGGCGCTCGCTCCAGATCCGAAATCCTCGGTGGGGGTAAATTCACCGACTCGTCCACTCTTTTACTGCTGCTGCTACTGTTATTGTTGTTATTGTTATTACTACTGCTCGAGGCTCCTCCTCCTCCTCCTCCTCCTCCTTCGTTGGAGGGAATAGAATTCGAAGGTCCCCCTCCTCCGGTTAAAACAGAGTTCGTTTTCACATTTTTATTCTTCTTTTTCTTGACAACACAAAAATTGCGCGGCACCCCCGATGATCTCCTAACCACGCTCTTATTAAAGTTAATGCTATTGTTACTGCTACTGTTAGTCGCAGTAGCAGCAACAGCGCTCGCGCACAGAAGATTGCCGCCGATGGCGAGAGAAGAAGACGTCATGTGTTGTGTGATGAATGTGTTAGTGTGGATGAGACCAACAACGAGTGAACGAAAAGTGACGTTTAGAGGGAGCGAGAACGAGATATTTTTGTTTTGGTTTTTTCAATGAGTTTCGATCGATCGATCGATTCCATTCTCACCATTGGAGAAGGAAAAAAAAAGAGAGAAGAGAGAGAGAAGAGACTCTCTCTCGCCGCCAAAAAAGAGAAGAAGAAGAAGAAAACGCGACCGCCTTTACACACACACTTACACACTTACACACACACTACACACACAAAACCATGGGAGAAGAATCGAGAACGAAGAAAACGCGGACGAAACGCCCGGACCAACCAAACTCGAAGAAGTTGAAAGAGAAGGTGAAGAAGATTAAAGCGGAGAGAAAACCGGGAATCACGTTCGCGCAAAAGAAAAAACTAAAGAAGGAAGAGGAGTTGAAGAAGAAGTACAACACGGAGTTTGGAAAGGAAGGCATGGTTTTGAAAACGAACAAAGGAGTGAAGCTAGGACCGATGGAGATTCGATATCGAGCTTTGGCTAAATTATTGAGACAGATTGAACAGTTGGAAGAGAGAGTGGAGAAGGACGGCTTAAAGTTGGACGCGCAACAGACGAAGAAGTTGAAACGTAAAGCGTTCGTCGAAGAAGAGATGAGACAGTTGATAAAAGCCGCAAAAGGCGAAGAGGACGAAGAAGATGAAGATTTAGATGATGATGATGATGAATTCGACGAAGACGAAGAGTTTTCGGACGATGAAGAAGAAGAAGAAGATGAAGATGACGAAGAAGATGAAGACGACGACGACGACGAATAGCGCTCATATTTTATCGTATAGCAAAAGGAATTTTAGAGTGTGTTGTAGTATGTATACTAGAAGATGAACTAAAAAAATTATCATCGCTATTATTACTTCTTCTCATTATTGCTACGTGAGTAGTGCTGCTACGGAGCGAAGCCCCCCATCGTTTTCAGAGCGTCGTACATTCCGGCGTTGAAATTTTCCTCGCTAAAATGTAAACTTTTCCTCTTGCCGTTTTCAATCATTTCGCTCAACTTTTCGTCATTCATGCCAAAGGCACCCTCCAAAGCTGCCGCGTACGAAATCGCGTCGGAGGCCAAAAATCCGTCCACGCCGTGCTGAACGATATCCATTTTAGGCCCACCAGAGTTGTGCGCGATTGGAATAGCACCAAACGCCATGTATTCGACGATACAAATACCAAAATGTTCATCCGTCATGGCGTGTAAACCGACGATGGAATGTTGCAAAAGCTCCTTCAATGTCGCGTTATCGACGTCGTGGTAAAACTCCACGGAATCATCGATGCCCATCTCTTTGACCATTTCTTTCAACGCGTTGTATCTCTGCAAATCGTTCTTGTCTCTCAATCCTCCGACGAGTTTTAAAACGGCTTTTTCACACGCCGGATGTTTCTTCTCGACGTTGGTTTTCATCAGCTTCCAACTCTCCAAGAGGAGTTTGTGGTTCTTTTCCGGACGAAACTGACCAACCGCAATGGCCGAGAAATGCGGCACTTTATACTCTCCTAAAACTAAACGTTTCGCTTTCTTTACGTAAGGCGTGTTGGTGTTTTCTTGTCGACGAGTTTTCCCTTCTTCGTTGGTATCCGGAAGCGATGAAGGCGGTGGCCTCTTTTTTAACTGAACCAGTTTCGTCGTATCAGTGGAAGCAGTAGTAGTGGCAGAGCTGATAGTCTCTTTTCTTCTCAATTCTACCGAAGATACGTCGCACGGTGGATACACCACGATTGCTTCGCCTTCGTGTGTTCGTCTCGGCGCTAGTTTCCGTTTCGTCCTTCTTTCCCTCTTCTTCGCGAACGCGCCCCAAAGCCTATCGATGTGATTCTTCGTCCACGTTGAATTGACGACGATGACGTCTGCAAAGCTACCTCCGCAGTATCCATACAAGAACATTAAAATTGTGTAATAGACTATCTTAATCTGTTTCAAAAAAGGTACTTTTGCGAAGAACGCGCGGTTGTTATACATCAAACTCCCTTTTTGGACGCGCTCGCGCATGTCGCTGCTAATCGTCGGATAGTGCACGTACGAGACAATCTTCGTGCTCTCGCCGCAAAAGAACCTAATAAACGGGTACGCCCACGCCGCCCCGATTGTGTCTACAAACACGTCGGGCGCAAACCCGAATATTGCTTCTACAGCGACGAGAACGATACCAAACATTTGCCCCAGAATCGTCGCCACCGGATACCACTTGCTTTGCGAAAACGTTCGAAAGTAGACCCTTTTGAATTCAATTTTATTCGCGCCATTCGCTTCGTCGTCATCGATATCTACGTCTAAACCAAATCTTTCTTTTGCTCGTTCCAACAATTTCTTGTCGTCGTTCTTCCCGCCGCACCTATCTCCCGTATAAATCACCACTCTTGCCATCGGATACTTTTCTCTCATCAGTTTCACGAGTTGCCACAAAACTCTCTCCCCTCCGCCACCATCGGACGTGAACGGATGAAAAAATCCAATCGATTTCGGTCGAAACTGCCGAGAAGTGGAAGAGACGTTCTTGGAAATAGAATCTAATCTCTGTATCCGGACGTTTAAAAACGTAAACGAAAGGACGAGCAAGAGGACGGCGTAGGAGAGTTTTAACAGACGCAAGACGGAGGAAAGCGTTGCAAAATTCCAAAAGAAGAAGAACTGTTGGAGATTTTGCTGTCGTCCATCGTCATCGAAAGAAGACGAGGATGACGACGAGAAGAGCGCGGAGAGAATTCTGTTGCTCCTCATGTGCGCGGATGTGACCGTATTAGCGCCGCGTGTATATTTACTCTTCTCGTTAAAGAATGAAGATTATATATCGTATATAAAGATATTTTTAAAAGTTCATCCCCCTGTTTGTGTTTGCTACAAAATTTTTCTCTTTTTTTCTCTTCACGAGCTCCTTCCTCTCTCGTTCTCCACTTTTTTCACGGGAAGAACGCATTTTTCTCACACAACACACTTTTATATACTACACAGCAGTAGCAGTAGTAGTAGTAGTGGTAGTATGCGAATACTCGCGGCGAGTTCGTCAAAAACGACCGTCTTCGTCGCCTCTGCTTCTTCTTCTTCGAAGATTTGCGCATCCGCACTCACCTCGTGCTTCAAACAAAAACAAAAACACTTCGGCTGCAGGGTTGTTTCTTCTTTCTCAACTACCAACAACAACAACAACAACAAGAACACGAACAACAATAAAAGAAGAATACAAACGATGACATCGGCGCAACAAGTGCGAGGAATTGAATTAGCATCTTCCTCGCAACGGACAGATTTAACCGTCGTGTTGGTGTGTCCACAAATACCGGGAAATACGGGTACAATCGCGCGGACGTGCGCGGCGACGCAAGTGCCTTTGCATTTGGTGGGACCGTTAGGTTTTGAGCTCGACGACGCAAAGTTGAAACGCGCCGGGTTAGATTATTGGCAAAGCGTGTGCGTGAAAGTGCACGAATCGTACGACGCGTTTTATAAGTATTGGCAAGAGATTGAAGAGTCGAAAAGAGGACGATTAGTCGCGTTTTCAAAGTTTGGAGGGAAATCGCACTGCGCGCGAGGCGCGTATAAACCCGGCGACTGGTTGTTGTTCGGAAGCGAAGTGAGCGGTTTACCGGAGAACGCGCACAAGCACTGCGAGGCGACGGGAGGCATTAGGAGAATACCCATAGACGAAGAGCACGTGAGGAGTTTGAATTTATCGGTTTCTGTCGGTGTTGGCGTGTACGAAGCGCTGAGACAAATAGACGAGAAAGGGATGGAAGTAGACGTAGTGTACAGACCGCAGTACGGCGCGGAGGATTCGTGATTTAACTACTATATATACTCAATAACAAAAAATACTTCATCGCCCGACTACTATTTTACGAACCTAGTTTGAACGCATCCGCGATCAAAGAATACACCAACCCTAACTTGAAGCAATTCACAAATTCCAACCTCCTTCCAGGTCTGTTTGTTTTGTAATACCACCTCGTGATGGTCTCGTACACGAACACGCACAGCGCGCCGGCGACGACGTCGTTGATGCCCAACGCGCCGAACGATAAAGTAATCACCGACGCTAAATAGAACCCAACGAATATGAAAATAGTCTTCCATAAAAGCATTCGATACGATCGTCGTTGGAAATACAAATCTAAACGTTGCGGTAAGGAGGTCAACACCGACGCTATCCTCGTTTCGCTTTCGCACTTGATTGTTTTCATCATATTTCTTCTTCTTCCTCTCTTTGTGTTGATTTGTTGTTGACTGCTTCTGCTTTTACACCTAAAGCTGCTACTACTCGCACTCCCATCACCACTAAATAATAACCTCGACGAGGAGAGAAAAGACTCGCTCTTTTCTCTCGATAATAATACTAACGAAGATTGTGGCGATGATGATGATTTTATCGTCGTCGTCGTTATCGTCGTTGTCGTTATCGCTGCCGCGCACGCGCTTCCTCTGTTGTTGTTGTTGTTGTTATTTTTCTTCGTCGCGGTTTTTAAAGGACGACGATGACGACTACGACGAGTGCGGCTAAAAGCAGCGACGCGAGATGCCGTCGTCGTCGTTGTTCTCGTCGTTGCGACGGTCGTCGTCGTCGTCGTCATTGTTGTTCAGCCCCCGAGGAGGACGTTTTGAAGAAAAGTTGTCGTTTGTTGTTGTCGTGTTGACTTACAAGAAGAGTTGTCGCGCGTGTTATTTTTAGTGGAGCGTTTCAACTATAAAACGCGTGTGTGTTGTGACAAATTTTGCACGAAGAGATAATAATAATAATAATAAATGGTCTCCGCCTCTTTGCTCTCGAGCCCTATCGTTATCAGTAACAGCAGCAGAAGAAGAAGCGCTTCTTCTTCTTCTTCTTCTTCTTCGTTTCGGGGGAAGAGAGTAGCGGTCGAACCATCACCGCTGGTGTCGTTGAAAAAGGAAAAAGGAAAGAAACGCGTCGTCGTCGTAACGACTTCTGCTTCGTCATCATCATCATCATCGTTATCAACAACAACAACGTGTTCGTTGTTTGAGTTGGCGGCAAAGAAAGCGAACGCAGCTGTTGTCGCGGCAAAACCAACGATGTGCGCAGCCATAGCGGCGAGTTTAACGGCGTCGAGTCCAATCGCGTTTCCGGTGTTTACGGCAGCTGCGATTTTACCAGTCACGTTGGCTTATATCAATCCAGTGTATAGTTTCAGCGTGGGATACGGTCTCTCGGTCGCCGCGAGCGCTGGCTTGTTGTTGAAAGCAGCGAGCACCAGTGGCATTCTCTTGCCGCAAATGTGTCAGTTGCACATATTGGGAGGTGTACTCTACGGTTTGCGATTGGGTATCTTCTTAGCCATTCGCTCGAAGACGTGGAAGGATTGGGGTAAGAGAGCGAAAGCGTCGCCCGAGGCGCAAAACAGCAAGTCGTTTTTACAAAAAACTATGGTCATCGTGGGATGTGGGTTTATTTACGCCTTGATGGCGTCGCCAATGTTGTTTCATTATCAACACGCGAACGTGGTCGCGCACCACGATATTTTAAAAGCCGGCGTTGTCATGCAATACGCCGGTTTGATTTTAGAAGCGGTTGCGGACCAATGGAAATACTTCCACTATCAAAAGAACGAAGGCAAGTTTTGCCAAACAGGCCCGTACGCGTTTTGCAGACACCCGAACTATTTGGGTGAAATGCTCTTTTGGCTCGGGTTATACGTCGCCGGCGTACCCGCTATGCTGACGAAATGGTCCACGTTTATCCCAGCTAGCATTGGGTGCGCGTTCATAATGTTTTTGATGACCATGGCGAGTAAACGAGGCGATAAGAACGCTCTGGAGAAGTACGGCGATGCGCCTGGATACAAAGAGTACAGAGAGAAGAGTTGCTCGCTCGTCCCAGGGTTTTAACGATGTTACGAGTTGAGGTCGTGTGAAGTGAAAGCTTCTTATGGAGTGCGCGTTTTACCGGCGTGTTTTTCACACAATATAATACTTTCTCAGCGATGATAATATTCACATCAAATTACATTTTGCCTTTCGCTTTCATTTCCGCTTCCAACTCCGCAACCGCCGCCAAATCATCCTCGCTCAAGTTATCCAAATCGATTTGTCCCTTAAACGACTCCTTCTCCGCTTTCGTCGTCATCTCGTCGTATTTCTCCGGAAACGCTACTTTCGCGATGGTTCCAAAGACGAAAATAGTCCCGACGATGATCCCCCAAGCTGGGAGAATAAACGACGCGACGTTGATGAACATCTGATCGAATTGCGTGGTGTCAACGCCTGGGATACCACCACCACCTTTCGCGAGATTGGAAATGACCTCATACGCGTGTTGATCCGCGAGAGAAGATCTCGAGATGATGTTTCTGTTGTTGTTGTTGTTGTTGTTATTCTTTCTGTTCGTGGTAATGTCGATGGCTTTTCTCACCGAAGCGCGCATCGCGAAGGAAGAAGAGGAGGAGGAGGAGTAAGAGTTCTTCTTCGCGCTGCGAGACGTCAAGGAGGACGATGAAATGGTATTAGTCGTCGTGGCTCGTGCAATCATTTTGATTAGGATATTACTTTTACGTCACAAGAGTGTGTGTTATAAATAATGGAGGAGCCGGGAAGAATTTTATCTGCTTCTTCAAGATATTTGTTCGATGAGATCTCACTTCACACGCGTCAAAAGAAAGAGATCAAAATTCACCATCTCTCTCTGTTTTAATAATAAAAGCAAAAACACTGGGTTGGCGAGCGAGAAGAATATGGGTACGTGCGCGTAGTAAAAATTATTATTTAACGAGAATGAGACGACCGAGCGATGATAATAATTATATGTGCAATTAAGCGTCTGCTAATTCCTCCTCGTCTTCTTCGGCGGCGTCCATGTCGTCGTCGTCTTCCTCCATGTTTTCAGCGTCGGCTGGATCGTCGTCTTCGTCGTCGATGACGATGGGCACCGCAGCCGCCGCAGCCGGTTCGTCTTGTTGTTCTTCTTCTTCTTTTTGTTTCTGCTCTTGTTGTTGCTCCTCGATCATTTTCGCGTTGAGAGCGGCGTAGTCGACCGCACCACCACGACGACGGCGCTTGCCTCCGACTTCTTCCGGCGGTGGTACTGCTGGTTCCGAGGCTTCGACCGGCGCGCCCCCTTCTTCAGCTTCGATGCCCCCGTTTTCTTCGAGCTCTTGCAATCGCAAAAGTTCTCGTTCTCTCTCCTCCTGTCTCCTGCGCAACTGCTCGGTCTCTCGTTCTAAGCGTTCTAAACGCGCGAGTTCTCTTTGTTCTCGCTTTTTCGCGACTTCTTTCTCCAAAATTCGGGCGTTTAACTTTTCGTCGAAGCAATCGGTGTTGTGCGTTGCAAACAAAGCTCTGCAGTGCGAGGCAACCGAGCGACCAAACGCAGAGACGGCTTTGCCTTGAATCCGATAACCACCTTCTAAGACCGAAATAACTCTCCCTCTTGCGTGCTTGTTCGCAATTTCGCACAATTCGTTCGTCAACCACTCGTAATCCAACTCTTTGACGCCTAAATTGACTGGTCCTTGAATGGCGTCTTTGGAATGCGCATCGAAACCAGCGGAGATGAATACCAAGTCTGGTTTGAATTCATCGAGAGCAGGTAAAACCTTCGCTCGCCACACGCGTCTCCACGAACTGCCGCGTTCGGCACGCTTCCCTTCGCCAATCATACCGACGTCTACGATTCTAGGCGGCGGCTTTTCAAACGTGGCCGTTTCCATTTCCGCCAACACTTTTTGATCGTCCCTGACGACGCCGTCTGCGGCTTCGTCTTCCGCAGAGGAGTACCCCGAAACGTATCCTGAATCCGTGTTGTCGTTCTCCGTGCTAGTGTTGTTGTTGTTGTTATTGTCTTCGTTCTCAAAATTGTTCTCGTTTTGTTCGTGTCTTTGTTTTGTATCTTTTGTCGGTCCCGTTCCCGGATAAAAATTTGACAGTCTTCCATAGCCGTGCACGGACGCAAAGAAGATCTCATCCTTATCCGTGTCTGGATCCATCCACGGTTTACACGTGTTCGTCGTTACCTCGCCACTACTCCAAGGCGTGGAGAATTTGACTTTTGGGGCGCTCGGTGCCGTATTTGCGACGAGCGCTTCGGTGCCGTTGCCGTGATGGACGTCGAAATCAATAATCGCAACTTTTTTTATGCCTTTGTGTCTATGCACGCATCTCGCGTACGCTGCCGCGACGGCAACGTTATTAATCAAGCAGAAACCGTGCGACCCTTGTCCGATTGGGTCGCCAGGAAGACCAACGGGTCCTAATGGTCCGGCGTGGTGTCCCGGCGGTCTCACCGCGCAAAAGACGCGTTGACGCTTTTCATGCTCCTCTCCGATGACAATCGCATCGACGGCTTTGATTGCCGCTCCAGCAGCGCACAGTGCCGCGTGAAACGAGTGCGAGCACACCGTTGTATCTCCATCGATAGTTCCAATAGCACCAGAGTGTATTCTCACATCCGGGAGAGATTCACAAATTTTTTGCACCTTTTTTATGTAATTGTACTCGTGGCATCGTAAGACGTCGACCATTTGCGCCGGCGACTCCGTCGTATCTATGCTCACGTTCGGAGACTCGGAAAAGTCCGCCGCGCGCAGAGTACCATTCACTGGGTTCATGATGCACGTCAATCTTTGAACGTTTTCTGGAGGAACATCAAATGAGCATCCTCTCTTGATCGCCGGACATGAGTGGTGTAACAAACACGCGTCCGGGGCGATTATCAAACCATTCGCGCTCGAGCCTCTTTCAGAGGGCGGCGGTGTCGCTTCTTTTTTACCTTTTTTCACCGCTTGACCGTTCAACAAGGAAAGCACATCGTCGTAACCTCTTCTTTTGGCGATGGACTTCGCACCTTCTTCTTTCGCGTTGACGATGTCTGCATCCGCGTTCCTCTTCATCAAAACTTTCACGCACTCTGCGCTGTTATTCCTCACCGCGTGAATCAATGCCGTGTTTCCATCGTTATCGGTATCGTTGAGCATGCTGGAATCGTTTTCCAACAAGAGCTCCAAAACATCCGCGCGATTATAGTTTGCCGCCCAAATCAACGCCGTCCTCCCCGATCGATCCTTCTGATTCAAATACGCCTTCAAATCGTCCTCTTCGTTCGGCGCTTCGTAGTTTTGAATCAAATACTCGCAAATCTCTTTACTCCCGTGTTGTGCGGCAATACTCAACGCCGTTCTGTGGTAATCATCTTCCACATCGTGTCGAGCCAAATGCGGCAACAGTACCTTCACCATCTCGAAACTCGCCTCGCGAAACTTTGCAAACGACGCCATCGTACACGCGATGTGCATGGGCGGAGACCCTTCCAAAGTCGCAAACGGATCCGCGCCTTTCTCTAACAGCATCTCTACCATTATATTCTGACCGCTTAAAATCGCGCAGTGCAACGCCGTTTGCCCGTCCTCGTCTCGGCGGTTCAGCGCGAGCTTCAAGTTGGCGTTGAATTGCTCTTCCGCAGCTTCGCCGTCGTCGTTCTCGTCGTCTCCACCACCGCGACCTTCTTCATCATCATCTTCTTCTTCCTCCTCTTCCGCGTCTGGATCAAAATCTTTCTCGTCGTCCGAATCATCCTCTTCTTCTTCTTCTTCTTCTTCATCTTCTTTTTCTCCGTCTTCTTCTTCTCCGTCGCCGCCTCCTCCATTATTCTCATCACCGTCGTCATTTTTTTTCATCTTCTTCTCTTTTTTAACCGGAAACGTCAGCGCTTTCCTCAACAGTTCCAAGTTCTCTCCGGAATCGCACAAATCGTGGATTGGGAACTGGCTGGCGTAGTTCCCTCCCTCCTCGTCGTCGTCGTCGTCGGAAGAAGAAGCAAACATTATTTTGTCTCTTTTATATTAAAATTGTCTTTTCGATTATTTTATTGTGAAGCGCGAAGAGAATTTTCATTTTCTTCAGACAAAACACACGCGAGAGAACAAGAGAGAACAAGAGAGAGAGAGAAAAATAAAGTCACACACACATCGATTATGTTTTTTAGAAGGACGAGTGATGCCGCGAGACCACGACGGATGACGATGATGACGGCGATGAGACGAATGAGCGAGTTGTTGGGAGATGGCGTGGCGGTGTCGTCGTCGTCGTCGTCGTCCCGTTTCACAACGAATAGAAGAGAATTTACGAATCGGAGTTATCGTTGTTCGTTATACACGACGTCGGCGGCAGCGAGCAGCGGTGAACAAGACCACGAAAGCGACGATGATAAAAACAAGGCGACTAAACGAATGACTCAATTGACGGAGAATAGTAAGGATAAGGATAATGACAATGATAATAACAATAATGTCACTCAGATTGAAAATCCAAACGAGAACGCGTGGAGAAGAATGTTACGAGAAGCGGACGAGTTGGTGTTGCCTCCAGCGCTGCGATTGAAAACTCTCGTGTCCTCTTCCTCTTCGTCGTCGTTAATCTCAAACGTGCCAGCAAAAGCAATTGTGAGAGAAACGAATCGACTGACGAGCAGAAAAGGCTCTTATAACGACATCAACAGCGAGTACATAATCGATAATAACAACCACGAGAACAACGGAAAGAACTCGATGGAGTTACCGAAACATTTCGAGAAAGCGGTGAAGAAGGCGATACAATCTGAAGGGAGCTCGAACAAGCAACTGGCGAGGAAAGGGAAACATTTGTTAGATGTGTTGAAAACTGCCTCGAGAGGTTTTCCGGACGATCACGAAGGCGGATTTGACGACGATTTCGAAGACTCCCGAGTGAGGAGTTGGGTGAACGAAGGATTGAACGTCAAAGGAAGTAAGAATAGTAGTCACAGAAGTCGAATGAACGATTCGGCGACCGAGACGTACGAAGACGGCGGAGAAGACGAGGACGACTTGGAAATCTTGAAACGAGATTGGGACGCGGATATTGAATGGGGGGCGAGACTCTCTGTGCGAAAAATGCGGCGGATGCAAATGGAAGAAGCTGTGTTTGTGGGCAAAGCGAAGACTCGAACAGGAGCGAATAAAAAATTAGGTGATTTCGCCGCCGCGTCGGCGGACAATCCACGCCTCCAAATACAATCAGGGAGAAATGCGCCGAAATACGATCAAACCGAAGCTGCGGCGTATGCGATAACACGCGCACCGATGACGCTAGGTGCAATCACGAACGTTTTAAACGAGGTACATTTGCGATTGAACGGAGGAAGTGTAGATGAGAAAGTAGCGTCGTTTTCTCCAGAGACCCTTCTTGATTTTGGATCTGGGAGTGTTTTCGTCGGCGCCATGGCAGCTCGAAACGTCTTTGGAGATCACATCGGCAGAAATAAAAGAACCAGAAAAAGCAACGGTAAAGATCAAGAGGACGCGACGAGAAATATTAACCGAGTAGTCTTTGCTGCCGTGGACAAAAGTTCGCACGGCATGGTGTTTGCCAAACGCGTGGAAGCGTACATGCGCGATGAAGCTGAAAAAGAGGAAGAAGAGGATACAAAATTGGGAGCAAAAGCAGAGGATGCGAAGAGTAAAGACGAGGACGAGGATGCTTTACCTATACATTGGTCTGAAGACACGTATGTTCCGGAGAGTTTGAGAAATAATCGTAGATTTCCAACGCCGGAAGCGTGGTCTGAAGGTTCCAATCAAAGATCCGTCGCTTCGTTAGCCGCGTTGCAGGACAGAAGCGCTTCTTCGTTTGATCTCGTTTTGGCGTGTTATTCTCTCGGTGAAGTCATGGTAGAGGCGGAAAACGAAGAACGAAGAATTAAGTCGGGGATAACATCTTCGAAGCACCTGAGCGGCGCGAATAAAGCGTTTGGCATGCGCAAGGTGGATTTGCTTGCGAGGCAGCTGTGGGACAAAACGGCCGATGGGGGCGTTTTAGTGATTATTGAACCGGGAACACCGCGAGGCTCGAAACTCGTTCGAAGAGTGAGACAACTCGTGTTAGATTACGAAGAACGGAACGCGCGGAATGCGGAGAAAAAAATGAATGCAAGATTGAACAGCGTGAAACCAAATGCGCACGTCGTCGCGCCTTGCCAACACGATAAGAGATGCCCCATGAGCATTGCAAACGAAAAGAATCCAACCGCCCAAATGTGGTGTCACTTCTCTCAGCGCGTCGAACGAACAGCGACGCATAGATTGATGCTCGCGAAAGGTAAAGGACGAACGTATCAAGATGAAAAGTTTTCTTACGTCGCGATTCAAAAGTTACCAAGAGACAGAGCGGAGGAACTCGTGGAGTCGAAAGCTCTGCGCATTTTGGAAGAAGAAAACGATGTGGATGCTGATAATTCAGTATCTTCTGAAACGCACGCATTGTCTTTGGACGATGATTCCAACGACGACGACGAGGAAGAAGAAGAAGAAGAAGAAGAAGATTCCGTAACATTCGACGAATCCACAAAAATTAAAGCTGGTGCTGTCGCTATGGCCTCCCAACCTTTATGGTCTCGAGTCATCCGTCCGCCGATGAAGAGACGCGGTCATGTCATCATCGAAACGTGCGAACCAGACGGTACGCTAGAGAAACGAACCGTCGCGAAAAGTCACGGCACGGTGTTTGGCATTGGTCGAGACGGCTATCGCCGCGCCAGGAAAACAAAACTCGGCGATTTGTTCCCTTTCAACGACGTGAAGAAGACGACACCGATCGATGCTAACGATACTTTCGATTTTGATACTCGCAAAACTATAGGCAGAGACAGCGTGATCTTTGACGAGGAGAAGTTCATCATGGATTGGTTGAAACAGAAGGATAAAACAATCGAAGAAGATTGATAGGAGACGAAAAAAAGGTTCTCCGATGCATGAACGAACGATGCGTGGCAATGGTAGTAATAAGTGTAAAATTAGTAGCAGTTGTTGTAGTAGTAGTAGTAGTAGTAGAGTAGTAGCAGCAGCAACAACAAGCTTTTTTCGTCGCAAGTCACAAATTTTTCCTTATTCTTCTTTCTTTCCCTCTCGCGCTGAGAGAGGAGATGAAGGCGATAACAACTTCGTCGACGTGCTTTTTATCGAGAGGATACAACAACGCCATCGGTTACGGAAGAATGACTCGATCTTCTTCCGCGTCATCGTGTTCTTCGCGACAGCAGCAGCAGCAGCAGCATCGAGGAGGAGGAGGAGGAGCTCAGAGCAGTAAACTCCGTCGGTTTATCCAGCAACTCACCTCCCCGTCGTCGTCGTCGTCATCGAAACGACAAACTGTTAACAACAACGTGAACCAAACATCACTCGCCGTTCATCCGCAAAGACGAGGACGTGGACTGGTAACGAGTGCCAGCGCTGGTGGAAACGATGGTAAATCGGAGGAGGAGGAGTCGCAAACGAAATACAAAGTCCCTCCGGAGGACATCTCCGTGTTCGTCACGCGTCCAGACGCACCGTCGATTTCGTTATCCCCTAACCGAACGCAAGTATTGTATTCGCACAAACCGAAAGACAACCCGCCGGTGTCTGAATTGGCGAGAAAGGAGCTCAAGTTAGGAGGCATTCGCATAGATACGAAACAAAATTCGAGTTCTAGAATGGGACACACGGTGAAATTGTCGATTGGAAAGTTCCCTAAGACGGAAGCGGACATCGGCGCGTACGAAGACATCACGGGCGTGCCGAAGAACGGATTGATTAACTTTGTGAGTTGGTCGCCGAACGGGAAGAAGTTGGCGTTTACGGTTAGGTTTCACGGCGACGAAGACGAAGACGAGGACGATGGTCCCTCATCCTCTGCGACTGGAAGAAAGCCGCTCGAATTGTGGATCGCGGACGTGGCGACGAAAACGGCGCAGAAAGTTACCTCGCTGGCGGAAAACTACCAACTGAATACAATTTTTGAATCCTACTCGTGGTTGAACGACGACGAGTTATTGTGTTGTGTAATTCCAAAAGATCGTCCGAAAAAAGCACCGAGGAGACCGAAAACGCCTCTCGGACCTAGAATTGAGAGTAACGTGGCTGGGAACGTGCGTCAGGCGCGAACGTACGCAGATTTGTTGAAGAATGATACGGATGAGAAATTGTTTGAGTATTATTGCGAATCGCAACTAGTTAAAACAAACATCAAAACGAACGAAACGACCATGTGGTGTAACGGTGAGAAGAAGATTTTCACGCGCGTCGACCCGAGTCCGTGTGGAAAGTATGTCATTTTAGAGTGCTTGAAGCGTCCGTTTTCATATGCCGTGCCGTGCGGCAGATTCCCAAAGAAAGTGTGGGTAGCGGAAGCGGCGACGGATAAAGTTGTGAGAGAAATTTGCGACTTGCCTTTGGCGGAGAATATTCCAATCGTTTCGAATTCAACGCGTGTCGGACCGCGTGGTGTGAATTGGCGTCCAGATAAAGAGGCGACGTTGTATTGGACGGAATGCCAAGACGAGGGCGATCCGAGAAACGAAGTCGGCGAAGGCAATCCTAGAGACATTTCGTATTTGGTTGATTTCACGAAACCAACCGCAGGTACGGATGCACCGAAAGCTTTTTACAAATCTGGGTTACGATTAAGCGGCTACGCGTGGGGATGCGACGATTTATCCATCGCGTATGAGAATTGGTACAAGACGCGCACGTCGAGAGTTGCGCCTTTCTCTCCCAAGGAAAATACCGAGAAAGATTCCTACGCATCGAGTCCGATAAGCGATGAGGAGAAGAAAAACGTACTGTGGGAAAGAAACTACGAGGATAGTTACGGCGATCCGGGAGGATTTGTGACGAGACGAACGGAATTCGGGACGTACGTTCTGGCGCGCGTTGAAGGCGAAACACCGTTGGGCGAAGGCACTGCGACTGGGAAAACTGGTGCAAAATTACTGTTACAAGGTTCCGGAGCGAATCCGAAGGGAAACAGACCTTTCTTTGACATTTTTGACGTCGACACGGGCAAAGCAAAAAGATTGTGGCGCTCGCCGAAGAAGGAGAAGTTATTCACGTGCGGCAGTCTACTTTCAGATTACGGCGAAAATGGCGAAGAGCCGATTACTTTGCAAACGATGCGCATATTGACGACAAAACAATCGCCGTCTGAATACGTTCAATATTACGAAACGTCATTCGATTACAAGAGCGGCGAAGAGTCCAAATATGCGCTCAGTGTCGATAAAGATGATGCAAACATAGTCGAAGAGTTTGAAAAAGAACGAGTCGAAGGTCCGTGCGTGTTGCCAGTGAGGGAGACGAAAATTTCGAACTTCCCGCACCCGCACCCACAACTGTCTGATCCTCCCAAGGAAATCATCAAGTACAAAAGAGACGACGGCGTTGAGTTGAACGGGACTTTGTACACCCCACCCGGGTACGATGCGAAGAGGGACGGACCGCTTCCTTTGTTGATTTGGGCTTACCCGAGAGAATTCAAAAATGCAGAATCGGCTTCGCAGTTGCGCGAATCGCCGTTTAGATTCACGGGCATCTCACCGCAATCCTCTCTCGTATGGCTTGCGAGAGGATATGCAGTGTTAGACGGCCCTGCACTTCCCATCATCGCCCAAGGTGACGACGACGATGCCGAACCAAACGATACGTACGTGGAACAATTGGTCGCGGGTGCGAAAGCGGCGGTGGACGAAGTCGTTCGGAGAGGTGTCGCGGATAAAGATCGCGTCGCGGTTGGCGGACACTCGTACGGTGCTTTCATGGCTGCGAATTTACTCGCGCACGCGCCTGATTTGTTTTGTTGCGCAGTCGCGCGAAGTGGTGCGTACAACCGCACGTTAACTCCTTTCGGGTTCCAAGCAGAAGAGCGCTCCTTTTGGGAAGCGCCGGATGTGTATTCTAAAATGTCGCCGTTCAACAACGCGCATTTGGTGAAGAAACCTATATTATTGATCCACGGTGAAGACGATCCAAATTCCGGAACGAATGTCATGCAGTCGGAAAGGTTTTTTGCAGCTCTGAAAGGGAACGGCGCGCAAGCGAAATTGGTCGTTTTACCGCACGAGAATCACGGATATCGTGGATTAGAGTCCGTCTTGCACGTCATGGCGGAAACCAGCGAATGGTTGGACGAACACTGCAAGGTGAAAAGAGAATAAGTATTGAAGCACACGATTTTATAGAACTAGTTCTTGTCATCTATTATTATATATTCTATATTTATACTCCCCATCCGCTGCCGAAATCGCTCTGGTGTCTCCCGTACCCATCGTCGTATTCGTCGTCTACGTCCCACTCGTCTCTGTCGCTGTCGTCGCCGTCGTCAAAAAATCCATCGTCGTCGTCGTCCTCGGTATCTTCCTCTGGATAATCCCCTCGGTAATAATTTTCCGCGTTGCTATCTTCGCTATCTTCCTCCGAAAAGTACTCGTTTTCGTGTAAGTTATGCTCTATGTTTGCGTTATCTAAGAAATCAGACACTCTGACGATTGGCTCTTCGCAAATGATGTCGTCTGCTTCAACGCGTGTACCTCCCCTTTTGGGAACGACATCGTCTTCCTCGAGCACGTACAAGTCGTAAACCCAGTTACCATCAGCATCCTCTTCTTCTTCTTCTTTTTTCTTGTTTTCCGTGTACTCTTTCACCAGCGGCATATAGTTCAACAAGATTTGCTCTTCTAAGTCTGCTTTTTCATCTTTATTCACCCCCGTCTCGTCCTCTTCTAACTTTTCTTCTTCCTCGTCTCGGCACAAAATGTCGTAGCAATAAAACGCCTCTTTCGTAGAATCAGTCGCATATTCGCTCGTCGATGTAGTGACATTTCTCTTTTTCCTTTGCTCTTTGCCGACGGCGTGTTCTCTGGTCATGTTTTTCTTGCTTTCTTCATCGCTCATGACCTTGACTTCTTCGTACGTTCGTTTTGTCGTCGCCTTCGCGGTTGTACTCGCGGTGGCGTCGGTAGCGGTGACGATGGCCGCACCAACCTTCTCTCCTCCATCTCTCCTACTCTCTAACAAAGCCTTCACCGTCTCCGCATCTTGCGCATCCTTTTCTTCCACCGCTTCTCTCGTCAATCGCACGAATTTTCTCATCACACTTTTCCTCGTTTGTTCCCTCTCCGCCGCTTCTTCCCCTTCACTTCTCTTCGTGTTGTTGAGCATCTCGTGGTTTCGGTGAAACGGCAGCGCTTGACTCCCACCGCCTAAGACCGCATCTAACTGCGCCGCTAATTCCTGATCGTATTTATTGACGATGCTTTTTCCATCTCTTCCCTTTTGTTTATCACGCGTTAGCTTCGCTTCGTGCAATCTCTTCTTTCTCGCGCGTTGCGTCTCGTCGTCTTCTTCTTCTTCTTCTTCTTCATTTTCTTCTTCTTCTTCTTCTCGTCGTCGTCGTCCTTTTTGTTCCAAAAACAAAACCTCCGCCGACGGTTCCGAACCGCGCTTCCGCTTGACTCGAACGACGGATACTTTCATTTTCTTTATATTTTTTCCGATGGATGAAATCTGTTTTTGCGTTCGTTCGTTCGCGCGAAGAAAGAGCGCTAGCTACTTCTCTCGCTCTTCTTCTTCTCGAGCGACGAGAGAAGGAGAAAAGAGAGAGAGAGTAAAAGTAAAGTTTGCGTCTCTCTCTTCTATCGACTCAAATTCCCCTAAACCCTAGACCCCTAAAAAAAAGCTCTCACAATAATAAATTCCTCTTTTCTTCACACACGAAGGCCGGCAGAAAAAAAAAATTCAAATAGTAATGAGTAGTCTTGTTGTTACTTCGTCTTCTTCATCGTCGTCGTCGTCGTCGTCGTCAACGAGTACTACTTTGGCAGCTTCTCTTTTTCTCCTCTCGGTGTCCATCGCGACGTATTCTACTTCGCGTTTCGCGTGCGCACGATTCGCGAAGAGAGAGGAGAGATGTGGAACGCAAAAATCTCGCCTGTTGTTTCGTCGGACGAAATCAAACGAGATGACAAATGAGAAGAAGAAGAAGAGTAACAACGATAATGCGGAGACGAAGAAAGTGATGCTGGTTATTTCTCACCCGGACGACGAGGCTATGTTCTTTGGACCGACTTTAGAGAGTTTGAAGATGTCGAAACTCGTTGGTGGTGGTCAGGAAGATGCTGTTATTGATACCGTTAGCGAGATTAAAGTGTTTTGTATTTGTCTCTCGAATGGAAACGCCGAAGGTCTCGGGCAAATCAGAGCGAAAGAACTGAAAAAGTCCACGTTAGAGGTGTTCAAAATGGACGGGTGCGTGATTGCAGATTCGGAGGACTTACAAGACGGGATGGATAACGTGTGGCCTTTGGAGGAAATAGCGAACGTGGTGCACGAGTGCGTGCAGCACTACTCGCCGGATGTTATATTGACATTTGACGAAAAGGGCGTGTCGAGACACCCGAACCACGTGCAGACGCACAGAGGGGTGATGCGTTTTGTGGTGGAAGCAAAGTTAGGGGCGATACCGAACGCAGAATACACGGAAGAAAACGTGCCAGAGGTGTGGGTGTTGGAAACGACGCCTTTTTATAGAACGTTCATGGGGGCGATGGATTACTGGGCGTCGATAGTTTCCACGACGACGAGGAATAAGAAGAAGAAAGAAACGAGTGACAGTAAGAGATTGTCTCCCGAGGTGATGTTTTGCTCGAATAATCCTTCGTTAGTTTTAAAAGCGATGCGCACGCACGCCACGCAGTGGGTTTGGTTCAGGAAGTTGTACGTCAAGTTTTCGAGGTATTCGCTTATGAACACCTTGCGAAGAATTGATGTTGGTCCGCCTCCTTCATCTAGATGATAGCTGTGCAAGTAGTATTGAGCATGTAGCAATAATAATAGCAGTAGTAGCAGTCGAATGCAAAGAGATACAAAATATGTACGAATGAGCGCATAAAATACAGGAGTGGGCGTGGTGATAGTAACAATGATCTATCTCTCTTTACGTTTCGTTTCTTTTTATTGTACAAAAGATTTCTCTCAAAGCGGAACCGTCGCTTGTTGTTCCGATTGTTGTCTAGCGGTGGTGGAGCCAACAGCGCCGGTATTTCCAAAACTTCTTTGTCGAGCCGGTAACGCCGTGGGGAGACTCCAAAATCCGACGGAGCCATCGTAGGACCCGCTGTACACTTTTGTCGCGCCTTCACCAGTCGACGCTAAAACTCTCACGGCATCCTCGTGACCTTCAAACATTCCCGCGCACGAGAACGAATTCGCGTTCCAAAATCGGACCGTCGTATCGTACGATCCACTCACGACGTGACCTTGCATCACCGCTAAAGCTAAAACTGCCTCCGTGTGACCAATGATCACCTTCACGCACTCTAAATTATTTTGTAAGTCCCAGCACCGAATGGTTTTATCCCACGAACCACTGTAGAGGAACCTCGAATCGAGCGCCAAAACGCGGACGTTGTCGCTGTGGCCGGTGCACACGTGCAAACATTTTAACGTGCGTGCATCCCACGCTCGGACGGTTGAGTCATCCGAACCACTAAGGACGATTGGATTCTTTGAGGACGATAAATCGTTATTATCAGTCTCCTCGTCGTTGGTTTCCGGAGTAGTAGTATTGGAAGCACTCATCATCGACGAATGATTGTTGATATTTTTATACGCGATCAACGCTCGAACAGCATCTTTGTGGCCTGTGAGAGCTTTGATTTCCTTCAACTTGACGGCATCCCAAACGCGAATTGTTTTATCGTAACTTCCCGAAAAGACGCGATCTAACGCGACGACTAACGTTCTCACCGGCCCACCGTGCCCTTTCAAAACCGCAAGCGGCTCTAAAGTTACCACGTCAAACGCCCGGATCGTGTGATCGTAGGATCCGGTGAACAATCTATCTCGCATGCTCTTGTCATTTTTACTCACCTCATAAATGACCAACGCGCGAACGGCATCTGTGTGTCCAGAGAGCACTTTCATTCTACGGAATGTCGTGATGTCCCACACACGTACGGTGCAATCGTACGAGCCGCTAAACAATCTCTTGTGCTTCGTGCTCACTGCGAGCGAAAGCACCGGTCTGGTGTGCTCTTCCAACACGTGCACGCATCTTCTCGATGGAATATCCCAAACTCGCACGGTTTTATCTGCCGATGCGGTAAATACTAAACTATTCGTGGTTTCAACCGCCCAAACGATTTCTTCGTGACCTTCTAAAACCGTGTGTTCAGGCGCACTTGGGCTCGGTTCGCCACCCATAGCGGCGTCGCCTGAAACGCTTGCATTTCGCCTCGCTAAGTTATTAATAGCCGTTTCAATTCGATCGTCGTCTATGGTATCGTAGACGTTCGCTCCATCAGCATCACCTCCTATATTTCCATATGCGTCTTCTCTTCCTTCCCCTCTTGCGTCTCTGTCTGCGCCTCCATCGGAGGACATTCGTCTTCTTCCTCTCCTACCATTTTCTTCATCGAAATCGTCGAAATCGTCGTCGTCGACTAAGTCGTCTCCAAATTGTATGTTTCCACCAATTTGTACGGTAGGTTTCTGCGATACGTTCCTTAACAACTCCTCCCCTTCCAATTCTAAAAACTTTGTCTCCTTCGCCCATTCCAATATCGCGTTTCGCAACGCGAAGTTTGGAGTTATTTCGGTATTCCTCAATCGTTGTCCGGTCGATGGACACGTCTTATGGCCTTGTTGAAACCACTTGGTAATTGAACGTCTGTCGTACGTGTGTCCGGAGGCTATAAAAACCGGGTCCCGCATCAACTCGAACGTGATTGGACACGAGAAGTGCATGGGCACCTGAATCGTCTTTTTTTCTTTGTTTCTGTCTCTGTCGTCGTTGTTGTTGTCGTTGTTGTTGTCGTTCTGAGAAGGGGGCGACGATAGAATTACTTTCTCTTCCAACTCCGATTCCATCGTCACCATCCGTTCTCCTCCTTCTTCTTTTTCTTCTTCTTTTCTCTCCTCTTCAATCATCATCGCGTTATTATTCTGACTTTGCTCTCGTTCGTTGTTGTTGTTTTCCCCGAGAAGAAGCGTTCGATTCCCCTCCTCGGGTTCTTCTTCTCTGACGCTGTCGTTCATTTTCAGCAGCAGCGGCAGCAACGACGACGACGAGAAAAAAACGAAAACGTGAGAGAGAGAGAGAGCAGAGAGAGAGTCCTTTTTTGCGCTCCGTTTCTTCTCTTATCGCCCTTTAAGTGTGTGCGTGTCCGTGTGTATCTGTGTAAAATTAATAATGGAGAGAGAGAGAGATGAATGAGACTTTTTTTTCTTTTTTGCCCCGAATTTGCCCCTTCCGTGCCTTCTGCCCTTTTTCACCAAAAAATACGCGAAAGAGAGAGAGAGAGAGTTATTTATCTTTTCTTCTTCTTGTTCAGATCACAAAAAGCTGCTTTACGAAATGTCATCATCGCTGTCTTCCTCTTCTTCCTACCACGGTTTGGAGCACGCGCTGAGTGCGAAAAACAACAGACGAAGGGGGTCTTCGCATTTCTCGCGGAGCGGCACTCTTTTCTTCTCCGCGTTCATCGTCGCGTTCTCGTTCGGCGTGTTGTGTTGCTTGTTTTCTTTTGCTCTTTTGCATCAAAAACACCTGGTTCCGAGATATACAAATAATAGAAACAGGAACGCGGCGCGAACGGTCGCGTTGAGAAGACTGTCGAAAGAGCATCCCGAATCAGCATCGAAGAAGAAAGGTGTTTCTGCCAAAGACATATGTTTGTTCGCGCCGAGCACTCTCGATCGCCTGAAACCGGTTCTTCCCAGGCTCGCACAGACGTGGGCGGGCACTGCCTCTATTGCTGTGTTGGCTTCTGAGGAAGAAGTAAGGAAAGAGATTTTTGATGCGAGCACTCATCGAGAGTTTACGAGAGAACGTCTGACCGTCATCGCGGTAGAGCCTTTACCGGAATATGAAAGTCGATTCCCAGTGAACGCGTTGCGAAATTTAGCCATGTCGGGATGTCGCACGCAAAACGCCACGTACGTAGTTTTACACGACGTCGACTTTGAAATATTTCCAAACGCGCCTTCGAAAGAACTATTGGAAGAAATAGAGGAAGTTTTAACACCGAACGCGAAGCACGGATTAGTTTTGCCTTCGTTCACGGCGGACGATCGATACTTGCGCAGAGTCGAGACGTTTCGAAAAGAGCATGACTTTTCGCCCGAGTCGTTGGATGCGTTGAACAGCTTCAACCGGAAGGAAAAACTCATAGAGTTGATAAAAGAGCACGGTATCGTTGAATCATTTCGGGAGAAATATTGGCCGGTTGCACATGCAGCAACAAACGTATCCAAGTGGCTCTCGATTGCTGCGGAAAAAAAGAAGGACGGAGAAGAGCGACGACCGTACCCGGTGGGCGCAAATCATCGCAGGAGTCGACATCCGTATTACTACGAGCCTTGGATAATAATCCGAGGCGATATCGACGATATGCCAGCATTTGATGAATCTTTCGTGACGTATGGGTTCAATAAAATAAGTTGGATTCACGAGTTGGCGGCGGATGGGTACAAGCTCTTCGTTTCTCTCTCTTCTTGGATGGTTCACACGAATACGCACCTTAATCGCGGCTCTCAAACCTCTGGCGAGATGCTTCAAAGGTGTAAATATACGGCGAATACTGGCAAAGATTTCCGTATTTCGCGCATCGGTCACTCGTGCATCCCAAGATTTCTTAAGCGTCTCGATTGCGCGTATCACTTTGGTCTCGATCGAGTGCAATGGCCGACTTCGAACGACACGGTTCCAGAACTGTATTTAATGGATACCATGCGAAACGAAAGCCGAATCGCGTGTTTTGGTGGATGTGTCACCGATCAAGAACTCGTGCCAAAAACACCAAAGCTGGCCGTATTACAAGATGGTCAAGTCACGAAACGTGTCGTCGAGAAACCAGCGCGGAGGCGAAGAGAAGCATGCGAGAGGTTGCACGTGTCCTCTTCGGCAACGTGGACGCTTTGATACGTGGTGTTGATAAAAAAAGAGTGGGAACGAGAGAAAGAGACGAGTTTTTAAAGTGCGATTTTAAAAATTTTCTTGTGTTCTCTTTTTCTCAAAATACAAATACTCGCGGTAAACCACTACTGATATTCCTCTCTCGCTCTTTTTCCTAATAATAACACCGGAGAGGAGGTCATTTAATAGTAAAGTTCTTCTCAAATCAGTTTCGATTGAAGAAATTGGACGGCGAAAAACCGCCCGCAAAGTTGGTCGTCATTCCGGCGTCTGCCAGTTTCATCGCTCTCGGAGGGCTCGCAATGTGGTGCTCCATAGTTTCGCGTTCCTGCTTACCTCTGAGCACAGTGGGCATTCTCTCTCCGGCACCTCCATTTACACCACCGGAGCTATTATCGTGACCCATACGAAACAAGTGGGAAAGACGATTGTTGTTTCTCTTCGTCTTTTTGAAAGCGCCGTCGTAGTTGGAAACTTTGCCAAGGCCAGCCATCACCAATCCATTCGCGGCGACATCGCCACCGTCCGCGTGCATTTGTGCACTCGTGCTGACAGCATTTCCTCCTCTCGCGGGGGATTGAAACGTGATGGCGGTATTGTCAAACGCGCAACTTCCGTCAGCGAACCCTCTCGGTGCTTTCGTCGGCGCCGGCGGAGGCTCTACCGCAGCCGTAAGGGTTATTCTCTCTGCTTCTTCTCTTTGTTGTAGTGATTGTTTCTCTTGCAAAAAATATAATTCCTGGAAAGGAATGTTGTTTGGATCGCTGTGATGATGCGCAGACCCGCTTGTCGTCGGCCCAGTATTCTTTCTCACTCGCATTTGCTCTGGAGAAAGTAAGCAGTTTGCCTCGCTTGGGCTCGCGACGTATTTGTCGTACATGGTGCCCTCGCGCACATTCACGTGCGCATTAATCCTTCCAGGAGTCACTCGAGCAGTGGCACCTCCACCGTTGACCCAATTCAACAAAGACGATGGTGATGCCACCGGTGAGTGCACCATGGTATTCACATGTTCGCCAAAGACGTCCTCGAATCCGCGTTCGGCATCCTCCTCGTTCGCGTATCTTCGGACGCCCGTGGGCGTTCTCGCGTAGGCGTTCGGCGATTGAAAATGAAATCTCGTCGACGGTGAGTTGTGACGATGATTATTCATTTCGTACTGTGCCGCCGCTGACACTAAGGGTTCTTTACCGGAATCCTTCTTGCGATACTTCTTCGCGCTTTCTCCGTTCTTCTTCGCGCCTTTCTCGGCTGCTCGTTTCGTCGCTCCTCCGGTAGTGTTCTTGTTCGTCTTTGTCTCCGTGAAAACAGTCCCGGCGAGCGGATCGAAGAAATCTCCGCCGATATTTGAAGGGACGTAACTCCCGTACGCTGTCGATGACGGCATGACTGAACTGGCTCGACTTTGCTTCTTTGTCTTTGCCGACTTGGTGCCTTTCCCTGAGGACTTCTTGCCGTTCTCGTCCGAGTTGTTGTGATAGGCTGCCGCCTCCGCGCTCAACCCTTTAGCGTACGCCTCTTCCACGCGTCTTTTCAAAGTCGAGTTCCAGTGATTTTTAATCGCGTTATCCGTTCTTCCCACGAAATCTTTCGCAATCTCAGCCCATTTGTTCCCGCACTCTTGGTGTTTTCGAATCAAAAGCAAATCCTCCTCCTCGCTCCAATCTTCTCTCTTGATTTCAGGATTCAAATGATTGTACCATCTCTCCCGGCACTGTTTCCCGATTCTCCCGGGCAACTGTTGCGCGATTTTCGACCACTGCTTCGCCCCTAACTCCGCGACCAACGAGATGATCTTCTCGTCTTCCTCCTTCAACCACGGACCTTTCACCAACTCTGGGTTGAGCACTTTTTGCCACCTGTGTAAACACTGAACGTCTGTTCGCTTCTCCACGCCTTCGTTCGTTTTGAAGTACTCCGCTGTTTATTAGTATCGTTATCATCACGCATGAAAAAGAAGAAGATGATGATGATGTTTTGTGGTTAGTAACGAAGGAAGAGACTATCTATCTATCTATCTGTATCATCCGTCCGTCTCTTTGAAGCGAGAGGAGGGAGGGAGAGTTTTTAAAAATGCACACACATGACACATCAAAATTCAAATTTCAAAAAAGAGAAAAAAAATGCGCTTTTCTCTCTATCCAAGGTTTTTTCTCTCTTCGCGCGCGCGCGTAAATAAAGCATATATTCAAACGCACCGATCTTCTTCCAGTTCTTCCCTTTGTAAATTGCCACCGCGCGTCTCAGAACGTCGTCCTCGGCTGGGGTCCACCCGCCTTTGGCGGATCTTCGAGTGGGACCACCGACTCTGCCTTCCAACCTTTGCGTCAGAATTTGTTTTAAAGACGAGTCCGCATCGTTCGCTTCTTCCTCTTCCGCAGTTTGTTGAAATTGTTGTTGGAGTTGGTGTTGTTTCTGTTCTTGTCCTGGTTGTCGTTGCGCGTCAAAAGCCGCCATTCCCGAATATCCGTCGAAAGGGTCGTCCGTCTTTCCTCCGCTCTTGTTATTACTCTTGTTGGCTGATTTCTTCTTGCACGTCGTCGCTTTCTTCGCCGCTGTCGTCGCAACAGCCGCCCAGGAGGAATCTTCTTTTCGTGGCCGTGCCATTTTTAAAACGAAGTTTTGAAGCGTTTTGGCAGGGGAGAAGAAAATTCAAAAAAAAAAGAGCACATTATCGATTGTCAGTCAGGGGAAGAGAAGGAACAAAAAAATTTCGAAAAAGCTCTTCTTCTACAGCTGGTCAAAAATTTTTTTTACCGATGGCAGAGCGGTCAAAAAATACGCGCCGCGATACTACTTTACTACCCGCGCACACGAACAACACGCACGTAGAAGAGAGAGAGAGAGAGAGAGAGAGAGGTTCTACTTTTTCCGAACGAAAGATGAGCGCGACACCGAGCGCTTTAAAAGCATCCTCCCAGGAGGAGAACGTCCTCGTCTCTCGCGACGACGACGACGAAGAGGAAGGAGAGGAACGAGAAGAACGAGAAGAACGAGAAGAACGAGGCGCCTCGGTCGGAAAAGAAGAAGAACAAGAAGAGTGCGTCGTTTTTTTTTTCTCTCTCGTTATTTATTTTTAAACGGCGACGACGACGACGACGACTGATGCGTACGTATTCACCACTACTTTAAATCGTAATCACGCGCCGCAGGATGTTTCATTCAATCGTCGGGGATACCACGAGCTCGTTTTCGGAGGTGAAAGAAGAGGAGACGGAAGACGAGAAGAAGAAGTCTAGAAAGGAAGAAAAAAGCCTCGTCGCTCTCTTGGAAGAAAAAATGTCACAACGAGAACGAGAAAATATGGAAACGGCGAACCATCTTCGACGCGAAGCGGCGGAGAAGGAGCGCGAGGCGCTGAAAATGAAACAAACTTTGAATCAAGAGAGAAAGAACTATCGAGAGAGAGCGATGATTGCGCACCATCAGAGAGTGACGGAGATTGATCGATTAAACGCCGATAACGAGAAAGTCGTTGCGCAGTTACAACTGGAGATTCAAGAGTTAAAGACTACAATCGCAAACTCGCGAGAACACGTGGAGAACAGAGCAAAGTTCGACCGAGAGTACATGAAAGTCTCTCAAGAGTTGGAAAGCGCAAAGTTGAAAATTGAAAACATCGACGAGGAAAGAGAGGAAGCTATATCGGCGCTCACGGCTAAGATGCAAAATGAGCTCGAACAAAACGTTCAAAAAGCAACGCGGGAACACGAGCTAGCCATGGAAGAGAGATTGGAAGCGAACGTTCGAAAAATATTCGCGCACAATCGAAGAATGGCGGAGGCTCTCAGGTTACACGTCGCAGAGACGGATAAGCTACGCGAAGATATCGAAGCCGCAAACTCCGAGAAAGTCACGCTGACCAGATTATTAGACGAAGCGAAAGAAGAAACGAAACTATCCGCGAGGAAAGCGGTGACAATCGGTAAGGATTTAAACACGGCACGAGTGAGTTTAAAAGAGTTGAACCAGAAGTGCGAAGAATTAAAAACCGCGTTCGATGAGGAGCGAAACCGCTGGACGGAGGAGAAATCTCGCATGACGAAAGAACTTCGGGAACAAGAGAAATATTTTGCGGACGCTATTTCTTTACGAAACAAGGAATTGCTCGAATTGCGAAATTTAGCGCAAGCTTACGTGAACGAACGCAACGATTGTGAGGCGTTCCTCCTCTCGTGTTTAGATGACGTTCGAGAGAGGAAAATGAAAGAACAAGAAACGAAGATGTCAGAATCCACCGTTTCTTTTCCTTCCCCCTCGACTGATGAAAAAATACGAGAGGAACAAAATAGCAAGAAAGACGCCTTGGTTGTTGTGAGCGAAGACCGCGGAGGAGAAGAAAAAGAAGAAGAAGAAGAAAGCAGCGAAAGCGAGGATTACGTGCACGTTAGTGCCCCGACGCCGTCTTCGGTGGCGGCAACTATTGATTTTACAAAGCTTTCTTGGAAAGACAAAGAAGCAGTTCTTTTCGAACTCTTTCGTAAAATTGAATCGAGCGTGTTGTCGGAATAGTTTCTCTCCTGTGGACGTTGTAATTAACAGGTAGCAGTACAGTTCTCTTGTTTGCGTTTTATATTTCAAATTCGCTAACAATTTATAATATCTTTCTCTTCCCGTCGGCACTCGCGCAAGTGCTTTGATTATTAGCGGATGTTTAGTTGTTTGTTTGTTTTTGTTAATATTTTTATATGTGCGTTGGTAACTTCGCGCATCACCGTGTGGTATTCTCCATTACCATCGTCGAAACCCGGGTCGAGTACCTGGAATCAGTGACCCTCTGTTCGGGCTGGTAAGAAACGACGGAATTTCCAATGGTCTGTTCATCGAGCTCGGCGGCGGTCCCAACTCTTCGTGCTCCGTCTTTTCTTCGCGCCCATCCGGGTGCGTTATCGTTTCGATTGTCTTTGTTTTCGCCACCCCATCTTCACCGACGATAGTTTCTGTTTCTACCGTTTTCTTTACCGTTTCTCCGTTCGCACTGAACACGTATTCGCTTTTCCTCGTGGATGAGCTCGTCCCTACTTTCTCCGTCCAACCGTTTCTCTTCATGGACTCGTCCGAGAACAGCGACCGTCTCTCCTCTCGTAAGCGACCAAACTCGTCAAACCCGAACGGATCTCTCCCTAAGTACATGTTCGGGAAAAATTCCGACGGTCTGTGCGTCCCGTGCTCGTTCGACGGCGACACCTCTTCGAAAAACTCTCGGAACACGTCCAACGGGTCGCGAAAGAACCCGCCTCTGGACCAGTTCCCAAAATCGTACGTTCGTGGCGTTCTGAACGAATGGCGTTGTTGTTGTTGTTCTCTCTCTTCGTTGTTGTTATTATTGCTATATCTATTCTCGTCTGATCCTCCTCCTCCTTCTCGGAAGTAAGACATCCCAAACGCGTCGTATTTTATTTTTTTCTTTTCGTCGCTCAATATTTCATACGCCGCAGCGGCCGTCTTGAACCGCTCCGTCGCCTCTGGGTTCCCGGCGTTTTTATCCGGGTGGTTTTTCAAAGCTGCGATTCAAAGAATGATGGTGGAGAAAGAGAGAAAAGATAAAACGCTCGCGGGTCAGTAACGCGCGACGTTGCGCTCGAAAATAGAAACGCGAGCGCGTCTTGGCGCGCGCTTTCTTCTCGCACGATGAAAGGCACCTCCTCTCCTTGGGTGCAAAAAACGCACGAGAGAGACGAAAATTTTTTACGCGAGTAAAACGCACCCGTAGTTTTATACGCCTTCCTGATCTCCTCCTGGCTCGCCGTCCTTTCCAGGCCTAAAGCGCGATACAGATCGTCTTCTCTCGTCATCGTCGATCCTTACAGCAGCAGTTGTAGTATGAGAGAGAGAGAGATCAACCTCGTCAACGAAAGAGAAAAGCGTGTGACTGAAGAATTTTTTTCTCGACGACCCATTTTTTTTTTCTTCTTTCGTTCTCCCCCTTTCGCGTTTTTTGTGCACCACCTTGAAAAAACTCAATCAAAGGCAAGAGGGAGAGAAAAAGTTGAGAGCTATTATTGGTACATCGTTACATAATAAACTCACCCCGGAACACGTCAAAAAACCAACGACGCGAAGGAAACAACCCGACGAGCTACGATGCAATCAACACAAATAATAGATTCGACTGCGTTTACCGGGTCTCGATTGAGCACGCACCGCTCCTCCGGGAAGACGGCGTCGATTTCGAACAACAGAAAAATGTGTGTTAGACCGGCAGCCAATTTGGCTGCTGAGCCATTTTTAGCGCATCGTAAAAATATTAGACACGAGGAAACGACATCGAGCAATAAAGTCGCGAGTAGATTTCAATTAAAAAGAGAACAAGAATTATGCATCGAACAGAACGGGAGGAAGAGAGTAAGTTTTTCGTCTTCGCGTCTGCGCGTTTTACTCTCGTGTGTGCGCTCGAATGGTTTTTTTTTTTCCGCAGCTCTTTTGTTTTAACAAACCACCACTTTATCTGCTTTCGCGTGCGTGTGAATACTGACTTTTCTTCTGTTTTTTCTCAAACACGTAAAACGCAGGGAGCTCTTTTACGAACCCGAGCGGCAAACATTCCTGACTCGTTCGACCCGTCGAAGTACGACGGCACGGGCGCCATGGAAGGTGAAGACGAAGGTAAACCAGCGACGTTGATGGAGACTCTTTTCGGAGGTCCAGGGTGGAACAAAGGTCGAACGCGGCCGCCGGCGAAGGACCGTTTGTTGGCTATTCTCCCATATTTGATTCCAATGATGGGTTGCATCGCCTTCACCAACGACGGGTTCGACTTCTTCCCGTTGACTTTGGAGTTTCTGGACTTTTTCACGACGCCGATGATGATTTTCTACTCCAACGGGTTCATCCCGTTTTGCACCTTTTTCGGTTTGTTCTTGGCGGTAGTGAGGAACCCGAAAGTGCCGCACTTCATTCGATACAACACCATGCAAGCTATCATGTTGGATATTTGCATCATGCTCGCCGGTTTAATCATGCAATACTTGCCCATCTTCGCCGCGGTTTCCTTTGTTGGTGGTTTGGTGGAAATCTTAGCCTTCGTCAACGGCACGTACGCTATTTTCTACTCCGTGTGGAACGCCATTCAAGGCTTGTACCCGGAAATACCCATCATCACCGAGGCGGTGTACGCGCAAGTCACGGAAAGTATTCAAAACCCGGACGATATGGAGGAAGAGTAATCTAGCAGTCCCATTAGTATGTAGTTTTTTTCTCATCGTAATATAAAATATAATAACAATACTGCGATAACACACACACACGGCGAATACTAATAATAATAATAGTTGACTCTCGTCGTATCGTCGTCCGAGGTGGCACAAAACACAAAAAATTCGTGTGCGTGTGGATTTCTCTCTCCTCTTTTTTCCTGGCTCTCGCTCAAGGATGTGAGTGAGAAGGATCCGAAAAACTTAAAAAAAACTAGATATTTCTCTCTCCCACCAACTTATTCTGGTTACTCACAATTTACGCACGCACTTTGCGTTTACTAACAATTATTATTATCACTCCAAATCTGTGATCATGATTGCCTCCTCCACGAGTTTAATCGCTACCTCTGCGAAAGTGCGCCCGAGCAACTCGAAGCGATCGTCCGTTCGATCGACTTCGCCGGTGGTTGTTCACGCGCAAAAATCCGATGACGATGCCAAAAAAATGAGTAAGAACGCGACTAACGATGTCAGCGTGAACAGGCGCAACGCGTTGCTCGCGATGACCGTCGCGGGCGCCTCGGCCGCTAAATCTGCCCAAGCGTTGGATTTAGGATCCATCGCGGAAGATTTCTTGAAGGAGAAAGACATGTCTCAAAACGAAGACATGAATGCGATTAAAGCGAAGAGAGCGGTGAACTTGCCAAAGTTGGAGGTGGAACCGCTCGATCGATTAGAAGGCGCGGCGAGAACGTCTGGAGCGAACAAATCGAAAGCCCAAATTGAATACGCGCAATACATTGCTCCGATTATCGAAGAAAACATCGATTTGGACTTTGGGTCGTATTGCCGATTGGCGTTGGCAGACGCCGGGACGCACTCGGTCGTCGGGAAGAAGTACGGTTTGAACGGTTCCATTCGATTCGAGTTGGATCGACCGGAAAATAAAGGATTGAAGAAAGCGATGGCATCGATTGAGAAGATCAAAAAAGCCGTCGATAAAGAGACGACGCAACCGGTTTCTTACGCGGATTTGATCGCCATTGTCCCGCACTTTGCGGCGAGAATCCAGTTCAAAAAGGATTACATCGAGGAAGTCGGGAACGACGACAACTACGAATTCTTATTCATCGGGACGAACCCGTTTTTGGGCGCGAAGGTGCGCGTTGGACGCTTAGACGCCACCGAAGCCGATCCGGAAGGGTTGATTCCAAACTTGGAAACCGCGACCGGGCCAGAATTACTCGCGTGGTTCAAACGCATGGGTAAAGGACCGAACGAGTTGGCGGCTTTGGCGCCGTATTTGTACGAAGATCCGAAGAAAGGCTTGGAAGTCGTCTCCCAAGACGGCACGTGCGAGAGATTACTCGGCGTCTTTGAAACGCAAAGAATTTTGGGTAAGAGAGCTCCGGGACCCGCGGTGACGATCATCAAAAACTTTAAGCAAATCACGGACAACGCCATTCCGGGCGGTGCCATGGAAATTGCTCCGGCGGTGTTTGACCCGCCGTACGTCGACTACGCGTTTATTAAAGGTGGTGGCGAGATTCCGAGAGTCGGTGCGTACCCGGCCAGACCGAACGCTGCCAATGAAGGTGGCTCCGTGTTTGCTTTGAGAATGAGAGGCGAAACTGGATCGGTCTCGAGTTTGGGCGGTAGAAAACAAGACTAAAAAAAACAGAGAGAGGAGGAGAATATCGTCTCGCCGGCGTTAAACCGTCTTGGTCTCATATTTTTTATATGTACATATCACGTGCAGCAGCTTGCTCTTTATTAATTTCTTAATCTACTATATGCGCTATCTTTTTCAATCTAAGCGTAAATGCTAGCGGTAAGTAACTCTTACCTTTTCTTTTGTCTTCTTCTTCTTCTGTTTTCGAGGCGCGTTCCGACTCTTCGCTCTTCCTCCATTTTTTTTCTACCATGCATTGTTATTATTACCTACTTCAAATCGGTGCCGGATACTTCTTACTCTGCTCTTTCACTAATCTGTTATACTCCGTCCGATCTTGCGTGTACATCACGTAAGCAGGTGACTGCGCCGGCGATTTAGGATTTGGACTCTTCAATAAATCTTGAATGCCTAATAATATTTGCTTCACCGTGATGGAAGGACTCCAATTTTCTTCCTCGTTGAGTATCGACAAACACACCGTCCCGCTCGGATACACGTTCGGATGGTAAAATCCCTCCGGAAATTTACACTTTGGTGGTTTCACCGGATAATCTTTGCTAAACTCTATCGTGACTGGGTAGAAACCTTGGTCCCAAATCGTATCTTTCGGCCCGGGAATCAGCGCTTTCCATTTGAAGAAGTTGATGGTTTGCGCTCCACCACCACTCGCACCACCACCACCACCACCACCACCACTACCACCGTCGCTTTCCTTCATCGGACCGGCGGTAAACCCAAACGGTCGGTCTTTCCTCCACGCTTTGCGCTCGGCCATCAGACGTTGCGTGGCTATGGAAGACATTTATTCTC
>Ga0182095_1074387_pt1 | contig 35134 bp, 19 predicted proteins | sample 041ome_19_FD_127784 | JGI IMG/M metagenome (GOLD analysis project Ga0182095, IMG submission 127784) | Metatranscriptome of coastal salt marsh microbial communities from the Groves Creek Marsh, Georgia, USA - 041412BS metaT (Metagenome... | ecosystem: Environmental > Aquatic > Marine > Intertidal...
AAAAAAAAAAAGAGAAAAATAGAAAAAAAAAGAAAAAAAAATCAAACGTTTTTTCAAAAGAAGAAAAAAAAAATGAGACCCCGCGTGCCGTATTAAAATACCGCAAGAACACAACAAAAGGAAAGAAACAAAAATCTCTTTTCAAGCGAGCTTCTTCGAGGCGGTCTCTTTCTTCGCTCTCGTTGTATCTCTCTCTTATTACTTGTTTTTGACTTTACGACGACGATTCAGACGACGATCGATACTGATGATGCGCAGGAGGAGCGCGAGACGACGGGAATAACACGACAGAAAGAGAGAGCGGATTGATTTCACAATTTCGTTGCGTGTGTTTGGTTTTGGGATTGATTTTGATTACGACTACTCGTAGTAGTAGTACCATCACACAACAACAACAACAACAACAACGTGTCATCTTCACCGCGAAGAGGCGGGATGACGAGCACCAACATCGACGCGGCCGAGCAGATCGACGATTTCTCACCAACCACAAATACCACGACAGGAGGAGGAGGAGGAGGAGGAGGATCGATGAAAGAGAAAAAAAGTAACAGCAGTGGGGTTGTTGTGGACCCCGCGGCGGAGACGACGTTCTTGCACGGGTCCACGTGCGTCGTCTGGGAAGGCGAGTTGTATACCTACGGCGGTCTCGGCGAATACGGAGAGTTTGTCGATTCCATCACGAGATGGTCCGGCAGAGGCGAAAACCGAGAGGTGACGCCGCAGAATAAGAACATGAAAACGGACGTGCCGCCGGGGAGATACGGACACACGGCGACGATGAGCGGGGATTACATGTATGTTTTCGGCGGTCAAGGGAGATACGGCGCGATGAACGACCTTTGGGTGTTTGACTTTGTTCGAGCGACGTGGTCGCCGTTGGATGCCATCGGGGAGGCGCCCAGAGAAAGGTTTGGGCACTGCGCGTGCGTTTCCGAGAACGTTTTGTTTATTTTCGGTGGTAAAGACGCCAGGCCCGGATTGAATGTGGAAAGTTTCGAAGATTTGTATGGGTTTGATATCGCCGAGAGAGAGTGGTTGCACATCGAGAGCAGGCATGGAGGGCCGAGCGGTGGAGAAGGGTGCGCTTTAACGGCGGTAGATTCTGTGTTGCACGTGTTGAGTCCGTCCATGCCGTCTTCCGCGACTGCCGGTGGCTCTCAAATGAGCAGCAGCATGCAGAATATACACTCTTCGTCGTCGATGGGCGGACTCATCGCGGTGGATGAGACGCAATCGGCGGCGCAACTCATCGGGTCTTCTTCTCAACAGCAAATCGAACAATCTCTGGTACTCTCGAGACGGGCGAGCACGGAATCTTTGGCTTCCTCGAACATGGACGCCGGTATGTCCGTCTGGATTTTAGAAGGCGGGCAAACATCATCGGATGGTAAAGCGAAGGTACCTCGATGGACAAAAGTAGCGCACAACAACGAATCCGACGTGCCTTCGTCGAGAACCTCTTACGTTGCCTCAAAGTTTGGGAATAATTGGATCGTCCACGGTGGTCGATCCTTGAGCGACGACGGTAACGTCGTCGTTCTCGGTGACGCGTATTGTTTCCATTTCCCAACCGCCGAGTGGGCGAGACTCGATCCCATAGCAGACACAGACCCGAGATTTGGACACTGCGGGACGTGCATAGACGGCGCTTTAGTCATGTTTCACGGCGCGAGAAGTTCGTCCACGAAAGTATCGAATAAAGACGTGAGTGCGTGTATTGCGATTAATTTAGAAGCTTTGCTACCGTTTCCTCTCGGAGAAGACGAAGAGGAACAATTTCTCGTCGACCGCGACGCAGAAAATTATGGACATTGGAATTTAGAAGTCGCAAACTCGGGGAAATCTGAATTCGGTGGAACTCTTTACAGTGGTGGAGGTGGTTTAGGTGGAGGCGATAATAGCGAAATGAATTACTCTTTCAACGAAAATGAGACGACTGGTTCGTTTAGCGAGGATTTGGACGAGTCTTTCGAGCGAGGGGGTAGTTTTGCCGCCTCTCGAAATGCCGCGCTCGAAGCCAAGGTCCTCGCGCAACTCAACAGTAAAGGTATCACAAACAGATCTGGAGGACATTTCGGTCAGTCTTTACACGCTCCAAAGTGTGGCTATCACGAAGTTGGTAACGTTGAGTTTGTCATCGATGATATTAAAGTGCACGCGCACGCGGACGTTTTGAGCGAACACTCTGACTATTTGAAACGCGTTTTAAACGCTTCAGAGGTTGGGATGGCTTTGAACAGGGAGGTGGAAGCAGTTGTGAAGCTCCAGAAAGACGGAACCGTGTTCAATGGTATCATCGCCGCGATGATTCAAATTTTGTATTTTATAATAGTCGCTTTCTCCTACGGAATGAAGAAATTCGTGACGCCCGAAGAGCGAATGAATGTTAAAATTATCGTTCTTAGAGATACGCAAGTTCCAGTTTTGATTGCCACGTTGCGATGGATTTATGAAATTCCAGTCCAACCGAGCCAGGAGATTTTAGCGGACGTGTATCGACTTGCGATGAAGTTCGGAATCGATGGTTTACCAAACTACTGCTTACACCGGTTACGGACGGAGATGAACCCAAACTTGGCAGCTTCTGCAGCGTGTTTGGCGTATGAAATTCGCGATTTGACTTTGTGGCAAGCCGCAGTGAGATGCGCGCAAGGTGATTGGGCAGCTGTCAGTCAATCAGAAGAATTTGTTAATCTGAGACTTTCGAAACCTTCAATAGCGAAAGAGTACACGCTGAGTTCTCATCAGTCGATCGAAATTCCTGGCCATCTTCCCTTCGCGAGGCGTCACGCCACAAACAGAAAGAATTCTTAGATTTAGCCGCTTCAATATTGTATACATACTACTACTTCTAATGACGTGCGCATGTTTATTAATTTTCTATGTCTAACAATGCTACCGTACTAACTATTATTGTGGTGCTTTTACAATCCAGAAACCCAACCTGATTGTAATAAGTTGTCCACCAATCTAAGCGATAAACTTGGGTTCGCCAAGATGACTATCTCTCCATTTTCGAGACCGACGATGATATTCGTCTCGTCGCTTGTAAGCGTTAGCGATGTGACTGCAAACTCTAACGCCCACGTGTTATACAAAGAGAGCCACGGCAAGGCAAACAAGCAAACTCCACCATTCCCTCCTCCTCCTGCTTGTGCTACTGATGCAGTTTTCTTTTCAGTTCCTACGATTACGTATTCGCCCGATCGACTCCACGCTAAAGAAGTTACAAGCGGGATGAGATCTTTTAATGGTCTCTCGGCGACGATACGTCCGTTCAGAGTGCACGCTCGTAAAGTGTGTGATTCTCTTTCCCACGCTATAATGATGCCATCAGGAGTGATGACATTCATCTCTCCTCTGAGAGCTGAAACGTTCGTGAGGACTTCGTTCGTCATCAGACGAAAAATGGATGTCCCATTCGTCTTCGAGGTTGCCACGATAACATTCAAATCTGCGGAAACCGAAACTGCGTCTATTCTTGCGCCGTGTCCGCGATAGTATCGCACCGGTTGTGTACCGACTATATAGGCATCATTACCTGAAGCCGCGTCAAAGTTATTTCCAAACGTCTCGAATTCTCTGCGATGAATGACTTCCAAGACTGTCGATCCTTCGTTGAATATGCTGTTGGCTTCGACACGCATCATCGCGATGTTATCGCGTAAACCTTCGCGAATGTTATCCAAATTTGTTTTGGTGCTTGGGTATTTAACCAGCCAAAGCGAAACTGTGGAATCGACGGAGCCAACAACTAATATTTGGTCGTCGCACGCCAGTGCCAAAGATGTCACAATCCCGCCGTATACTTTTCGCATGCACTCTAATCGGCATCCGTTTGGATCACCGGAATATATGCGAACCGAATTATCAATATTACCTCCTAAGAATATTCTCTTTCCGTCTGCTGTTACACACATTGGTTTTCTTTCGCTCGTGCTTTCATCTAAGATTGTTTCTAAAACATTCATAGCCTTTTGAGGAAAACCAAAGAATCCACCGATGAGCGAAGTTGACTTGGAAAGAAGCGTCGACGATAACAATCCTCCGCCAGATGATGACGACGTAGAATTCGACGACGCTACCGGTCTTCTTTTAGACGGGACAAATGTGAATGGGTTCGACGTCCCATCTGGAATATTTGGACTAAACTGATGTTTTGCAATTTCCAACTTTGCGTTGATTACGAGTAAATTGTTCCCAAAACTCGATACGCTTGCAATAGCCTGCGTTTCGTTCGTTTTCAATCGATACTTTCCAACGACGCCGGGTCGTTCGAATAACCAATGAGATCCGCTCAACGTATCGTGTGCTCGCTGTCGTGCAGGATGTGGCACGTTCAGTAGTTGACTCGGTGTTTGCCCAAAGTTCTCAATTTGGTCTCGCAAAGCGCGTCGCATGGTCGCGTTTGTGATTTTTGAAACGTCTACGTTTCCTTCATACGTCGTATAATAGAAAACATTCGTTGCTTTGACTGCTTCTGCACCGCGCTGCTTAAATCCAAATATGAGATCAATCCAGGTGTGCAAATTCTTAGACACGTGTTCAGATTCTAAAGCGGCTCTTTGCTTTGCAACAAAATCAACCGCGTTGCTTGCCCATTTTGGAAGTTTGACATCTCCGACTTTTTCACCTTTTTGCGTGGTGCCAAAATCGCAATTGTTCAAGTTTAAGAACATCTCAGGCATGGTGAAAAATTCAGGCGTGAGTTCCTTCACATCTGAGATATCATTTAAAACAGACTTCCACATGGATTCGACGCCAGTGAAAAGTCTATCCGCGTGATCAAATTTCCCGCCTTGCAAATTGTATGCCAAAGTTGTAAATGGCTCAAGTCTTAGGAGATAGAACATCACGACTCCAGCGGACGAATAGTGGGAACCGTAATGAAACGGTGGGATTTCCGGATCATCTTTCAGCGCATCGTACCTCTCTTTGACTTGGTTGAGTCTTTTCGGATTCAGCGCTCCGATGGGTTTTGATAAATCTCGGAAAGTCTTTGGATCGTTCAAGTCCAACACGTCCGATTCATAATCCGCGATGACGTGAGGAAAGACAGGATACTGAGTGATATCTAGATAACTGCGCCCAGCAAGCGTATTCAAAGCTAAGATATAATCAAAATTTGATAGTTCGCGTCGAATCCATCGCGAAGTGATGTCGCTCTTCCGCATCAAAACCTCCGGGTTTGAAGCTTCGAGGTAGAGAGGAACGAAGTTTTTCGGTTTCATTCGAATCAAACATTTGTAGATGTTCTTCCTTTCTTCGGAGGACCCGAAATCGATAAAGTACGTCTCTCGAGATAAAAAGAAAAACTCCAGAGCGCTTCTCTGTAACAAATATCGCCTCGATTGTACCTGATGAAGTTCATCGAGTTTCTGAATCCATGAGTGTTCGATACCGGTTTCGGTATCTTTTCCTGTAAACGATATGCAATCTTCAGTGAGAATTAACGAACCGCGAAACGTTTTTAACGGCGTCACCATCGTAGCTTCATCGTTTTTGAAAACTGGTTCGTCGCTGAGAACCATCGAGTTGGTGAGTTTATATGCGAGGCGCGTCGCATCAGTGTGAGCTCCTTTTTGTTCCCTCGCGTTCTTCTTTTCCAATTTTTTTTCTTCCTCCTGTACCTCCTGAATCATCTTTTCTTCGCTGTCAAAGTCTAAACTCTCTCTTCTGTTCACTGCTTTTGGTAACGTTATCGAAGGAAGTTCTTCCATGGCTTTTTTGTTTTGTTCTCGTTTCGGAGGTTCCTTCATTCTTCTTAAAATGTAACGTCTTCTCTTTCCAGTCTCAATCGGGTCAACCTCCCACGGGAAATTTGCAAAATCTCCGCCTTCAAACTCACTGAGAATCTTCAAGCTTTCTCGTTCGTACTTGATGCGCATCGAACGCACAAATTCGCGACGGGCTAGTTCTCTCCGCTCAATTTCGAGACATCGTTTGGACAACGGAAGATTTTCGAAATCGTTTTCTACCCAGTCCTGGACAAACGCTAAATACGCCTTCTCTTTCGTGCTTCGCAAAGATTTGTACGCATTCCATCGCTCTTCCGCAGAAACATGACCACTTGAGTCACTATTTTTTGATACATCTGTTGCGGTACCGAGAATGTTACGAATTTCTGCGTACATATCGGCCATTTTCTTGGAATCTTCATCACTCGCTTCTGAATCAGTCCCAATGCGATGCAAATGTGTATCCACGACTGATAATAATTTCAAGCCGTTATCGCGCATGACGAGGGAATTTTCCGAAATGCCGAGCTTATTAAAGCCTCTGAGTTCTTTAAAAACAAACGAAAGCAGATTCGTCAGTACTTTCTGCTCGATCGATTTCGCATTAGCTTCACCGGTCGTCTTGAAAGATTTCGACAAAATTTCGAGAACAAAAGCACCATCACGCGAGGCTCTCAACGCGTGATGTAAAAGAATGTCAAGTAAATCAATACCAACTTTGATGGTATCGTCTTCATTATCACTGTTAATTTTCGTGCGAATAAGTAGCAGGACGATCCATTCCGGGAATTCCAGCGTAGAAACTAAAGTGTCTCTGTTTTCTGCCTTTGTACACGCCAAAAGAATGAAAGCATCCAAAGCTCTCTTACGAACACTTGGTTTCGAGTACGGTAACGATTCAAGAAGGGCGTCAAACATCAATTCGTTCTTTACCGAGGGTACGTTGGCCGCCATTATGTCCTCGAGATGATTAATCTTCGTCGCCAACGAAATCGAAAGTAAAGCGTCAAATACGGATTCGTTCAAAAGCATACAAGGATTTGATCGAAGAGTATGTCTGATTGAACGAACTACCTGTGAAGCCGTGACGCTACCTTCTTCATTTATTGCTTTCGCAGAAGTCAAATCGTTAATATTTAGGAAGCCACCATTCATTAAATGACCGGTGATCAAAATGACATCGGCGATTATCTCAGATTCAGTGCCGTATTTCTCTTCGTCGCGAGATGTTCCATCTTCTTCATTTTTCATGGCAACTTTTCGGAGCAACCGCATTAAAATTTCAATGCCACCTTGACCAATGAAATTCTCGGTGAATGCACTCCTAAAAGAATGATTCAACGCGTGAACAGCTCTATTTAAAGCTTTCAATCCTTTCGAGATGATGAGTGAGTACCCTTGAGTACCATCGAAAGCACTGATGAATTCGAGAAGAATTTTTGACGCTTCAATCGCATCTCCCGCGGAAACAATCACAAAGAGCGAAAGAGTAAGCTCTTCTGCGATATCTTCATTGGATCTAAGCATCTCAATGTTGTCCCAGCCAGTATCTAGGAGCATCTGTAAACCGTTTAATTTCACAAGTGCGCTTGCGTTTGCGTGCGCTTCCGCATTTAACGAGCGCAACACTTCAACGATACCATTTGAAGAACAACCAGTTTGAGCGTATGGTTTGAGCGTCAAATAAAGAGACGCGAGCATTTCATCGTACAAGCCGTCGTGTTCTCTGGAGATGACGAGAAGCTTACCGAGTAACTTACATATTTCGACGTGCAAACTATCCTCGTTTGGTGTCTCCTGGAATAGTCTGGGAAGTATTTGAGAAAGGAGTCTTCCCAAATTCATGCTTGCCATAGCTTGAACGTTTTGAGAATGACTTCGAGCTAACTCGACCATGACTTGAAGAATGAGGCACGCGTTTGACTTATCAACGATGCGATTATCCTCTTTTCCTTCTTCATCCAACAAGAGTCTTAACATTTCACACGGTCCCGGTTGGAAATTCTCCCACATCGAATCACGAATCAAATCTCTTTTGAATACCTTTGTGTTTCCGATCAAAATCCCTTTCCGGCCCGCATTGCTAGACCCAGAGGGCGCAAGGTTCGTAACAGATTTAATGTTCAACTTTGATACGGAAGGATGGAACAGTTGCAAAAGTTTTGGCGATAGCGACTTGTCGAATATCTCCGCTTCATCTTCTTCACCCTCGGTAGTTGTGGGAGCAGTAGATGTGGCGACGTTGCCACTTGCCGTTCGCGCAAATGGATCAGTACTGCTTTCGTGATGATGATGAGTACTATTATTTTCACCACCACCACTACTATGACCACCAATTATGGATTGACTCAAAGCTGTAGTCAAAAGTGAATCTCGATATTGACCAACGTAACATGGCACGTAATCCCCCCCGCGTTCGTATAGTTTCTTGAAAGCCTGCGTTCCAAGTCCATCTCTAAAGATATACACGGGGCCAAGCTCAGCGTATAAAGCGCACTGTCTTCTCTTATCTTGCATACCAGCCATTGCTGCGGGAGGGTTTGTTCCCAGACAACAAAAACCAAGCGGTTTCGTTACTTTAGGTAGTTTCATCGAGTGCGTCTCGACGAGCTTCCCGTTGATGTACAACGATGCCATCTCTCTTTTCACGGAGTACTCCACGCCAACGCATAGCCAAGTTTTCAACTGAAACTGGTGCGAGAATGGGAGCGTAATCCTTTCGCCTTTTTCTCCTTGAGCTTCGAATATTAAGTAGTTCTTATGAAAATAACTCTCGTACCCCGAAGACCCCTCGCTCGAAAGCAACGAGAAAAGTCGCGGCATGTACTCTACCTTACTTCCAGCCGCAGCGGATGCTAAAACTTGTGCCGCCGTCGGTGAGATCTTCATATTTGGCGTTGAAATTTGCGCAGCTTGCGCTAACGCTTCCGCGTTAATCTGGTTCGTTTCGGAGTTCTCAAAGCTATTTACGTACACGTACGTGACGACCGAGAAACCATCCTTTGCGAACGGCCATTTAGCTTCCGCGTTCCCTAAAATCCCCGCATTTTCGCCGTCTAAATGAAAACAACATTTTGGCGAGAACGACGACGTAGCAGATCTTCCGTTTGCATTTCGAACCGATCGTAACAACGCTTCCACGCCTTCTTTCTTCCTTTTCCTGTTCTTTGCAATCGTCTCGAACCAAAAGCGCAGCGTTCGAGGCGAACACGAAGCGCTTGCAAACACTCCGATAATATCCAGCAACATTGCATCCTCGTACTCCGAGTGTTCTCTGTTTTCGTCGCACAATCGCTTTATGAATATCCGCAAAGCATCCGTGGAAGCATCGACAGATGCCAATGCTCGCAGTGAAGGCGATGCCGACGACGCGAGAAGAGGCGTTTGTTGCAACTCATTCCTCTCTTCTCGTGTGTTCAACTGTCCTTCTCCTTCCTCTCTCGATTCTCCATCATACGCGCCTCGAAGTTGTTCGTGTATTAATTCGATGTTCTCTAAGGATTGTTCGAGGATAAAATCGGAGACTAAAGCGTCCACGGATCTTTCGCTGTGCGCTCGGACCATTTTGTACGAACAACGCGTAACGACTTTCTCGATTGTTGTACGAGTAGGTGATTCTTTCGTCGTCGCGCTCTACTTACGACAAAAATCGAATTATTCTTCGTGCGCTCTCGCGGTCAGAGGAGTTTGGTGCGCATGATGACGTGCGTGGTTTCATGTATCGCTCCTACGATGATAAACTATTATTAGTAAAGGAGTCGTAAACTGGTATTATTCTGGAGGCGATGTTATGTAGAGTCTGTGCCCTGAATTCTTGGTTTTACTTTTAAACAGCTGCTGACAAATAAAGTACGCAAAGGGAGGCGAGCGGGTACTTTCATCAAAGAAGGAAGCGAGTCGAATGAGCTAATTATTACCAATGCTGAGTACGTATATGTACACACAAACAAACTACTATTTTTATTAAACTAGGGATGATGTTTATTGTTATTATTGGTCGCCGCCGCCTCTGCCTCCTCTGCCTCCTCTGCCTCGACCTCTCCCTCTGCCGCCGTCGCCTCTGCCGCCGCCCCGGCCTTGATACGGTCCTCTTTGCGCCGCTCTCCTTTCGTTCTCCTCTTTCGCTAACTGAATGATCTCTTCTTGCACGCACATGTATTTAATCGTATTCCCTCGAATAAAGCACGTCTCCAGCTCGTGAAACCGGTCGCCGTCTTTGTTCGTGCACACCACTTTCGTTAAGTGGACGTTCATCCAGGCGTCGCAGGCGTTTAAAACTCCGTTGTAGGTTTCACCGTTTTTCAACTCAACGAGCATGGAGTGCCCTTGAGAGGTTTTCAGCAAGGAGAGCGGTAACATTTTGTGTTGTTATAAATAATCTATTCTTGTTGTTCTCGTGGTAGTCGTACTATGTCACGTACGATCTCTTCTTCTTCGTCTAAATCTTCTAATTCTTCTTCTCGAAAAATTCGCGATCTCTTCCCTCTTATTCTTCTTTGTGTACACTCAAAATGATACTAATACTAACAAATAACAAATAAAACGCTCTTCTTCGATGTGTCTGATGTACTTGTTGTGTTGTTCACCACAATAATGGTGCGTGTGTGTTCTTAATATTATTGTCGCGACAATTATTATATCGCAAAGAGTCGATTTTCCTTCTTTTTTTTTTCTTTTTTTTCGATTCAGTGATTCGTCCTTCTTCTTCCACAAAAACAACAAACAACAACATGCAAGAATTTTCTCGTTATTAAAATCCGCCCGCGAAAGAGAAAAGTGCATACTACATACGCAATAAAAAAGAGTTGTTGTTCTATTTTTACCACTCTACTCTGGAAGAAGGATATCATCGCCGCCATCCTCAAATGTTGGAGTAGGAGTAAAATACATTAAGAAGAAGAAGAAGAAGAAGAAGAAGACAACAAAGAAGAAGATATAAAAGAATAATGGCTGGACGCCTTTCAATTCCAGTCGGGATTAAGAAACTGACGAATGTCGCGGTGGTGAGATACAAAACGCACGGCATTCGGTTTGAAATCGCGTGCTATAAGAACACGGTCGTTTCTTTTCGAGCTGGCGCGGAGAAGGATGTAGATAACGTGTTACAAACGACCGCTATTTACTTGAACGTTTCCAAAGGCATCGTCGCCAAAGAGGCGGATTTGAAGAAGGCGTTCGGGACGACGGACGAGGAGAAGATATGTCGAGTGATTTTAGAAAAAGGCGAGTTACAGGTTGGAGAGAAAGAAAGAGAAGTTGGGCAAGAGTCGGTGACGAGAGATTGCGTGAACATATTGGTCGAGAAGACTATAAATCCAGAGACGAATAGGCCGTACCCGCACGGCATGATTGAAAGCGCGCTGAAGGAGTGTCACTTTTCGGTAGATCCGACCAAGTCGGCAAAGCAGCAAGCGCTGGCGATGATACCGAAATTAGCTAAGCTGTTCCCGATTAAACGAGCGCCGATGCGATTTAAGTTTACCGTGGCAGCAGAGAGCGAGGAAGAGGCGAAAATAAGGGAGGAGGAGATGTTGAATTTTCTTAAAGAACACGAAGCGAACGTAGAGACGAATAGTTTGAGCGAGGAGAAAAGTGATGATAGTAATAATAGCAAGTTCACGCGAACCATCGTGTGTACGATAGAATCTTCAATGTATAGACCGTGCGACGCGTACGCAAAAGCGAGTAAAGGGAGTGTGCGCTTAGACGTGTTATCGCTCTCGGTGACCGCAGAGGCGGAGAGTCGTTCGGCGTTTGACGAAAGTTCGTTACAAAACCAAAGTGGGAAACATAGAAAGCAAAAAGATATGGAAGACTCCTTGGAAGGAGGAATAGCGAGACTCCAGCTCGGGCAACGCTCAGATCCTTCTAGGATAAACACATCGCAAAGTAATAAAAGGAATGCGAAAGGTGCCGGAGCGGGCGGTAAAGCAGAGATGGTCGTGGACGAGAAGTTCATACTCGTTCCGAGAGGGTTCATTAGAGATTTACCCGAGGAACACAAATCGCGAAGGGAACGGTTCCAAGAGCTCGATACGATAGAAGAAGGTTGGCACGTTGAATTGAGGAAGAAAGAAAATTCATCTATCGTCGAAGCGGTGTTTTTTTCTCCAGACAACGAAGCTTTCAAATCGTACGCGGAGGCACGTCGCAAGGCGCTTGGAATATTTTAATTGACAATTTTTTTTGTACGCGGCTACTATATATTAACAACAATAACAAAATCTTCTCTTATTCTTCTTCTTCTTCTTTCTCCTCCTCGTCGTCGTCGTCATCGTCGAAACCGATATCTTTCGCCTTCATCAACTTCTCTTCTCGCATCTCTTCCAAGCCGAGCTCTTCTTTTTGCTCCTCCTTGTCCAAGTCCAAATCGTCAAACTTTGGCGTTGGTTCGCCAGTCATTTCGATCCATTTTCGATCCTCCCACTCGTCATCTACGCACAATCTACCGATTTTATAAAGGAAGTCCAAGGTGTCTTCAGGCGGATCCGGGCACTCTCCGAAATCGTACGGAAATCGAGGGTCGTAAACCTCCACTGAAGACTGCATCATCCTCCTTCTCTCCTTCGGGTCAAAGTTTATCAACTCGACGATTTTCTCGTGGTCCCATTCGCTCTCGTCTACTGTTTTCTTATCTCTCAATCGAATGTCCCCATCTTGCGACAAGTATCGAAACTGTTGAATTTTCTCTTCCTTCTCTTTCATCGCTTGCGCTCTTTCTTTCTTCACGCGTTCTTTATACAACCGCGCCTTCTCCTCGAAGGCGTCGTATTTTTCCGGAGGTTTCTGAAACGAAACAAACTCTGGTTCCGGTTCGTACTCCTCCTCCGGTTTCGAAAAATCCCAACACGGCCAGTTTGCTTTCTTCCCCATGACTTCTTTCATGTGTTCTTCCCACGGAGTCGTTTCGTCGTCGTCGTCTTCCTCGACTCTTAACTCGTATTGCGACCACGGCGCGTGAAAACCGTTCGCGTCTTCGATAGTCTGCGCCTCAATTTCTCGTTGCGTCTTCTTCCGAGGGGTCGTCGTACTGCTCAAAGCATCGATCGATTTCACCCGTAAAGGGTAGGTGGAAGAAGAAGAAGAACTCGTCGCTGAACCGTCTCTTTCGAACGAGTCAATGAACGCCTGATCGTCGTCCTCGTCTTCTTTGCCGTCGTCAACATTGAACTCGTCCTCATCCTCATCCGCGAGGGCAAAAGTCGTTGTTGTCGTTTTCGATTTATATTTATTAGCATAAGCAGCCTTTTCCCTGATAGTCTTCTTCAGAGTTTTTATCGTCTTTTGGAAGGGTAGCGCGGTGCTTCTCGTCGTCGTAAACGCGAGCATAGTATTCTCGATGAATGTGTTGATTATGTGTGCGTGGTGTGCTTCGAATACTATGAAGTGATGAAATGAATGATTTGATTTCCGCCAATCCACCAGCCGCCGCCTGCCTGAAAAAAAAACTGAAAAGGGAACCAAAAAAAGCTCTTTTCCACAAATATTAATTGTGAGCGCGCATTGAGTAGTATTCATCAATAATGAGAGCGGCGGCGACCTTTACCACGGGAAGATGTTTCTCCTCGCTGATGTCATCATCATCGTCGAAACACTACTCTCGCGGGGGACGATGCCACCACCACACGACGACACGGTTTTTGATGTTGTGTTTGTTCGGGGCTCGTAACAGAAAAAGTACGAATTTTAGGAGTTGTAGTAGTAATAATAATAGGAGTGGTAATAATAGGAGTGGTACGACGAGGGCGAGAGCATCGTCGTCTTCATCGGAGGAGGAGGAAATAGAGAAAACGACGACGATATCGTACGCGAAATCGGGCCCGAAACAAAGACTGGACGAACTGACGTTGCTCACCAATCCAGATTTGAGCAGAAACGTCGTTCAAAGTTGGATTCAACAAGGGAAAGTCTTGGTCGATGGAGAGAAAATAACGAAACCGGGGACAAAGCTGAAACCGAACGTAAAGATTGAAGTCTTAGCGGAGGAACCGAAATTCGTCTGTCGAGGAGGGTTGAAGTTAGAGAAGGCGCTGCAGTTTTTCGAGGTGGACGTTCGAGATAAGATTTGTTTAGACTCCGGGTTGAGCACCGGCGGGTTTACCGACTGTTTGTTGCAACAAGGCGCAAAGAAAGTGTACGGCGTGGACGTTGGATACGGACAAGTGCACGAGAAAATTAGAACAGACGAACGAGTTGTAGTCATGGAACGACAGAATTTGCGATATTTAGAGGCTTTGCCGGATTTAGTGGAGGTGGTGACTTTGGATTTGAGTTTTATATCGGTGTTGAAAGTTTTACCGAGCGTGGCGAAAGTGTCGAAACCAAACGGCGATTTGATTGTTTTGATTAAACCGCAATTTGAAGCGAGACGGGAACAGATAGGGAGTAAAGGAGTTGTTCGAGACACAAAAGTGCACGAAGAGGTGATTCAAAACGTTATTGAAGGGGCGAAAACGTTAGGTTACGAGTATATTAATCACACCGTGTCGCCGATTAAAGGCGCGAAAGAAGGGAACACGGAATTTTTAGGACACTTTCGCTATCAAGAATGAATACACACTGAAGTCACTTACGCGTTACGTGTACGCGCACTCGCTTAATAAATATGTAGTAATACATCATCTTCGTGGTCTTTTGTTTGTTGCTATAATAAGAAAAACTATACTGCTGCTATTATTGTTTACTTCTTTCGTTTTATTCATTGTCCCCTCTTCGAAAGCTGCTCGGAGACCATCACCAACTGTTTTCGCTTCTGTTGCACTACGTTCATAATCCTCTCCATGTTCACTCGCAACTCCTGCACTTTCTTTTTACAGTACTCCTCCGCCCCTTTCGGTGTTTTCTCTACGAAATACCCCGTACCTATGTCTACTAAAACTTTATCCGTCGCGCCTACTTTCCCGGGAACGTATAAACTCTCCGTCACAGGCACTAACATTGGCGTCCCTACTTCCTCTTCGTTCAAAGCCTCGCAGGCCATTCCAGAGGTGTGATATTTTCCCACCGCTTGCTGTAATTTTTGTACACTCTCCGCGCACATGTTTAAATCGTGTTTTAGTTGCTCTTGCAATACCTGATATTCAAAGATGGAGAAGACGAGGAAGAAAAAGTCGGTCAATCTTTGTTCGTGAAAAGAAAAACAGATCGGAGAAAGCGAGAGAGAGAGAGAATAAATTTCGTTTTAGAATCGAACACAGAGGAAGAAGAAGGAGAGAAAGAAGCTCCCACTGTACTCACCGAGAGTTGTTCGGTAGGTGCAGTTCGAATGTCGATGCTCGTCGCGGAGGACATGATGTGATACTACGAATACTGTGTGCGTGTGTTACACGTTTCCTTTTTTCTAAAGTGCTTGTGCTGATGAATATTGTTTTTTCCCTCTTTGAAGTCAAAGGGGACAACGATCGAGGTGTTTTTGGACAACAGTGGGTTTGAAATTTTCGCTGGTGCGAGTTACCTGTAGTATTATTTATAACCTATCATTTCTTGCCTACCGTTTTCGCCCGGGTATATTCTCCATATTTCTCCGTTATCTTTATATACGTCTTTGATTTCGCTCACGTATTCAACCTCCACCTCTTTCACGTCCATGTAGTGAAAGATGCTGTACTCGAATTTGGTCGCTCTCTCCTTCTCGCTCCGTCCGGACAAAAGTTTTCCTATTTTATAGTTCGACTGCCACGTTCGGACACCGGAATACCAGTATCGCACTATGTGCATACTCGCATCTGAAAGGGTTTCTTTCATGTCACCGTTGTCGTAATACATGATCAATGAGGAACCGCTTTCAACGCGAAAGGAATTTTGGTTGTAAAATTTTGTCACTCGGGTGCCGTCCGCATATTTTCGGGTGATTTTCCCATCCGCGTGAACGTCCTCGGAAACACCAATTTCTGCGACATCGTTCCAAGTTGGCGCTGGATCGATATTTGGAATGCGTAAGAGTTCATCCGGAACCTTTTCTTCCTCGTAAATATGATGTTCTTCTACTTCTTCTTCTTCTTCTTTCACGCACATATTCCTAGCTTCTTGCGCGGGAGCAGCGTTGATGTATACCGGAGGCGGAGACGCTTTTGCGAACATGGGCGACGACTTCACCGGTTTTGAAACGATTGGTTCCGTTTTAACCGGTGTCTGCGAGCTATTCTGACGTTGAGACATCTTCATGCGACGCATTTCTTCTGACATTCGCTCTTTCTCCAACTTCAATGCGGCCGCTTCCTGAGATAAATTTTCAACTTGTTTCCGCAAACGATCGACAGTCAACTTTGACTTTTGATCTCTATGCTTTTGATCTTCCTTCATTTTTTCTATTTCACCTCTCAAAAGCTTAATCTCTTCGCGCTCTGTTCGAGATTGTCCTAAAACTGAGCGTTCTTTTTGTTCCAGCGCCAATCTCTCTCGCTTCATGTGACTCGCGAAATCATCCTTTTGCTCTCTAAACTCCATCATTTGCTTCTTGAAATTTTTCATATCTTTCTCGAGTTCCGCTCGGTCCTTATCCAGAGTTTTTCGAGCGTTTTCTTGTCTTTTAATCGCAGAGCGGTTGACTGCGGCAGGCGACATGGAGCTTCGCGCCAACTCGTTGATTCGTTGGGACGAGGAGGGTGGCATAGGTGAACCTCGCACGGAACGTCGGAAAGCGGACGGAGGCGGAGTGCTCGTTGCCACGGGCGAAGTCGCTCGGTGTTTTGTCGATACAGGCTTTCTATCATCTTCACCCCCACTCGTTTGCGTAAACGACGCTACACCTGGACTACTCGTCGTCATCGTTGTTGTTGTTGTTCTTGTTGTTCTTGTCGCTGCTACTGCTTCATCATCACTCGCTAGGACTTGCTTCAGAGCGTACGGATACGAGAGCGGGTCTTCGGAAAGCATCTCCTCGGCGTTTCTTCTATTTTGCACAAACTCTTCAGCCGCGCGATCAATCGACGCTTGCGACGCTCTTCCTTTGATCGCATGCTCTAAAGATTCAAAATTCGCCACTTCCTGTTGCATTTCGTACTCCTCCACTTCCCACGCCGTCATTTTTGTCTTGTCTTTTACTGCCACTTGTTGTTCGGCTTTTCGTGAAGAAGACGCCAACGGCGACGGCGACGTGCGTTCTTTCGGAGGAGTATAAATACGTTTCACGCCCGTCCCCTTCTTCAAAAAAGTCCTCTTAGGTGAATCCGTGCTCGCGTTGTTCGCATTCACCGGTGATATCGAAGCAGGAATAGTCTTCGCCGCCATCGGACTGTCAACAGTCGCAGTGGTCGTGCCACCAGTCGTCGCAAAATTTTGTCCCCCACTCATCGCGTACACGTTTCCAGTCGTCTCCTTCAAAACGTCTTTGGCGATAGACTTAGGCGGCACGAGCAACTGCGGATCCCCTCCTTTCAAAGCCTCTTGGACGATGTCTTCGAACTTCTTCTCGTTCCGGACGACGGGAACATCGTCGAAATTCATTTTGACTTTTTTTTTTGAATTTTCCAAAAAGCAATATAACGTCTCTTTCTCTCGCCTGTAGTATCTGTACTTTCAACTATATATATATAGATAAGCGCAGACAAGTATTATAATAGTTCGCGCGTCGTGAGCAGCAGCGTGGGTGCGCGTGGGTGTTTTTTTGTGCTCTCTTTGTCCTCTTTGCCTTCACCAAAACGAGAGGAAGGAGGCTTGATGTTTCTGTTGAATCTCTTTTGAAGAATCGAAAAATAAATTGATTTCAAAAAAAACGGGTGGAACCGGCAAGGCGAAAAAACAGAAGAAAAGAAACTCGTGTTAAATGTCTCATTATCCTAAATGAAGACGACGCTCCTTCCCTCTCTCGCCTCCTCCTCCTCTTCTTCTTCTTCAAAGTCATCGTCGTCATCTCGTACGTATCACCAGTGTTCTTGTGCGCTCGTCGTTTGTGCTGCTTTTCTCCGAGGAAGAGGACATCATCATCGTTATCGCAGACGACCATCGCAAACGGCGGCAACCAACGCCTCCTCCTCCTCTTCTTTGTCTTCTTCTTTTCGTTTTCGACGGAGCAATAAAACGAGGCGAGGGAGTCAAAACGACAGTAGTAGTAGCAGTAGCACCAACAGCAGTATGCTCGTGAACGATGATGTGGACGATCCGACCATCCGCCCAACCGCTGAAGAAGCCATCTCGTGGGCGTTTCAACACGGTTTAGTCGTCGCCTCTGGGAAGGAGACGGCTGGACAAGTGTTTCACGCGCCAGTCGCGCTGTATCCGACTCCGTTTCCGAAAGATGTGTTTGAGTTTGCGAAAGAAATAACGCCAAAATTTGCGGAGTTGTACGATAAAGTCTCCGAGGACGACGCATTCATGCGAGAGACTTTGAGAGAAGCCGCGCTGAGCGACCCGGAGTTTACCGGGAGACTCTGGAAAATTTACGAGGCATGCGGGAAACGCGGGAACGGGAGATTAGATAAAGAGCTAGGTATTTTACGGACGGATTATATGCTCGACACGCGATCGGGAATGCCTTTACAAGTCGAAGTGAACACAGTGAGCACGTCTTTTATGGGGTTAGGCTCGAAAGTGACGCTGTTGCATCAGCATTTAGCGGAGTATACGAAAGGGAACATCGATGACGATATGAAGTTGAAGAAAGAAAACATGCCGACGAACGACTCGCTCAATCAAGCGGCGAAAACCCTTTGCGAAGGTTGGAAGTGCATGGAATGCGAGAACGCTAGTATTTTAATGGTTGTTCAGGAAGGGGAAACGAACATATTCGATCAAAGATTGATATCTCAGAAAGTATTCGAAACAATCGGGGTGAAGACGATTCGTAAGACGCTTCGGGAAATCAACGAAAGCGGTAGATTAGATCTGAAAACAAACCTCTTCTCCATCGATGGTCAGTTATGTAGCGTCATATACTTTCGCGCTGGCTACTCACCGAGCGATTTTCCAAGTGAAGCGCAATGGGAAGCGAAGATGTTGTTGGAGAAATCGAGCTCTTTGAAGTCGCCTTCGGTGGCCATGCACCTGGCCGGTTCGAAGAAGATTCAACAAGCTTTAGCGGAAGAAGGCGTGCTCGAAAAGTTTATGCCAAACGATGCGACCGAGATGCGAAAAGTGTTTGCCGGTTTGTACTCTTTCGAAGGCGAAAAAAACATGCAAAAAACAATCCAACTAGGATTATCTAACCCGGCGGATTACGTGTTAAAGCCACAACGCGAAGGTGGCGGGAACAACTTGTACGGAAAAGAACTGAAAGAAAAATTAGAAAACGATACGAAAGATTTACCGGCGTACATCTTGATGCAAAGAATATTTCCTCCCAGTCATCAAGTGACCATGTTGAGGAAAGGTTTAGCGCACGAAATCGAAAGCTTGAGCGAGTTGGGAATTTACGGTTCGTATTTGCGCAAAGGCGACGTGAATAGTAATACCGCACGAGTCATGAACGAACATGGCGGGAGCTTGTTGAGAACGAAAGCGGCTTCGAGCGACGAAGGTGGCGTTGCGGCTGGCTACGCCGTTTTAGATAGTCCGTATTTAGTGTAAATGATTTGTAAACGAAACTGAATGATATTATGTGCCATGCAAAAAACGTAAATGCAGGAAAAATTTTCTTCAATAATTCGTCCTCCCGTTGTTATTATGCCCATCGCGGGAGGCGGAACGGCAGACGTCTGGGGCGACGACGACGACAACGACGACGACGATAATAATATTGGAGAAGAAGAGAAAGCGAACAATAAGTTCAATCTTCTCCAGCAAGAGTCAGAGACTCGACGAGAGAGGTTTTTCAACGCCGGTTATCGAGACGGTTTAGACGTCGGGAGAACCGCCACGGTGCAAAAAGGATTCAACGAAGGATATAAAACTGGTTTCAAAGAAGGGTTCGAGTTTGGACGAGTCAGAGGCGCAATAAGATCGCTAAAGATATTCAACAGTGGAAAAACGACGAAAGATGATGATTCGTTAATATCAAAGCACGGGATAGTTGGATTGTCCAGCACAGAAGCGAGAAGGTTACTATTCGCACACAGGACGAAAAGCGAGGACGACGAAGAAGAAAATGTGGAGGTGCATCCAATGTTAACGCGTGAAGCTCTAGAGACGCTGAAGAAGCGATTACTAGAGGAAGAAAATGTAAAGCTTTAGAATTAGAATATAGAATAGCTCTTGTTTTTACAACACGTTTGTCATCAGAGTCGATGGTATAAAAACTTGTCTAAGCGTCTACCAAACGCGAAAGCGACTGTATCAAGTGTCGCAAGTTAGCTCGAGTGCTCGGGTCACCAGAGACGCTCGAAATGTCTCCGGATACTTTTTCTACGTGTTGCAAAGTCTTTGTCAAAGTCGAGATGGATTGTCTCAACATGTCTTGATTTTCCTCGGTTAAAATCGTTTGTCGCAACTCTCGAATATCTTGCACCGTAGCCGACGCATGTCCCGCTAATAGCTCGATCGTTTCCAATGTACCCTGGTCTTTGACACCTTGCATCATCGGTCGAAGCTCTCTGGCAATCAAAGCAGCTTCGGTTAATAACGGTTCTAAAACCTGCATCAAATCTTGAGCCCCATCCGTGACTTGAAACATCTTTCGAATTCCATCCTGTTGTTCCATCTCTTTCGCTAAGCGCGTGCAAATGCCAACTAAATCATCCATAGAAACCCCCGGTCTCCCTTCAATTCGTCCTCGATCGCACACGATAACACCTTCCCCTTCACACCCGGCATCTAACGGACCCCATTGCGCTTGCGGGATGGGTAATTTCGGGGTAATATCAATAATAGTCTCTGCGATTAATCCTGACTGATTCGCATCAATCGTCGAATTTCTTGGAATCGGCACTTTCTTATCGTCCATTTCCACCAAAACCGTCACTTTATCCAAAGCTGGTTGCACAGATAACACCGTTCCCGCTTTCACGCCTCTGATTCTTACGTTCGTCCCGCATTGAATCCCACACGCGAGTGGGAATTCAATAAAGGCTTGGTAAGAGTTCTTCCTGGCGTTGTTAAAGATGCCGACAATCCATCCGGCGATCAAAGCACCCAACAGTGCCCCTCCAACGATGAACAAACCTACACCACCTTCCATAATTCGCGTTCTACCAAAGCCAAAATCTTGCAACGGCTTTGCCAATCTGTTCCATAAAGCCCCAAAAATCTTCATCGGCGGTCCGAGGAAGAGATTGAAAGCTGCATTCCCTTTAAAAATGTCGTTGTTGTTGTTGTTGTTGTTCTCGTCCGAAGCTGCGTACGCGGAGAAGTTATTCGTCGTCGCTCTCGTGACAACTTTCTTGCTAAACACGGAATTCGTGTAGGACCCGGTGCCCCACCAGTTCTTCTTGCCGTACCTTTGTGCTGCTGCTGTCTTCTTTCTTTCTTCTCTGTTGCTGGACGTTTGATCGTTCTCGTTACTACTGTTCAACGAATAATAATTAAGACTACTGCTGCTACTATTATCGTTGCGGACGCCAACGATGACCCCTGATCCTCTGCTCTTCGTAGTAGTATTATTATTTCTCCTTTGATGTTGTTGCTGCAACGCTTCTACCAGTTGTTGTTGTTGTTGTTGTTGTTGTTGTTGTTGTTGTCGTCCACTTTCTCTCTTTGAACGGGAGAAGGAGGAGAGAGATACGCAACGACGACGAAAGATTTTAGTACTAGTAGTATCATCACGTCTGGTGGAGAACACGCGCGTCCTCGTCGTTGCTCCTCGTCCTCCTCCTCTCAACGAAGAGGAGCACGAGGAGGATTCGGAGAACGACGACGATCGCATGCGAAGCGCGTGAGCGTTTAACAACGCTGTAAAGGCTGACATTTGGATTTTATGAGGGAAGATTCAAACGAAAAAGTTCTTATTTTGATGGACACCCACGAGCGGAAAACGAGCCCACGAAAGGGAAAATAATAAGTTTTTCTTTCTCTCGTCCTAATCATGACAACTACTACTTTATTCAAAACATATCTCCTCTCTCCTTAAAAAGTGCATTTGACGGTAAGTATTTTACCGCGACGTGTTCTTCGTGTCGTTCTTGTTGTCCCGAGGATGAATATGTTCGCTTCCCCGCTTTAATCTTTTTCGGCGGTCGCTGCGAATGTAACGTCGGCTTCTCGCCCCACTTTTCGTGAATTTTATCCAAGTTGACTTTTTGGTTCAACAAGTTGGAATCTAGGTTCGCCAAGTGAGAGGTATCTGGAATGCCGGCTAATCTTTTCATCATCGTAGACTTGAACAAAGTCGCCTGGAAGAGCGAATACGAGTTGCTCGTGATCCAGTAACAAAACACGCCTTGAGTAAAGTTCCACGTCATCGGCACTAAAGCTAAGGCTAATCCTCGGAGTGCCCACTTCATGGTCAGGCCTTGTTGATTGTTGTTCATACCTTCTACGGCACCTAACTCGACCGAGGCTAAAAATAAAGCGGACGTCAACAGAGGCATCATCATGGTTGGATCCGCGGCGGATAAATCGGTGAACCAAAACGCACCCCCGTCTTTGAAGGATCCAATCCCGTCCGCCATTCTCGAGATGGCAAAGTAGAAGGACACGAACAACGGTGCTGAAACTAACAAAGGTGCTAACGATTTCACCGGATGACACTCGTATTTTTTCCATATAGCCGTCACCTCGCTCAAATGTCTCTGCGCCGCCTCGGGGTCGTTTTGCGCTTGCGTTTGCTTCGCGCGTTCTTGAAGTCGCTCCATTTCCGGTCGCGCCAACTGCATCCGCGCCGTATTTCGCATTTGCATCACGGTAAATGGTAGTGTTAATGTTCTCATAACTACAGTCGCAGCGGCAATCGCTTGGTACCACTCTAATCCACTCACGAGATGAAAGTATTCCATGACGTACATCAAACCGGCGGTGGTGTACCACGACTCCCCCGCTATTTGCGCGACTTCGCCGACAAGTTCTGTTCCTGGAGGAAGAGTAGTATTGCTGCTAAGATCTGTTACTATTGATGACACAGAGTCTCCTCCTTCATCGCCACTACTATTACTACTCGTGCCGTCTTCGAGCTCATTCGTTGCCGAAGAAGAAGAAGAAGGACTTTCGTTCTTGTTGTTACTCCAAAACGCATATCCACGCACTTGACTCGTCAACAAGGAGGAGGATGTTCTCGTGCTGCCACTTCTATTCATAAATCTGTTTTTGTTATTAAAGCTACTGTTGTTGTGTTGTCGTCGTTGTACTATTCTCTGTCGTTGGTGTTGATATCGTCTGCTTACCTCTTCTCTCACCACTTCTTCGTTTATTGATGATGATGAGAAAAGACGACGCCGCATTTGGTCTCCTCCTCCTTCGCCTCCTCCTCCTCCGAAAGAAGAAGAAGAAGAAGAACTCGTCGTGCGACCACCACCATCGAAAGGGACAGCAGAAACGAGCGATCGAATGAACAACGAGTCTGTGATGATGTGACTACTCGATGATGATGATGATGATGTTATTGCTGAGAGTGTTCGTCGAAGTCCTCCTCCCATGCTTCTTCGTATACAAAACGACTTGAACTAGTACTACTGAGGACAGGAGGAGTCCTTTCTCTGTTTTCGTGCTTCCTTGCCTCTTCTCTTTCAAAATTTTTTGAGGAGCCGCTCTGTCTGTGACCTGAATTTCGAACACCAACCAACACCAAAAAAATTCTTTCTTTCCGTTTGTGGCTTAAACACACGAACAATCTGCATTAGTTGGCCACGCGACTATATCACACATTATATTTATTGCGCGTGCTGCCTTTTCACGTAACGTATTATTTAATATATAGTATTATTCGAATTGCGCACGTCTCATACCACCGATAGTACAGAGAATTGATCTCGCTCGAAACGCGTGTCTACGACTCTCTTCTCTCTTCTTTCTCTCCGTCTTTGGGGCGTAATCATCATCCTCAAAAGGCCGCGTGTGGGTGTTTCCCCGACTCTTCGAGAATTTCTTTCTTTCTTTCTTTCCGATCGAGAGTAATACTTTAAAAGAAGAAGAAGAAGAAAAGGAGAACAAACATGTCGCCGACGAAGAAGCCGTACAACGACATCGAGTCCGGCAGCTCTGGTGATGGAACGAAACCGTTGTTAACCGCGGGAAAATCAGGTCCAGAGTCGCAATACGGCACCAATAAGTCGGACACCGGAAGCGATTCTGGCGAGGAGAATAATAACAATATGAGTAGTATGACGACGAACGATCAGTATTACATGGGTGTGGACAGAGAGACTCTGTTCAACACTCCCGAGGACGGTTTAACCGAACTCGAAGCGGAGAGACGCTTGCAGTTGTTCGGTTTGAACGAACTCTCCAGGAAAGAAGAAAACGTCTGGGTGAAACTGGCTTTGGAATTTGTCCAGCCGATGCCGTTGATGATTTGGGCCGCGATTCTTATCGAAAGTTTAGAAGCGTACGTGCACAGTTCGCCCGACGACGTGGTCGACGTCCTTGTGCTGGTTGTTTTGCAGTTACTGAACGTTTTGGTCGGCTTTATCGAGGAGTTAAAGGCTGGTGATTCCATCGCAGCTCTGAGAGATTCGTTGAAACCAGAAGCGATCGTTAAGAGAGAAAATAAAATATACACCATCAACGCGACTTTGTTAGTCCCGGGGGATGTGATCGCGTTAGGTGCCGGTGGAGCTATTCCAGCTGACTGCAAATTACGAGAAGGTAAACCGATTCAAGTCGACCAAGCCGCTTTGACCGGGGAAAGTTTACCGGTGGCTATGTTTGAAGGCTCCGAAGCGAAGATGGGGTCAACGGTCACGCGCGGTGAAATCGAAGCTACGGTTACCGCGACCGGGTCGCAAACGTTCTTCGGTAAAACTGCGGATTTAGTCCAAGGTGTGGACGAGCTCGGGCACTTTGAAAAAGTGTTGAGAGAAATCATGTACATCTTGGTTGCGTTGGGCGTGTTTATTTGCGCATTGGTGTTTATTTACTTGAACATGATCGGTGTCGATTTCTGGCAAACGCTCGCGTTCAACGTCGTTCTTTTAGTCGCTTCGATTCCAATCGCGTTGAGAGTAGTCTGTACGACGACGTTGGCGTTGGGATGCCATGAACTAGCCGCGGAGAAGGCAATCGTAGCTCGCCTTTCCTCCGTGGAAGAACTCGCGGGTATGACCATCTTGTGCTCGGACAAGACTGGAACTTTGACGTTGAACAAGATGATGCTGCAAGAGTATTTGCCAACGTTCGTGCCGGATGTTACGAGAGAAGAAGTGTTGAAATTGGCCGCTTTGGCGGCGAAATGGTGGGAGCCGGCGAAGGATGCGTTGGATACTTTGGTGTTGAACTCGGTCGATCGCGTCGAGTTGGACCCGTACGAGCACACCGATTACGTTCCGTTTGATCCAATCATCAAGAGAACCGAAGCGACTGTGAAGAATGAAACCACCGGTGAGAAGTTTGTCGTCACTAAAGGTGCTCCTCACGTGCTTTTGGAGATGAGTGTAAACAAAGATAAAATCGGTAAAGAAGTTGAAGAAAAAGTATTAGAGCTCGCGCACAGAGGTATTCGATCCTTGGCCGTTGCAAGAACGAAAAATGGCGACATCACTGAACGGAAATTTGAATTCATCGGTATTCTTACCTTTTTGGACCCGCCTCGTCCGGATACCAAACATACCATCGATTGCGCGAATGACTTTGGTGTCACGGTGAAAATGATCACTGGAGATCACCGTGCGATTGCGGTTGAGACGTGCCGCACGTTAGGTATGGGAACGAATGTTTTAGGTGCTGAGAAGCTTCCTTTGCTTACGGCTCAGGATCTCGAGGCGTCGACGACGTTGGGCAGAGACTACGGGGAGATGTGCCGCCAAGCAGATGGTTTCGCCCAAGTCTTCCCGGAGCACAAATATCTCATCGTTGAGGCGTTACGTCAACAAGGTTACTTGGTTGGCATGACTGGTGATGGTGTGAACGATGCGCCGGCGTTAAAACGGTCTGATGTCGGTATCGCCGTTCAAGGGGCGACTTCTGCAGCGCAAGCTGCCGCCGATATTGTCTTGACGCAACCGGGTTTGAGCACTATCGTCACCGCCATCGTGACCTCAAGGAAGATCTTCCAGAGAATGAAGAACTTTGTGATTTACCGCGTCGCGTGTACTGAACAGCTGTTGTTCTTCTTTTTCATCTCGTGCATCTTCTATCATCCGAACGAGTACAACGCGGATTGGCCGTCGTACTTTGCGATCCCAGTTATCGCTTTGGTTACCATCACCATCTTGAATGACGGCACCATTATTTCGGTCGCGTACGATCACGTCGATGCTTCCATAAAGCCAGAGAAGTGGGATCTGAATATTTTATATATTGTCTCTTCCGCTATTGGCATGGTTGCTTTGATTGGTTCGATCGTATTGTTGGAGTTATCATTGGATTCGCAATCGCCGGATGGCCTGTGGCGATCCATGGGATTACCAGTCATGACATACGGAGAGATCCAAACGCTCATGTACTTGAAAATCTCGCTTTCGGATTACTTCTCCGTGTTCAACTCGAGAACGAAAGGTTGGATGTGGTCGAGAATGCCGTCGATCGTTTTAGTTGGCGCGTTTATTCTCGCTACTACGTGTTCTACGTTTTTGGCCGTCTATTGGCCATTCGGAAATGGGATGCAAGGCATCGAGTGGGATTTAGCCGTGTACTGTTGGTTGTACGTAATCATGTGGGCATTTATTCAAGATGCCGCTAAGGTTGTGACATACAAGGTGTTGCAATCTATTGGATGGGTTGAGTCCGTCAAGGTGATTGATGAGAAGGCTTTGAAGAGAGGGAGAGATGCAGTTCTCGGCGCGCTATAAGGGAAAGAATGGATGGACAATTCATATATTACCATATTTATTCATCATGCATAGTAGAATTAGAGGGAGAGAGGATATTGTTATACAATTATTATTTATAAACCGTGTCATCAGCTTATTTTCTATTACAAATCTAATTTTGTTGTTCTTGCGCAGCTTTCTTCGGCGTGGCCACTTTTCTTACTTCTTCGCCTGGTTTCAACTCGACCGTACTCCCTCGCACACGCACGTGACATCGAAAGTAACTACAAGAAGGTTGAATCATACACGCTGCAGAACTTGCCGCGGGTGCATCCGCGCCAACAACGTACAATGCATGATAAAACGCCGCGAAGAACTGAAGGATATCGTCCCCGTCTGCGCCGGCCGATATGAAGTTGTCTGGATCTTCGTTTGAAGGAGCCACGATTGCTTTCGCTCCGGCATCTAACAAAGCTTCCAGCAAGTCTGCGCCAATAGAAGCTTGACTGACGATAATTTTATCCTTCCACATGCCAATAAGTTTACTCGCCGTGTAATCTGACAAATACTCCAGAGGAATAGTTCTTTTGAAGAGATACGCGCCAAGTTGCCCGTCGTTGGAATCTGCCTGCAAGTGCTTTCCTATGAACGTGTGCAAAACACCTTCCACCTCGACTGAAGGTACAGAGGAACACATTTCATACAGAGAGGTGAACTTTTGCGATTGCTTTGATGGATATTTCGCACACTCTATGAACAAATTTGCCACAGCTGAAGGCTCTGCTATGGCCGTAATATCGTGTTGCCAACGCAACACGATGCCCTCCAAATCTGAAACGCAGTTCAAGTGAATGACACCTGCGTTTGCGCCAATCCTTCTAAACTGCGCGTTGAGATTCTCAATTGCTACGTTGGTATCGTCCAAAAGTTCTTCCTCTCCTCCCGTCTTGTTTCTGTTACTACCGCTACTACCGTTTCTGCTTCTAATAGTATTATTGTCCTCCGCGTGGGCGTGACTGTTATCGTTGTTGTTACTTTTCTTACTCGTGGCTCCGTTTTTCCCAAAAGAGAATCCGGTATTATCAGGATTGTAACTCGAAGATGTATCAATACGAGCGAATGGAATGGACCGCAAAGCGCAAAACTCTTCCACGATATCAGTTTTCGCAGCGAATTCGTTCTCGTATCTCTGCGCCTCGATGACTAAAACTCCTTTCTTAGAGCCGAGTCCAGTAGCGATCACAGCTGCTATTTCTTCGTCCAAAGCGTCCGGCTGCAACAACTGACACAGTTCCCCGAATCGCTCGTTTTCAGATTTCACGTACTCATCCGTTGCTTCTCTCAGTCGCTTCAGCGCTTGCTTATCGATTTCGTCTAAATCTATATCACACCTCGAATCGACAGGGTTGAAACGGAAGTATTTCGTCTCTGGAATCAAAGGTAAAAGCGTTCCCAACGCCTCATCTACTCTCTCTACATTACAAGAGGATTCGAGCATAACGAAAGAATCGTCGATTAGTCTGTGAAAAGATGAAGCATCTTTTCGTTTAACCCGCGGAACCTCTCCAGTTCCGACGGAAACCACGCACTCAATCTGTCGGTCTGGCCACAAGCGTCTCGCCTCCATGATGCCCATCATCGCTGGGTTGTTACAGGTGACGGCGCCGTCTTGCCATTTCTCATCACCTAACGAAAAATCGGCTAAATAATACGGGGCAGCGCTCGAAGCCCTCAAACAGTGCCACATCAAGTGTTTGCAGGAACCTGGCATCGCATATCTCCCATGGTTTTCATCCTCGGCGGTTTCCGGGTACTGGTAGTTTCGGAAGATGTATGGAGACGAAGGATATTTAGACACGATGGTACCGACAACGAAAACTTTTGGACCGCCTCTTAAAGACGATTCGATGAATGACTCTTGTTTACCGTCCATTTCAGATTCTTGTTGGAGTAAACTTTCGAACACGTTCGCGTCGTGCTTCGAACCGTGCACCGCGACTCTCCATTTCTGCTGCCCGTCCCGATATAAGTTATCGAACCGGTCTTTCCACGAAGTCTCTCCATCTTGTCTATCTTTCGGCTTTGAGAATATTCTGGTTCCTAATTCTGTGTAGATTTCATCGCATCGTTTTAAGTCGTGTTTCCGAACTCCCACAGCGCATGCCTTGTGTTTCAGAAGAAAAGTTAGTCACAGTTTTCCAAAAAGGACTCGTCGGTGAAAAGAACAGAACAGAAACGGACGAAAAGGAAGAAAAATACAAAAATAGAAAACCAAGAAAAAAAATTATTTTCATCAAACGCGCGTGTACGCGCGATATTTTGCCTAATTTAGCATCACTTACCAGTATACCTCCCGTACTCGTACCGCAGATCAAGTCAAATAGCTCATGAATTGGTTTACCCGTGCCCTCCTGAGACCGATTGCAAAATTGTCAGAATGGTTTCATACAGCGGTGCATTGACCGAAAACGTGATGATGATAAAGAAAAATTATTCGTACCTCGATACGTTGTAACATTTGCACCGTTGAAATACCGCGCATGCCTCCTCCATCCATACACAAGATTCTCACGCCTTTACAAACAATCGGACGCCGATTGATAGCTTGTCTGACGATTTCATTCTCACCGAAAATAGCCAAAGCTCGAGTTGCATATTTTTTAATTAATTCTGTATTTTCATTTTCTGGGAAGCTCAGGGCTAATTCTGCAAGCAAACTCCGTATGCCTCTCATCTTTAACATTGCGCGTCTATTAATTGATTCAAAGCCCAAATTTCCCAGGGCTAGTAGTCCAGAAGATTTTAATTCGGAATTATCGCTCTAAAAAAATAAATAAAATTTCAAATTATTTTCGGGGAAGTCATATTTATAGAAGAACTGTACCTTAATTATATCGATAAGTAAATTAATTAATGTTTCATCGTAAATACTCTGTTTTTTTGGTGGGGAAAAGATAGATTTGGTTAGAATATACGTTCACAAAGTAATTAATTAAAAACAAAAATTTTAAAAATGAATAAAAAATGCACACCTTTGACAATTTTCCCGAAGAAAATGCTAGAGATGCCAGAATATTACAACCGCATATTTGAACGGCAGAATTAGAATCCTGTTGATGTGAATAGGGAAAGAAAGAATTAAAAGTTAATTTTTGTTCCTTCAATAAAAGTAGTACTTTTCCTCAAAAGTGAAGGTGAAAAGGAGAGGAAACGATGAGGAGCAATGAAGAGAAGAAACCACGACTTACCGCCATCAAACTTTGTATTCTTTGCGATACTTTTGAATCGATGAGTTTTTGCGCGATATCGGGAAGTTGACTTGTAGCGGCGATGATGTGCGTCGCTTCGCGAATGACGTTCACGTCCGAAGTCAAGAGCATCGTGAGCATTTGCTGCAGAGCGCCTTCCGTGGCGCCAATTTCGACACAGTTCGAGGGATCTTCTTGCGCAATCTTCGCCAAAGCGGTGGCGATAAGCAAATGTTGACAACTCGAGTGTCTGAACACGAGAGTAAAAAAAGCCGAAAACGCTTTGCCTTTCTGCGCAGCTTTCCCCGAAATCGCCTGGGGAATGTAACTCGACGTCGTGTCTCCGATTTGCACGTCCACGTCGGTTAAGTCGTCGTTCGCGCTTACAACGACGTTTACTAAGGACAAACACCTCAAAGATTTACAGTGATGCATTTCCGGTAAATACTCAACTGGATTGCCGTATAAATGAAACGTGTGCACTTTCGACAACGCTTTCATATCCATCACCGGTTTCGTCAGTTTGTTTCCTTTTAAAGAAATCACTCGGAGCATTTTGTTCTCTCTTAAATCCGTTCGTATTTTCGTCAGTTGGTTGTTGTCGCAGTGCAACTCTCTCAGACTTTTCAAGTTTACTAGACTCGGTAAATCGATCAGTTTATTTTCGTTCAGCTTCAACACTTCCAAGCGAGGGAAGAACTGGGTGATTTCCACCGGCAACTCTGTCAACTGCGCGTTGGAGAGATCGATCGAAACGACGTTCTTGAACCTTTCTCGAATGTCGCCTAATATTCTAACCACACCTTCGCCTAAAACTAACTCCTCGATGGAATCTAAATCGCACCCTTTCAACAGAGAATACAATCCTTCACACAGCGTCGTCGTTCCCGTGTTGTTCTGTCTCGTCAAGCGAAAGACTTTTGGCGTCGGTTTATACGGTTCAATCGTCAATCGAACTTTCACTTTGACGACGTCGTAACCGCCTTGCAAGCACAACAATTGCGCTTTCACCACGTCTCCTTGTTCTTTAAACGGTAAGCTCATCTGCCCGTCGGCTATTTTGTCCAAAATCTCCTCGTGGTCTCGGTCTGAATTATATTCCACGTTCACTTCGTGGGATTGTATCTTTACTTCTTTCGAATGTTGTTGTTGTTGTTGTTGTTGTTGTTGTTGTTTAGTAGGTTGTTTATCAGTCGTCGTCGTCGTGATGACTTCTTCTTCTTCTTCTCTGTATCCGAACGATAAGTTGAATACATCCGGCGTTCGGCCCATGGTGAGAGAGCGAAACATGTTTGTGCGACCGAGGAAAAAGAGTGTTTAGTATATTAGTAGTACTCTTATTTTGGTGTTCGTTGGTTCTTTGGAAATGAAGGCAACCAACCAACTTTTTTTTGGATGAAGGAAAATAATAGAGGCAAAAAAAGGAGGGGAACAGATTTCTTCTTTTCAGCCAAAAAAAAAACTTCACTGCGACGACAAAATAACACGATATAATAATATGATGATGATTATGAGAAGAGATGGAAGTTATTACAACCAACACGTTTTGTAGAAGAGAAGAGAAAGGGCGGAGAAGAAGAAGATATATTTGACTTTTAACTTCTTTAACTTCTTCTTGTATATATCTACACGTGAGAAAGATGTCCTCCTATCGCGCGTTGAAATCCAAACGAGGAGGAGGTAAAGGCAGAAAAAATGAAACAACAACGACCACAACAAAGAAGTTAGAGGACAAGACTATCGTGAAGATACTCCAAATCATCGCGCACCGATTGCGAGTGAACGAAGAAGTGACGAGTACGAGTGGTACGAGTGGTAAAAACAATGCGTTGTTCAAGCACCACGCGGAAGTGTTGCACGGAGATACCGATGCTTCGTACACTTGGAAACGGAAAGCTTTGGAACTCGTAGATGAAGAAGAAGAAGAAGAAGAAAAAGAAGAAGATGAATACACGCAAAGAGAGAGAAGAAGAGGGGGAAAAGAGCACGCGAAGCTCTTGCTGGAAGGATTAGATTTGTTAACGGATTGTCTGCTGACGACAAAGTTATACGAGCAGTTCATCACGGCCATAGAGTCCACGGACCACAGAAAAAGTCAGATATATGTAGTGACCTTCCTGTTGAAACAGTTTGTGCCGAAAGAACGTTTTGACGTTTTGAAAGAGATTTGCGAGTTTGTCCACTCGACGACGTGTGGATTCAACGCTAAAACCGGGAGTGTATTCGTTAAGGATAAAACTGCGTTGCGATCTATGGCGAGCGCTATTGGGCCGAGAATATTAAAGCCATCGCGAGAGAAGCGCGCGACGTCCCGGACGCGAGAAGAAGACGAGGCATTTTTGGTCGTTTCTTTAATGGAACTCATCTTCGTAGACTATTATTCAATCATCACGGATGCCGAAAACGAGAACCAACCAGTTTTTATAGAGAACACGCGGAGTGAGAAGTTCGGGAACAATATATATTTTGATACTTCTGTGAGAGCGTCCTCGTATGCGGAAATGTATCTCAACAGCGTAGGGATGATGAACAGACGGGATCCCCAAGTGAGGAAGAATCGAACGGATTATGATTTCAACAACAACCACAGAAATAACAACGAGGATGATATTGAAGACGACGATGACGACGACGACGACAACCGCGACTCGTTTTCGTTTCGTCGCGAGTACTATAGTAGTAACAAGAACGATTTTAAAAGCAGTAGAAAATTTGAAATCTATTCCGACGATGGAGAGTACGACGAGGACGATATCCGGGAAGGTTTGATCGACGACAGCAGCTTGCCCTCATGGATGAACGAAGCAATAGCGGACAGGAAAGGTGGAAAACACAGGCGCGCTACTTTTGGTATATCTCCACCGTCCGAGTTTGAGGTGGAAGGTGACGACGAGAGCGAAGACATCGACGATGCGCTGCCGCCTTGGATGAATGAACGAGGCCTTTCTGCTTACGCATCTCTTTCTCCAACCCCACGGTGGATTAAAGAAATAGTCGCTACTGGCGGAAAATGGGATTTGAACTCAGCGTTTGGGAACTACGATGAAAGAAATAGTGCGTTTGGTGAAAGTCTAAAGCGCGAATTTGATCCAAGTCGATTCGATAAAATATACGACGACGAGGAAGCGGAACGATGCGACTCTGAAGCCGAGGATTGGGAGAAGCACCGAGCAAAGCAACAGCGCAAACAACCCATTCAGAAAGATTCTAACGAACTTAGCAGTAGTGAAAACGAAGAGGAATATGTTATCGACCATTCTTTTGTGTCGGAAGAAGAAGAAGAAGAATTGACGGAGAGAAAGGTTCGTCGAAGGGGTACGAGGCGAGAAAAGGAAAGAGTTCAAAAGGATGCACTGATAGATACCGATTTATTACTTGCAACAGATACTAAGGAAGATGAAGAAGAGTACGAGTACACAGACGGTGAAAGCTTTGAAGATGACGACGACGATGCCGACGATACTGCTCAAAAAGTTGAAGCGTTACCGCCACCGGAAAACTTTGAGCCTTCCAAGTCTCGTCGTCGACGACGTAAACGTAAAGATATAACTCTGAAAAGAGAAGGTGAAGTAGTAACGACAATTACCGCACCACAACTTCCGCCGCGTGAGGATATTACTAAAGGGAATGAGCTCAAAATCTACGAAGATGTTGATGTCGAGGAAGCTTCAGACGACGACGACGATGATTACGACGACGAAGAAGGTTCGATTTGGGAAGACGCTAGTCAAGAAGATGAAGAGTATGACGACGACGACATATACGAATTGCCTGATCAGAACAGACATGATGCGGAAGAAATACCTACTAATACAATTGAAAGTGGTGAGATGAGCGTCTCTGCGCCAATTTCGGCCATTGTGGTACCGACTGCGGCACCAATTTTGGATGCGACGGGTAGGAGGATGGTAAAATCACCTAAATCGGGAACTGCCGCGTCTGTGCCAGCAATCGCTCGATTACGAATTGCATCATCCAAAAATCGAAAGTTGAAGTCTCAAAGAAAAATGAAAGGAGTTGAAGTATCCGCTGTGGCGGAAGCTATTCGACGGAGAGCAACGAAAACGTCGACGACGCAGGATTCTATCGAGAAAGAAGCTCCTCGAGAATTGGATGCGCAACAACAAAAGTCGGCTCAGAAGGTGCCACTTTCGCCTTCGAGAAAAGAATCACCGATAAAAACACCCATTAAAGTAGCAGCAATGGGTGAGGTTGGCGTCGATGTGACGCCAAAATCGAATAAGAGTGTAAAAGTGATAGAGGATGAGCGACCGTCTTCAGTTGAGGCTAAAATTGAAGCGAATAAAGAGGATGGTACAGAGGTGACAACACCGCTTCGAATAGATCCCAACACTACGATGACATCGCCGAAAGAGGGATTGCGAAGCGAAGTGCACGGAGAAAGAGATTTTTCACCACGAGCTGAGCTGTTCTCGTCGCTACCAACTTCTCCTACCGACGCTACAATTACAACTCTTGACGAAGCCGTGCGTAGCGAACAAGTTGGTGGTGCGCAAGACATGGACAGTAGCGGTTCCGAAGGCTTTTACGACGCCCTGGAAAAAAGTCTCTCGCCAAGAAGTAAGAAAAGTGGACCATTGATTGATGCTTCGATATTACCGACCGAGCTTGAGTCGTCCCAGTATTCTAGCGATGTTCCGTTATCGAAAGAAACCGAAGAAGCTTTGATACAAATGGCGAGAAGCGGGAAATTGACTGAACTCTTGAGAGATCTCCACGAAATCAAAGATGACGATGACGACGATGATGCTTTGATCGCAGACGGTGTAGAAGGTAAATCGAAAGAAAAGTTCTCATTACAGTCTTTCCAGGCAGATATCGAGACTATTTTGAAGGGTAAACTCGCGAGAGCAATCCAAGGAAAAGCCGAGAAGATGCGCCGAAAGAACTTGAAGAAAGGAGATATTGCGGAATTATTACTTGTTGGATTAGACAAGTCCGGTAGCGCCGAAGAAGAGGAAATGAAAACAGGAGGCTTTTCCAAAAGTTCAAATCTGCATAAGAACTTGGTCGGAGAAGGTGTTCACGATATCGAAGCTGAAATGATACTATCTCCCGTTGCTTCTCCGAGAGAGCAAAAGACCATTGGCGGGGAAGAAATCAAAAAAATGCAAGACAAGCTGAGATTGGAGGAAACTTTATCGCCAGCAGATGGCGATTCTGGTATAAATAAAGCAAAGCAAAGTGGTATTAGCGCGACACCGCCTCCGGCTCCTTCGCCTCCGCCGCGGAAGTTTTCATCTGTTCCCCCTCCTCCGCCCCCTCCTCCGCCGAGAAAATCGCCTCTAAAAGAAGCAAAAACGCCCCCATCTGGACCTGCACCTCCACCTCCTGCTCCTCCTCCACCGCCGTCATCACCACCGCCGCCCCCACCGCCTGCGACTACAAGAGCTTCAACATTATAGCTATATAGACC